>Ga0315306_10001307_pt1 | contig 11925 bp, 18 predicted proteins | sample TDP1_MG_FD_203803 | JGI IMG/M metagenome (GOLD analysis project Ga0315306, IMG submission 203803) | Freshwater sediment microbial communities from Lake Towuti, South Sulawesi, Indonesia - TDP1 | ecosystem: Environmental > Aquatic > Freshwater > Lake > Sediment | place: Indonesia: South Sulawesi... | reverse complement strand
GGAATTGATTCCCAGAGAGAGGTCAGACTCGTTGTGCGTTCTCCTTTCTGCACTTCGTGGAGCTCTCTGCTTAGCCATATCCAGAAGGGCACGCGTTCTTGGTGATAGTAGAGGTCAGGTAGGAGTGGAAGCCAGCTGAGAGCCCAAGCGCCTAAGAGCAGGAGGAGTTTCATGGTTTTCGTCTCTAACTGAATTTTGTCGCGACTATATGGAAGTAGTCAGAGTAATAGGCTTCTAAGCCAAACTTGGCAAAGTCCTGTGGAGTCCAGAGTGATAAGTGGGGACCGCCGAAGTGTACCTTTCTCCAATAAACTCGTGGCGTAGTGACTATGATGTTCGGCACCGTTGCGAGGTTGGAGAGAAGTTGCTCTCCGTCTTGTTTCTCTAAGTGCTCGATCACTTCGATGAGGAACACTATGTCTATGTCCGTTGTGGGAAGGAATGTTTTCAGGTCGGCGAGTACAAGTTCCTGATATAGGTTTGTTTTTGCGGCTGCTTGAAGACAGGCTTCGTTCCAGTCAACTCCAATCAGATAATTGACGTGGGGGCTGATGTATGGTGCCATGCGGCCTTGTCCCGCGCCTAAGTCGAGTCCTTTGTTGAAGGTTTTTCCTTCAAGGAGTTGTTTTGCGATTGAGACTCGCCAGTTAAACGATACTTTCTCAGCGTACATTACTGTTAGCGTTACGGCACCAGGCATGAAGAGGAGCGCAGTGGCGAGAGACATAGTTAAATCTTTTAACGGCTGTAGTCTAATATTGTTTTAGGTGGTAGGGTCAATTTGTCGAAGCGAGAAGAGGTTCCATGGTGGCTTAAGGCTGTATTGGGTTTTACAGTTGTCGGCGGCGCGTTATATATTGTTTGGCATTTTGTCTCACAAGTCTTTGGTGGAGGAAAAGCGATTGAAGCGATTCAGCAGGAGATTGCGAAGATTTGGGTTGAATACGAGAAGGAGTACGAAGCCTTCTTAAAGAATGATGGTACAATCGACGCGAATGAACAGAAGCTTTTAGACGCCAAATTACCCCTTGTTGAGAAGGCTATGGATGATATTGTACGCATTGCCCGCACTGCAGCTGAAATGACAGCTCTTGTCGCCATTGTAATTGTTGGCGCCATAGCCTTGTACAAAATCTATAAAGTTCATGTGGGCGCTAAAGCTCAAGAATATCTCAAAAGAGTGCAACAGAAAGTCGGCATGATGGATCCAGCTTCGGGAACTCTGGATTGTTATTCAGCTGTGGAGGAGTTGGGCATGATTTTTCGGGGAACAGGGATAATGGATTTGGCTGATCGTGGACTCACTGGTTTAGCTTCGACAGCGTTGACTGTTGAGCAAAGCGGCTATTTCTCTTCGCTCTTGCCTCAGATGCACAGTCATTATAACCTTCTCGCCGCGCAGCTGCCTTACCTAACGGGGATGCAGTTTCTTTATGCACAGTTCACGATGACCCAGCTGAACATTTACATTGGTTTCTATGCTGCAACGCTTCCGCCATTATTCACCATGCTTCCATTAATCTAAGTGAAACTCATGAAAGAGTCAGAGCGTACCGTAGCCCTTGTTGCTGGCGTAGGCCTTATCGGCGTTGGGGTAGGTTGGTTTCTCCTCAGCAGAGGAGGCATTGTTGGAGGAAAGACAAAGCTCACAATCAGTGTCTATGGTACAGGAGGTTCAACTGATCCTTCGCCTGGCACCTACGAGTATGCTCGAACAGAAAGCGTGACTGTTACTGCGGTTCCCGAGAGTGGCTACGAGGTTTTAGGCTGGCTTGTTGACGGTGTGAGTCAAGGAGCGGGGTCCTCAATTACGTTGAGTATGAACGTTGACCACGATGTTGTTGTAACCTTCAAGGTGATAGGTCCGCCGCCCCCTAACCCGCCTGCGAGGATTGTTAACTTGACTGCTCCGCCACCCCTGTCAGTGAATTTGAAGCAGAAGTATAAGGGTTATTGGTTTTGGCTTGACAGCGAAAGAGAGTGGCGGGTTGACGCTATTAGAGGAGAGTACGATGCTTGGGATTTCGGTCATACCCAGACCATAGTTGAGTTTCAAGTTCAAGACATATACGGTAAAGGTGTACCAAACATCCCTGTCTTGTTGTACACAAGCGATGTTGATGTAAACAAGGGCGCCCTTTACTTGGGAGAAGGTAGGTATGTTGTGACTCCTCTTAGAGCAATCTCAGATGCGAATGGAATCGTGAGGGTTCAAATCACCTATAGGCACACTGACATTAACCGCTTCAGCAAAGAACGATGCTACCAAGCCCGAATTTACTGGGGAATCACAAGAGAAGTCAGATGCTTAACGCCAGGCGATAAAAGTGATGTCTGCAACTTCTTACTAAACGGATGCACCTGGGAAGAACAGGGCATAGCCATGAATGCTCCGTGCCCCGACGCAACCATAGCGGGACCAGAATACGAGTATGAGACAGTGCCTCTAAACAACGTTTTATACGCTGAATACGAAGATAACCGCTTAATCTCAAGCTTCTGCTACCTCCTCTGCACATTCGGCATAAGAAACATGGGCTAAAAATCTGTGTGTGTGAGTGTGTCCTGGCTTAATAGTTTAGTCTCTCTGTTCTCTGGAGTCTCTCTATAATCTTGTGGCCAGAAGCCTCTCCGCTACTCTAACGGCTGTTCTCTCTGCACACTCTCACTCTCTCACAAGAGCTTAGTCTGTCCTTGCCTCACTGTTTCATTGAGGAGGGCTGGAACCTTCAGCAGATTCACTCTGTAGAGGAAGGGTCTAAGCCTTTCAACATAGCCTAAATCCAAGAGGTTACTCAACCAATTCTTTACTGTTCTTGGGTCCCCGCCCTTGGTTTCCTTGATTATTATCCCGAGTGTTCGCTCGTCAATCTGGCTGACAAAGCGCTGTCGTATTACTTCAGCAATGATAGCTTCGCATCCTTGAACAGTATAATTTCTGCCCAGATTATTCCCTTCTAAGATGGTCACCATATCGTCTAAGTAGAAAAGACTTTGCTACAGAAATTTTGAGCGATAGTCTTAAAACTTTAGACATTCAAGATTTACTCTACGGGTGGTAGTGTCATTTGAAGCCACGGTCTTTAAGCATGTGGGTTGAGGAGAATGAGTGTTGTAGATGATACGAGGAGTTTTACAATAATGGCTTTCACCGCAAAAGCAGCAATAACTTCTATAAAAGTAACAGCCGACTCTATAGTTTTCGATGTTTTTCCAGGCGGGCAACAAGCTTATGCTCGGCTTCTTGGTCGCTACGACATTGAAGTCACGGTTCGCAATGATGGCGCGGACGGCGATATATTCTACGAAGCTTTCATGGATGTCGACCGTGTAGCATCAGGGTCATTTTTAATACCTGCGGGAGAAAGTCGTACATTCAGCGTTTGGAAGAACCTCGTAAAAGCTGAAGGTGTTTCGTGGACTATTAACGTCGGTCACTGATTTCTATGTCGATTGTTGATGACTCAAAATCTTTTTCTATACTCGTAGGCACCTTTCCAGAGCAATCAGTTATTCAAGGGGTAGTCACCAACGAGGAAACTGGAGTTGCTATCGAAGGAGTAAGTGTGAGAGCGGACACGGTTGCTACAACAACCAGTGGAGTCAACGGAGCCTATAGTTTACAAGTGCCAGTAGGCATTTATAACATAAAATTCGAGAAAGCTGGATACAACCCTGCTACTTTTACTGTGGATGCACATGTACCAGGCACTTATACCTTAAATGCTGCCTTAACGGAGATAGTAGCCCCCCCAACAGTCGACATCAAACTTCTTCTTGTAGCAGCCTTGATTCTTTCTGGAGCAGCTGCAAGCACCTACGCTTTAAGGAAGAAGAAGGGTTAAGGCTCTATATATTGAAATTTTGATTAGAGTCCTACTCCGACGAGTAGCCGTTTTAGAGCAACGGCTGGCGGTACAGGTGTCCAACTGAAGTTCTCGATGCGGCTGTTGTTTATGGCTGTGTCGTACCGAAACCACATGCGTAGGAAACCCCAGCCCGTGTCCTCAAGCCATGTCCAGTAGTAAACGGTCCAGGTGGCCGCGTCCAGCTTCCCGCTTATGGGGTTGGGTCCCACGTAGTCCGTGGAGAAACAGCGCTTAAACTGCCAGGGGTTCTCCTCGAAGCCCGGGGTCCTCACGCGCATGTAGATGCTGACTAAGATGTACTGGGGGTAGGGAGGTGGCCCGGGCGGCAGCTCTTTTTCGGGGCAGTTCCATGTGGCTGACTGCATGCCCGACTCGCCCACCACATCCCTTGTTACTACGGCGACGGGGCTGCCTGGCGTGACCTCGACCCCGTTAGACAGCCACACTCTGATGCCACATTCGCCGATGGTGCCGTCGATGAAGCTGCCCGTCACGTTGAGCGACTGGACCAGCTCCAGGCGCGTGAGGTACAGGGCCCGCGCATTCTGCGACAGCTCGAAGCAGAGGGGAATCTCGCTGGTGTGGTTGAAGTAGCGTGTTTCAACGGGCATGGTTCTGGCTTCCCCATCTCCTAACTGGCATCATCATCCGTATAAATCACATTCATAGTAACCACGATAGCGGCGCTCAAAGTGGCGTATAAAGCCGTGGCAACGCTTGTTTGAAACCAATGTGCAGGGTAAGGTGTAAAAGCGTAGACAACACCCTCACGGGCTTGAAACGACCATTCAGCGAGGCTGGCACCCCCCGCTCCATTGTTAATGTTCACTGTAACGGTGCCCTGCGCCTGAATAGTCAATCCATGCACCTTGATTACTTTACCTGCTACGCCTGCTACAATATTGCCGCTTGCATTCGAGTCAAACGTGGTGTGGTCATATGTGCGGTTTTCCATGACTGTAGTAACTAAGCCTAATTGTCTGGCTGGTTTATCTGAGACATCGACTACATCAGCGGCAGTTAACAACCGAATCTGTCTCGGGTCGATTTCTACCCCAGCATCCCTTAGCTGAACAAGTGAATCAAACGTGGCAGCCCTCTGCAACAGTTGTGCTCCTTGACTCCCATACACAATGCCTAAGAGTCTCGCAGCACGGTCACTAACATCATAGGTTGCTGGCCAATTGTTCACGTCAACAACCATGGGGTCAAGGGGGTTGTCGAGTTTGGCGAGGATGCTTGCTAAGGTTGCTTCACTGGCTCGAGATGACAATGCCACATCTAACTGTGCCAGAATTGAGGCTACGGTTGCTTGGGAAGCCCTTGTTGACAGGGCAACGTCAAGCCGCGCTAAGATGGCGGCTACCGTGGCTTCAGAGGCTCTTGAACTCAACAAGACATCTAAGTTTGCGAAGTTAGCGTGAGTCACAGGATGAGGATTCAAAAGATTGTTAACGGTAACAATGTCAGCAGCAACAAGAGCACGTATCTGTCTTGGGTCAATGACAGCTCCTCCCACAATAGTTTGATTGTCTAAGGGATTAGCTGGTCCACAGGCTACGCCTAAGTAGCGTTCTAAGTCAATCATGCCAAGCTGTCGCGCCCAACGGTCAGTGACATCAACGCCTGCTGGAACCGTGGCGCTGACTAACAGATTACCATTTGGATCAGCCCTGGCGAGGATATACCGGTTGTTGGTAGCATCGTAGAGTACAAGCGTCTTCTCAGGCGTGTACTCCGGTCCAACCCTTGTTCCCTGTTGTTCTTGAAGGGCGTCTCTGGCTCGATCTCCGCGTGTTCTACCCAAACTCTACCACCCCAAACATACTATGACGCTGGTTTCTCATAAAAGCTTCCGCCCAATTTAACTTCAAAGACTTGTTGGATTCCGCTGTTGTTGAAGCCAACAAAGTCTAAGGCATGCTTGAAAACTATTGGTGGGTCAAACCGTTTAGGCTCAGGTAGGGCGCCTGGAGGAGTCAGCGTTACGTTTTGACCGTAAGGCTCGAGGATACGCCGGTATAGGCTGTTGTCCAGCCACCATTCAAACCCGGTTTCTTCGCTGTCGCTGGGGTTGTTGAAACTGAGTTCCTCCAGAAAACCCACGTAGCCATCTGGCACATTCACTTTCAGTATGCTCTCTCTTCCCCCTACACCGAGCGTCCTAAACTCGTGGTTCGGCGTAATCTCAACTGCGACGAGACAGGGCAAGCGCGACAATTCCCAAGACTCCTAAAACGAACAATCCAGCTACAACTACGATGAGGATGGTGTAGCTGTTGCTCTCAGGCTGAGGCACATAAACATAGTAGACTTGGTTTGGCAACTGACCAACCGTGACAGGCTGCTCAACAGCTTGAACAGTTGGCTGCCGATTCAAATACTGTTCCGGAGTCGCTCGAATCGCCAGAAGCCTCAATCCACCCAAGCTTAAATCTGTTCTCTAACCAATTAAGAATTGTGCACCCATGATACTTTTAAAGAAAAAAAGAGAGGGTTAGGTTTCGTGTCCACGCTTAGGCTTAACAGGTTTCTCGGTTGGAATGTTGAAGCCACAAGATGGGCAAGTGCGATCAGCAGGCACTTCTGCCTTGAACAGTTGTAAGACCTTGCCATCAGCAGTTAAAACCTTAATGGAGGAAACATCTGTTGGCACTTCAATGTCCCAGACTGCGATGGCGCCGGTCTTACATTTCGGGCAGACTTTAAGCTCCAAGGCTAATAGGCTCCTAATAGGCGAGGGTTGTGCTTCCCCAGACAAGCAGGTTAATCCAAGCTGTAGCCGCTGTGTACGCGTTTAAGCTCACGAATATCACTGAAGCATTCAGCATGCTTGCTCTGCATAGGCTGCCTGGCGCTGTTGCTCTTTGTCCAATGCCTCTCGTGTTCACCATGTTGATGATGAAGCCGCCTACGCTGGCGATTCCATGTGCGTAACTGCCCTGTGCATATGTGCCGAAGCGAGTTGAGTTGACAACTATGCCTGCTCCACCCTTAGTTCTTCCGAAGCGAGCTGTGCCACCCATGTTGGTTGCTGTTCCTCTGGCTGGGATTGGAACCCTGCCGAACCAGCAGAGACGATACCGAGCATCACGTCTTCCCTGACTGTACTGTAAGCCCCTGTACCCTGTGGTTGTGTCACGAAACGCTATCTTATTTTCACCGAATTTTCCGAGTCTCAAGGCGTATTCCTACCACCCTTAATCGACAAGGAAAAACACTGTTTTCAACGGATTTAAAGGCTTCCACAAAACTTATAGGGTAATAACCATGTCATAATTAGAACAGGTGGTTGAAGTGTCCTATATTGGAAACAGGTTCACAATCGGAACGATAACTGAGCATGTGAGAGCAGGAAAACTGCCCGAAGGTGTAAGCTACAGGTTCACTTCGCCTAAAACAGCTGCTTTGAAAGAAGTTTACTGGTGTAAAGGATGGGGAACAGAAGGCGGAGCCCCCGAGCTCCAACCGAAATACAATGTTAGCATTCGACCTGACACGCGTGGAATCCCGAGCTCCACGGTTCTCGACCAAGTTAACTTAGGCGGTGGCAGTTTAGGTGAGGGCTACGGCTGGGACAAGGTTGTGTTCCCTAATTCACCGTTGCTGGAGGCAGGCAAAATCTACCACGTTGTTGCCTATGTAACTGAGTGGACAAATCTTACTCTTCATCCAAGAATCGTGATGTTTGGTGTTCGGCTCGGCGGTTACTTCGGCGCCCCCGACCAACCCTTTGTTATTCCACGCAGCCAAGTAATTGACGAAGGTCTTCGAGGCGCCTTCTACGACCGAGGGATTCATAAAGCATGGGTGCCAGTTGCACACACACCCATCTTTGTGCTCCATTTTGCAGATGGCAGCTACCATGGGCAACCATACAAAGAGTATCGACAATACGACCTTGGCTATTACGTGAGTGTCGGTCAAGAGTTCACGCCTAAAAGAGACGTAACGGTTAACTCGGCGTTTGTGCATGGACGAACAGCGTGGTCAACACCAGCAGACAAATTATACGGCAGCCTTTTCGACAAAGCTGCGGCTGGATACTTAGCGAGAAACATTGTGATGACTACGCCAAAAATCAAATCTTGGGGTTGGTGCAGAGCAGGCTTTCCAGCACCAATCACGCTGAGAAGTGGTCGAACTTACAGGTTGGAAATAAAATCGCCCCTGTCAAGTCCGAGCGTTAGCTACGAAATTAAAGTTGTTGGGGCAGTCATTGGCGGCGGAAATGTAACGCCTGGTCCAGAAGCAAGAGAAACAATCTACGAGAATGGTGCGGTCTTCAGTCGAGATGGCGGCGTAACTTGGTCTAAAGAACCCTACTTCACGGTGGGCTACTGGGACATGCCTTACTTTATCACTTGAGGCGAGTGTGGGATGCCCGTAAGATATATCCTTGACACATGGAAAAAGGTTCTTAAGATGGGTTCAACAACGATGGAGCAACTGCCATACGACATAAGACTCGAAGGCGCCGGCGACATGATTAAGATAAACTACTCGATTGATTATGTTGTTTCTGCGACTGAAACCAGAAAGGTCGACATCGAATTTTTGATTTCGAGAGCCGACTTCAACAAACTCGCTCAGCCTCTCCAATATGGTTAACTAAGGAGGTGAATCTTCATGGCTGATGAAGAACCTGAACCTAAAACAGAGGAAGAACCCGAACCAGAAGAAGGCGAGGAAGAGTGGTAAACCGCACGCATAAGCGTGTGCCATGACTATTTTTTCCCTAAAATTATACGCAAGTTTTAAACGCATAATGCCCTAATTCTATTCCCTGGAGTAAGGGAACCCGTGCAGCCAAAACCAGAGGAGAAACGAATCCCAGGCTTAATTGAGAAGGCGACAATCAGTAGCGGCTTCACCATGCACATTCCGAAGGCGGTGCAGGCGCATTGGCTACTTGAAATTGGCGATGTCCTCGAGTTTTATTCGCCCTTCACTGATTTGCCTCAAGAGTTCAGCGATAACTATCAGTTGATGGCTGTTGTTATTCGGAAGAAGCCTAAGCCCTATGCTGATGTGCCTGTTGGACACCCGTTTGAGCCTGGCTTAAAGAAAGTGGAAGTGACAAAATGAGTGAGGGAGAAACTTGGAAAGAATTGAACCGGTAGAAGAAGCTAAGGAAAAATACGGAAAGCGGTTGGCATGGAAGGATGCTGCGTTGAGAGTTTGGCAAAGTCGTTTTCATGCGCTTTATGTAAGAGATGAGAAAGACAAGATTTGGGAAGGAAAAGGTGAGGTGGGTGACATCGGAGAACTTGGTTTAATCTGTGAAGAAATAGGCGAAGCAATGAGAGGCATCCGCAAAAAGAAAGGGCTGGAAAACTTATCTGAAGAATGTGGGGACATTATTGTTCGAACACTTTGTTTTATGGCACGGAAAGGTATTGACGCAGAGCAAGCGTTGCTGGATGTTTTTATCAAGGTTGAGAAGAGGAATAGGAAAGGATTATTTTTTGAAGAGGTTGAAAATCCATGAGTGGGATCACTGCTGAGGATGTTTGCCGAGAAGTCGTAGCTCGAATCGAAAAGAAAATTCAAACAGATCATGCAATCCTTGAAATGCAGAAACACGCCCAAGACTTGGCTAAACGCCTCAACACTGTGCAGGCAGACCTTCAACGTCGAGCGGAGCAGTTGGCAAGGGAAGAATGGGCTACAGAGCTGAGGAAGCATTAAAGATGAGCCTCATAGTTACATGCCCTAACGGGCATCGGTTTCCAGTTAACTTGAAGAAGCATCTGAATCGTAGGGAACGGTATTGTCCAAAGTGTAAGGCAGCCGTTAATGTGCGACCTAAATTTTGGTTTTCTCCAAACCCTGATTGGGCAGCAATGAAACAAGGTTACGCAAACGTTGCTACTAAGAAGCGCGCTGAAGAAGAGCAAGCGAAAAGGTTGATTGAGTTCTTTGCGATGATAAGCAAGCGGAGAGTAAGACAAAAGTGAAGTATCTTTTGTTCACTACGCCTCACGGCGGCTACTTTCCCAGCATGCTCAACGCTAAGGTTCAAGCCCTCAACAAGCTTCGAGTACAACTTGAAGACTTCCGCCTCCAAGCGCAGAAAGACGAAGCCTTCCCCATTGAACTCGTAGGGCAGATTAAGCAACTTGAGGAAGACTTGGAGCCTCAGCGAGAACAAGCAGTCACAGAAGCCCAGGTGCAGCGAAGCGGAGTGTACCAGTGGCATGAAGCCTTCAACAAAGATGGAGACATAGGGGAGGTCAGGCACTTACTCAATTTGGCGCCAGAGGAACTTGACAACTACGACATCATACATGTGAACCTCTGCGGCGCCGACGCTGACATAGTGCCACGAGTCAAAGAAGCGTTGGGTAAAAGCAGCAGCGTCAATGTCCTCTGCAACCTTGACTATGCAATTCAAAATTGGCAGCAAGGCTTCCCGATGCCTCATCTTCAAGGCTTCTTGAACAGTATTGCTCAAGCTGACTTCGTATTCTGCGTTGAACCAGCCCAGCAAGCGGTCATCAATCATCTGCTCCATCATGTGATTAAGCCAAGTCGCAAGAAGGTTTCGGCGCCGGTGATTCCTCATCCCTGTGATGTTCAGTCGATTAGGGCTTGTTATCAGCCTCCTGAGTCAAGGCTTGACCGAATCATGATTTGCTACCACCGATATGACAAGCACCTGTACATTCCTTGGATGATTACCGAGGACATTGAGGCTGTGAGGGAGAAGCAAGCTATCAAAGTGCCCGTTTACGTGACAGGAATAGGACCCGACCCCATTACACTGCCGATGTTTGACGGTGCCTTCGTGGGCGACAAATGGCAGTTCTACATGTATGAGTTAGCGCACAGCACCATAGCCTTCGAGTATTACAGCCTCAACAGTCACAGCCGGTTTCCAGAAGAATGCGCCACGCTCGGCTTACCCTGTGTTGGAAACAGTAACAGCTACAGCATAGCGCAGCTGCATCCGCTGGTTTGCCACTCGCCCTTAGACTTCACGGGCATGCGCCAGAGTCTTAAACGCCTCATCGAAGACAGCGAGTTCTATCAGCAGTGTGTCGACATGGCGTGGGAACGAGTGCAAGGCATTGACCATAAAGCGAGTAAGATGCGGTTGCTGTTTGAGATGGATAAGTGGGCGCAGTTAGAGGGAAAACAGAAATGACAGAATCTTGTGGTTATTTACCATGTACCAAAAAAGCTACAAAAACAATCCGCCTACCCTACGCAACTTATCACTTCTGCGAAGAACATTACCCCCGCTTTAACGCTTATCTTAGAAAGGTTGAGGGAAAACAGAAATGAATCGTTTGTTGCGTGTGGTTTGTTGGCTTCGCCGGCATCATGATTGGGGACCTTGGCAGACAGTAGGCTACGATGAGGTAACTAAGTCTGATAGGATAGCTCGAATCTGCCGAACCTGCAGCCTCAAGCAAACGGGAATGCGGTATAGACCCCTCCCAACTGTTTGCGCTGGTCCTGTTCCAATACGACCTCCTTGGAAGCCTGCTCCCCATGTCAAAGTGAGGATGAAACCGAAGACAGCTTTTGAAAAAAGACTGTGGGAAGAGAAGAAGGAGAAGAAACAGTTATGCCTGTTGCCCTACAGGTGCCCTGCGGCGGCCAGCCCTGAAGACTGTATAGAAGCCATGAACAATCTTCCATGTCGTAGATTTACAGCTGAAGAGTTAGCGAAGATGGGAGGAAAGAAATTTGTGCGTTCCTTTTGAGAAGACTCGCCCAGAGGCGGTTTATTGCCCTAATTGTGGCTCTGAAAAAGTGTCAACCAAATGGGTATATAAATATAATAGAGTTGAGCCGAAGCGTACTTCAATGGAAGAGAAGATCAATACTCTTCAACCGCCAGGCTTGATGATCCTCAGTAGCTGTGGTGACTGTAGTTATACTTCGATTCCTTTACAGGTTGTTTTGTCTTGTGATGGCTGTGGCTACACGGTAGTAAGAGAGATTGAGGCGAAAGAATGATTGAGTATCTCGGTTTTGCTTTCCTGTTGATGCTCGTAGTATCGCTTATTGAGTTAGTGGAGATTATAACAGATGATTGAGCCTG
>Ga0315306_10001306_pt1 | contig 11928 bp, 7 predicted proteins | sample TDP1_MG_FD_203803 | JGI IMG/M metagenome (GOLD analysis project Ga0315306, IMG submission 203803) | Freshwater sediment microbial communities from Lake Towuti, South Sulawesi, Indonesia - TDP1 | ecosystem: Environmental > Aquatic > Freshwater > Lake > Sediment | place: Indonesia: South Sulawesi... | reverse complement strand
CAAAGAAAGCATCCGCCTTTTTTAGCCTCAGCCTCTGATAAATCTTCTCAGATATTCTTTTGCTTCTTTAATACCCAAGAGCAGGCATGCGGCGTAAAAGAGAGCAAAGGCTGCAGCGCCACAAAAGATTAAGCTCAAGACTGTGCTCCAGAAAGAAGCGCCAATTTTCTCCAGGAGAAACCTGTTTAAGAGCCATCCTCCAAGCCCGCCCAGGGCTGATGTCAACGTCAGAGCCATAAAATAGCTTATAACAGGTAGGATCTCGAATTTCCCGATTTTCTTTGGCAAGAAGAAAAAAAGAAAGGCAATATTCACCAGGGCTGAGATTGTTGTCGACAGGGGAAAGGCGCGGAAGCCCATAACCCACATCAGAGTGATGTTGAGGATGATGTTGATACCAATCGAGACAAAACTGGCATACATCGGCGTTTTTGCATCCTTATAAGCGTAAAAGACTGCCGCCACATTCCTCAACCCGGACATGAAAGGGATGCCGATGATGTAGAGAATCACAGCCTGGGCAGTTGCAGAGGTGTCATAGAGTGTGAACCTTCCATGCTGGTAGATGATTTTTGTTATCGGGAGAGAGAGGAAGGCAATGATGACCGAGGTGGGGATAGTCAGGAAAAAGACCATCTTCAGCGAATCAGATAATGTTTTTCGTATTTCCTCTAAGTTCCCTTCTGCAGCAAATTTTGACAAGGTGGGAAGGGCAACAGCTCCGACTGCGATTCCAAATAGACCCAAGGGAAGATGCATGATTCTAAAGGCATAGTTGAGCCAGGTCAGGCTTCGCTCTCTAAGAAAAGAAACAAGCACTGTATTCACAAAAACGTTTATCCTTGACCCGGCAAGACCTATGGCCACCGGGATAAAAAGAATCATCACTTTCTTGAATGCAGGGTCGTGAAAATTGAGATAAGGCTTGTATTTGTACCGTCTTTTGAAAAGGCTCGGAAGTTGAATGGCAAACTGAATCAACCCGCCAACTGTGACACCGATGGCTGCACCGTAGATTGGGTCGCCGCCGCGGTGAGTGTAATAAACGAAAAGGGCGAGGGGAGTGGCTATAGAGAATACATTGAAAAAAGCAGGTGCCAAAGAAGGGATAAAAAACTCTCCTTCAGTGTTCAGATAGCTCATCGCCCAGGCGGCTATGGCGACAAAGAGCAAAAAAGGAAAGATGATTGCGGTCAGATGTCCGGTTAGCGAAAGCTTTTCAGGAAATTTGCCAAAGCCGGGGGCAATGATCCTGGCAAGGTAAGGCGAGAGAAAAATACCGATTACTGAAACAATCCCAGCCACAACCAGGAGCGTGTTAAAAATATTGCTGGCGATGAGGTTCTGTGCTTCTTTGCTTTTGCCCTTCTGTTCGGTCAAAACCGGAACAAAGGCAGCGGAAAGCGAAGTTTCAGCAAACAGGTCTCTTAAGAGATTGGGGATGCGGAAGGCAGCGTTAAAAGCATCCGTCGACCTTCCGGCTCCAAAAAGATAGGCAAAGACTGATTCCCTGGCCAGCCCCAGGACCCGGCTGATGGCTGTCCCGATTGTAAATGACCTGACTCCTCTTGCGATATCAGCCATGGCTTTTAGGCCAAACGAGCTTATCCTTGCTCTTCAAAACAGAGCTTATAGCACAGCAAAAAAATTATGGCAAATTCTTGACGCGCAGGAAGCCGCCAAAGTACATCCCTCCGCCGACTCATCCCTGGAAGCGTGGCCCTATTGTTCAGGACTTGAGGTGAAAATAGGACATATTCATGTTGCGTTGACATATTCCAAGTTTAGCTTGACATCTCTTCGAGTTGTGTTCTATATTTCTTCACGATGGTTGGATGGGAGAATTAAAGCATAAATACGCGGATAGCTAGCACGGCCGAAAGCTAAATTCCCATCAACATTGTTTTTATATTAGTAAAGAGGTCAGCATATTTAAATGTATATCGAAGCGCGCTTTTTCCCATTTTATTTCCAAATGAGGTAATTGCAGAGAGAAGTTTATTCGCGAAAAGGCTAGAAGTGGGAGCGAAATCTTTCGCTTCTGGGATAAACATAGATTTCACTCCATGAACAACACGGAGTCAGAAAGGAGGCAATAGAATGCGTAAAAATTTACTCATTATTTTTACACTCTTACTTTGTGTTTCTCTCTTTGCTCAGCAGAGAACGGGAAATATTTACGGAAAAGTTACAGATGAGGAAGGGTATGCTCTTCCTGGTGTGACCGTCACTTTAACCGGACCGAATACAGGCACCATGACAGCAATTACCTCTGCAGATGGTGTGTTCAGGTTACTCTCCCTCTCCCCTGGAAAAGACTATGTCATCAAGCTGAAACTTGCAGGGTTCAAGACAAAAATTGAACAGGGAGTCATCGTTGACGTAGGAAAAAATACTGAGTTGACATTGAAGATGGAGATGGGACCGATAGAGGAGTCTGTCACCGTCCCACTGAACAATAAACCGAAGTTTCTCGCGCCGTTTATCAGGGGTTTTCGTGTGGAAGTGACGGGCAAAAACGGCCTGACGCCTCTCCATATGGCCGCTTCCAAGGGATCCAAGGACGAGGCTGAGCGCTTTATCGCCGAGGGCGCGGATGTGAACGCGAAAACCGCCGATGGCTGGACGCCTCTGCACGTGGCCGCCCACGAAGGCTCCTTGGACGTGGCCAGGCTGCTCCTCTCGAAAGGCGCCGCAGTGAATCCCGGGGACGAAACTGGCTGGACGCCGCTGCACTCCGCCGCCGCCGCAGGTTCTACGGACGTGGCCGAGCTACTCATAACCAAAGGGGCGAGCGTGAATACAAAGACAACCGATGGCTGGACGCCGCTACACGCAGCCTGTGATAACACAAGTCTGAAGGTGGCCGACTTGCTGATTACTAAGGGCGCCGACGTTAAGGCAAAGACTGCCACTGGAGATACGCCGCTGCATTATGCCGCCAAGGGATATTCCGACGAATTAGTCGAGCTGCTCATCGACAAAGGAGCGGATGTGAACGCCAAAACAAAAGATGGCCGGACGCCGCTTATGTTGGCTGAAAAAGGTGGCCAAACTTACTGGGTATGGCTACTCAAAAAACATGGAGCACGGTAATTAGGAAGGCTTGTATGAAAATGGGGAGCGCATAAATTCGTGCGAAAAGCATTTATTGCCATTGTCTTCTTGGTTTTTATGCTTCGCTGTTCAGGCCCCGGCACAAAGCAGCCGGCCATCTCGGCTGATCATCCGATTCACCTTGAGGAATACGTTGCCCAGGCTAAGATCGAAGGATCTGAAGTTCCGAAAAAATTTGTTGATTCTGTGGAGTGGCGCTTTGATAAAGCGCAGTCGGATTGGAAGCCTATCGTCCCTCTCCAGAAATCGGCCAAGGCCGTTCAAACGGTCCAGACGGACGACGCTCTACGCCTAATCCTCGGGGAGAGCGTGAAATCGCCCTGGTCCAACGCGACCCATTACTCTGGCGGGATTTGGGTCGAGCTGCCGGACTGGCATCGGGAGGACTGGGCTTACATCGTCGTCAGCGCTCGCGCGCGGTGCGAGGGCGGCTCCCTGACGCTGGTGGGCAAACTCAACAAGCGGGAGAATGTGGCAGAGAGGGAGAGTTTTTTGTTTGTCGACAGCACGGAATCCGTTGACATGATAGGAGACGGTCATGTCCATAGCTATATTGTTCGGGCGGATTGGTCGCCCGGAGAATATGCCGGGTATAAAAGATGGCACGATCCTTGGACCCAGCTCGGGCTACAGTTCGACGCGGATAAGCCGGCGACGATCGAAATTCTTTCCGTGAGCGTTATCCCCAAAGAGGCGAAATATGCCGGAGCCTCGGTCGGCGTTGATACTGAGGTCCGCGGCATTGCCTATCGCCGGGCTCTGTTCATGCACACCCCCGCTTCGATCGCGTATCGCCTTCGGTTGCCAGACGGCGGGCGATTGGATGTCGGTTTGGGCGTGCTTCGTGATAGTCCGCCGGTAATCTTTAAGGTGACGGCGAAGACTGGCCGTGGGGCCAGGGAAATTCTGTTCGAAGAAGAATTCGCGGATAAAACGGGCTGGGGACAGCGCTCGATAGATCTCTCTGGACTCGCCGGGAAAACCGCGGAGCTCGTCCTCAAAGCAGAATGCGAACACAAGGGGGCCGTCGCGCTCTGGGCCGCGCCCACTTTATCAGGGGCGCGCATCGGCAGCCGGCCCAACGTCATCCTTTATATCATCGACGGGGCGGCAGCGGACCAGATGAGCGTCTACGGTTATAACCGCCGGACGACACCCCGCCTTGAACGGCTGGCCGCCGAAGGGGCGGTATTCGAACATGCTTACAGCAATTCCTCTTGGACGAAGATCTCCGTTCCATCGTTCATGACTTCTCTTCACAGCAGCGTCCTCGGGCCTTATCAGAACCCGTCCGACCGGATCCCCAGGCAGGCCGTCACGATGGCCGAGCACATGCATGGGGCGGGCTATCAGACGGCCGTTTTCGTGTCGAATCCCCACGCCGGAACGATGAGCGGCCTGGAGAGAGGTGTCGATATCCTGCGTGAAGCGGGCGTCGAGCCGAACTCGAAGTCATCCGAGGAGCTCCAGGCGGACTTCTGGAAATGGCGGAGCGAATATCCGGGGGCGCCTTACTGGGCCCATATTCAGCCAACCGATGTCCATATTCCCTGGACTCAGAGCGCACCGCTTGTGGGTTTATTCGTCGATCCGGATTCCCAGAAAACCTACGCGGAGTGGCTTAAAAAGATCGGAGAAACGGAAGGAAGACTCTACGAGCGCTTCGGCAAGACCGGCATCGATCCTGCAAGATTTACCTACCTCGCACGCGGGCTGTATGACGAGACGATGGCCCATCAAGACGATCAAATTGGGAGGTTTGTTGAGCGGCTGAAGGCAGAAGGCGAGTGGGGCCACACGCTCTTTGTCGTGGCCGGCGACCACAGCAGCAGCGGCGCTGGGATCATCCCGCTCGACCCGATGCCGCCCGAATGGGGGCAGACGAATCTCGCTGCCTGCGTCACCCATATCCCCTTAATTATATCCTGGCCGGGCAAAATCAAGCCCGGGCTAAGATTCGTTCAACCGGTTTCCCTGATTGATCTCTTGCCGACGATCTTGGAACTCGCGGGGCTTTCTGAACCGGATATAAAACAGGGTCAATCCTTCGCTCCCCTGCTCTTGGGCCGGGACGGCTGGGACCAGAGGCCGGTCATCCTCGACGAGTTTAGCGTCCCGCCGGATACGGGAGAAGTATACGGTACGATCGATGTCATCGACGGAAGGTGGGGCGCCTCGCTGAAGGTCGGGAAAGCCCCCTGGGAGGATAACGCGAAGCCGGAATATCTCCGGCCAGCTCCTTTGCTCCTATATGATTTATGGAACGATCCCCAATGTCTCAGAAGCCTGCATGAGGGACGTCCCGGGCTCGTCAAGAAATACACCGAGTTCCTGGAGGAAAAACTCCGGGAACATCGATCGCTGGCGAAAAAATTCAGCCGGGCGGCCGAAGTTCCCTTGAATCAGGAACAGATCAAAACGCTGCGGTCACTCGGGTACATCAAGTAAACCAAATCCCCCCTATGGGTTGGCACTCTCCTCAGACGATCCCCCTCTGCCATCTGGGTGGCCTCGTCCGCCCCTTATCTGACTTCCGTCGGCTCCTATGCTAAATTTGACGTCCAACTTTTTCGTTACTTCGACAGGTTCTTAGCGGAGTACGAGAGCCGCTTCGAAAGGATTAGGCTACATCCAGCCGCATGGTTCTTTGGGCTATATATCACCTGCTCCAGAAACTTATAACCAAGGAGTTCTAGTTTAGCAGCTGCAAAAATAAATGGGGGCAGATCATCTTATCTATGAAAATTTGCCTAATTGGGCACGGATGATCGCAATGGATCCAAATGCAATATCGTGACCGACGCCGGTATAATTCTATATGCTTTTATATACTTTGGTATACCTGCTCAATCTGACCTACGATAAATATAAGTGTTTCACTGTAGAAACGGAAAGCCGAATTATTAAATGAGATTTAAAGAATTTCTCTGCTTTCTTTTATCCTATGCCCGGAGCCATAAGCAGCATAAGGATAAATTAGGTTTTCTTTCTATGCCCGTGAGCTGGCGTTTCTCATTCCCTACGTGAAAAAACATCCCCCGATATATCGGACTCTTCTTCTCGTTGCTTCTCAGCTCTGGCCTGAGCCAAATTCTTAATGCGCAGGAAGATTTTCTTTCCGGAATTAACTCTTGATCCTGTTCACAATTACGCTTGACCAGGCATAGCCCTTTGGCCGGTACAGTGGGGCTTGAGATGAGGCGTCTCTTTTCTCTGAATATCCCTTCAATCTTTTCTGGCAGGATTTTTTCCGCAGAGTATTTCTGATCAAAACTCTAGGATCATTTTCAGTTAAGGCGGAGGTCTATGGTCCTTCTGCTTTGTTTGGAGCTTTCCGGTATGATTTTTCATCGGAAGCCGCTTCTTAGCGTCTTTTCTTCTTCTTGACGTCGCTCATCAGCCGCAGAAATCATTTGTGTGTGGCAGGCAGCATGGCCTTGGGGCTCAATGGAGAGCAATAGCATGCTCTCAAAAAAATCAAACTCCTTCTATGGTATGCTCCGCAATACTTATTCTGGTGTTGAATGCACCCAAATCGAGACCGGACAGAATGCCCTAACCTTATCTCATCTCTATTCAGTCTCTCAACAGTTGCCGCTGTTAAGAATGTTGCTTGTGAGAGAGACAGATAAGAGTCTGGTATTGGCCTATGGGATCCCGAGAAGTTGGCTAGAGCAGGGCAACAAGGTATTTCTTCAGAACGGCCCGTTTCGCGCTGTTTCTTTTGAGATGATTTCTGGTATAGATGAGGGTGAAGTCGCAGTTAATATCGACCGCCTAAAAGTAGGCCTCGCACCATGCTTCGCTCTGCTTTGGCAAGGCCGATTGCTGCGGTCTATGTGAACGGCCGCTCCTTGAAAAAATTCAGCAGAGATATGACCGACTTGGATTGGCCCACAAAGCTAATCCCGGTCCAGGTGAACTATCATCGATAAAAGGAAAAAAGGAGACAGTCCCTTCTTCAGAAAATGGGACCCTCATACAGTCAATTTTATTCTTTTCCTTACCTGGCTTTGCCCGGTCAGGTTTTTTAGAGTCACAACGGCGCTGTCTATTTCTGGCTCAAGATGAATGGGGATTTGGATTGTATGATTTTTGCCCATGACGTCTTTAAATTTCTCTTTGTTCAAAGAAAGTGGATAAGATATTGACTCTTCCTGCACCTTCTTTTGCGAAGCATCAAAAATTTCCAGCGTCACTTCCAGGGTTGTCTTTAGCTCCTCTTCTTCGGCAGCGAACCAGATGTTTTCATAAGGAATCTCAATCAGCAAGAGCAGCTCTCCTTCGGCTATCTTTTTAATGTCCAGGCTGAAATCAAAAAAAAGTCCTTCGGCCTCGGCCTTTTGTGGCTTCGCCAGTTTTTGCGCGGCGCTGATTTCGCCGACCAAACGGACGCTGTCCGTTTGAAGCTCGTAATTCCCACTCCAGTAGGAATCGATGAAAATGAGGCGATAGGGGCCGTAGAACCAGATTTCCGTCGGTGCGTCATAGAAGCTGTATCCTCGCGGATAAGTTACCCGTCTCTCTGGCGGCCCGAGGAGGATGTAGATCCTTCCCCTCTCCTGCAGCCAGCCCAACTTTCCTCCTTCACGAAAAAGGTGATTAGCTTCTTCGATGCGCCTGTAATACTTCTCCTTAAATTCATTAATTTCGGTCTCGGGATAGGGGTCTCTTTTTCTCCAGAACTCTTCAATGAATGCCTTGCGCTCAGAAGGGGGAAGATCAAGGAAGGTCTTCCGCTCTTTCTTGGTGATGATGTACCTCACCGTGGAGAGGAATTCCTTTTCTTCGGGGGTGAGGTTTTTCTCCGATTGATAAGCCGCACAGGAAAGGAAGAGGAAAAAAAAGCCTAAAAGAAAGCTCAATGCCTTTTTCATTTTTTCTTCTTGATGGAATCCACCGTCCTTTTGATGCTTTATTATAAATCTAAATCATGATTGAGGAGTTGTCAAGACAAAATGAAGATATCGCCAGGGGTCATTGGCAACTTCGACAAGCTTATTCCAAAACTCGAGGTGATTTCCGGCGATGAGGTTCTTTGCTTCTTTGCTTTTACCTTTCTACTCTTTAAAAGAAAGCTTATAATACAGCCAAAAAAATCATATCAAATACTCTTGCTTTCTTTTTTCTTGACATCGATTATCATGCGGAGATACCATTGTTTTCGTAAAAGGAAATATATTTTTGGACCCAAAAGAGATAGATCTCAAGCAAATCCAAAAAGCAAACTAACCTATCATTTAACATACAATCAAGGATAGATAGACTTTGATACCTTGATTGAGGTGGGAGTTCAGAGCATGAAGAAAAATAAATTTCCAACAGAAACAAAAACTCTCGAAACCTCTGCCGAAGCCGGGAGCACGATAGGCCACTACCATCTCCTCCAAAAAATTGGCGAGGGAGGAATGGGTGAGGTCTGGGTTGCCGAGCAGAAGTCGCCGATCCAACGCAAAGTCGCTTTTAAAATCATTAAGATCGGCATGGATACAAAGCAGGTTGTGGCCCGTTTCGAGTCGGAGCGGCAGGCACTGGCGATGATGGACCATCCGGCCATCGCCAAGGTATTTGATGCTGGGGCCACCGAACAAGGCCGGCCGTACTTCGTGATGGAGTATGTCAAGGGCATCCCTATCACTACGCATTGCGATAAATATTGCCTGTCCACGCGAGAACGCCTCCAGCTTTTCATCCAGGTCTGTGAGGGTGTGCAGCATGCCCACCAGAAGGCGATCATCCACCGCGATCTCAAGCCTTCCAATATCCTGGTCGAAATTCAGGATGGCAAGGCAGTGCCAAAGATCATCGACTTCGGCGTCGCCAAAGCGACTGCGTTTAGGCTCACCGAAAGGACGATGTTCACCGAGATGGGAGTGCTGATCGGAACCCCTGAATATATGAGCCCCGAGCAAGCCGAGATGAGCGGACAAAACATTGATACCCGCACTGATGTCTATTCGCTGGGCGTTATGTTATATGAGCTTTTGGTCGGGGCCCTGCCTTTCGAATCGAAGGATCTCAGAGGGACAAGCCTTGACGAAATCCGGCGAAAGATTCGCGAGCAGGACCCACCGCGACCTAGCACCAAACTCAGCTCGATGGGAGGAGCTTCAACCGTGGTTGCCCAGCACCGCCGGGAAGAGCCGGCAACGCTCGTCCGTCAGCTCAAGGGCGATCTCGATTGGATCACCATGAAAGCACTCGAGAAGGACCGCACGCGACGCTACGGCTCTCCCTCAGAGTTGGCGGCGGACATTGAGCGCTTTCTTCTACATCAGCCGGTAATTGCCCGCCCGCCGAGCACAGTCTATCGGACAAAAAAGTTTGTCAGGCGGCACCGTCTCGGAGTAAGCGTGGTGGCCACAGCATTTGTGGTCCTTGTCGCATTTGCTGTAACGACGGCCGTTCAGGCAGGACGAATCTCCCGCGAGCGAGACAGGGCGAACCGTGAGGCGGAAACTTCTCGGCAAGTCTCAGAGTTCTTAACAGGGTTGTTCAAGGTTTCGGACCCAAGCGAGGCCCGGGGCAACAGCATCACAGCCAGGGAAATCCTCGATCGAGGCGCAACCCGGATTAACCGCGAGCTTCAAGGTCAACCGCTCGTCCAGGCAGAGCTGATGGATATGATGGGGCAGGTCTATGAAAGCCTCGGCCTCTATGACGCGGCGCTTCCACTTCTGGAGACGGCACTCACTACCCGGAAAAAATACCTGGGCGAGATGCGCTTGGAAGTGGCCGCGACTATTGTTAACATCGGCAGCGTCCTGTGGCATAAAGGTGAGTACGAAAAGGCAAAGACCCTTCTGGAACAGGGCTTGGCGATACGCGAGAAGTCGCTTGGCCCCGACCACCCGCTTGTGGCCTCGAGTCTACACAACCTTGGCAATCTTTACTGGAGCCAAGGAAACTACGACCAGGCCAGACTCGTCCTGGAGCGCGCCCTTAGCATTCGCGAGAAGGCATTTGGACCCGAGCATAGTGATGTGGCCAGCACACTCAACACTCTAGGAGCCATCGCTTACAGACAAGGCAATCTCACGGAGGCAGACCGGCTGTGGCAGAGGACGCTGGCCATCCGCGAGAAGATGCTTGGCCCAGACCATCCATGGGTAGCCCAGACGCTTAATAACTTGGCTATCGTCCACACATACAGTGGAGATCCTGCGGGTGCGAGACCGCTGCTCGAGCGCGTCGTTCGAATCCAGGAGAAAGTTTTGGGACCGAATCACCCGGACCTCGCCTCCGGGCTCATGAACCTGGGTGATGCAATCTACGCCAGCGGCGACCGAGCAGGCGCAAAGCCGTTTTATGCACGCGCGGTCGCTATCATGGAAACCTCTAGTCCTGGCAATCCGGAGCTGGCTCGTTTCCTTGACCGCCTCGCTACGGTCACCCTTGAAGAAAACGACTCGAGCTCGGCACGCCGACTCTATGAACGCTCCCTTGAACTCAGGGAAAAAACTCTTGGCCTGAAGCACCATGAGCTTGCAGAGAGCCTCGGAGGCCTCGCCAATTGTGCCTATAAGGACGGCGAGTACAAGAAGGCAGAGGCGCTCTATGAGCGCGCCCTCGCCCTTTCTCGTAAGCCAGATGGAGGATATTACCCGCACCAAGCAGTAGAAATCCTCAAGCATTATGCGGTTTTCCTGCGGGCCACGCACCGCGAAGCCAGAGCCGCCGAGGCGGAGGCACTTCTCCATTCGCTCGAAACAAAACAATAGGTAGAACCGAGCGTCCTTTGATTGAGCTTCCAGATAATCATTTTGAATGAAGCCAGACTCCCAAAGATGGACTGTGCAGTTGCGGTTTCGGCGGTATTGGCCGCGGCAGCGGTATTAAGCCTTTCTTAGGAGCCGCGGACCGCAGTCTCAGTTGCAAGATGCTGCGATACGAAAAATCGAGATTATCGGTGAAACTGTAAATTTGCTTTTTATAGATAAAAATAGATAATAATTTAGAAATGAAAAAGAGGAGGGAAATAAGATGAATAAAAATTCTGACTTCAGTAGAAATTTTACAAAAGGCCTGAGCAGGCGGGAGTTTATGGCAAGCTGCGCCGCCTGCATGGCCTATGCCTCAACTTTCACTTTGGCGAAGAATCGCCTCTTTGCCTCTGGCCAGCCAGCAGCAGGCCAAGAAAAAGCAAGGGTAAGGCTTGTCTTTAGCCATATACCGCCCGATAAGCCGACCTGGCCTAATATTGGCTACGATTACGAAAGCCGGAAAAAAGAGCTGACTTTGCGCCTCCAGAAGAGCTGCCCGAATATCGAGTTCCTTCCAGTTACGCTCCAGAACGCAGAGCAGGCGGATAAGCTCCTCCAATCCGACAAAGATATCGACGGCTATCTGGCCTATATAGTCGGGATATGGACAGGCGTTCCGCATAAGATTGCCTTTTCAGGCAGGCCAACTATTCTCGTCGATGACCTTTTTGCCGGCTCAGGCGAGTTTTTGATTGAATATTCAGCCGCCAAAAGGCAAGGCTTAAAGGTTGTCGGTGTCTCTTCATCCCGGTTCGAGGATGTTGTCGATGCTTTGAAATGCTTCGAGTGCATGAAAAAGCTCCGCTCCTCGACAGTCCTCGATGTGACCGATGCTAAGACGCTATGGGGTAATCCCGCGGTTATCAAAGAAGTCTTCGGAACTGAAGTCAAGCAGATTTATTCCCAGGAGCTCAATGATGCCTACAAGCTCGCTGACCGTGCTCAGGGAACTCAATGGGCAAGGCGCTGGATTCAGAATGCGGAAAGGGTTATCGAACCAAGCACCGAAGAGATTGAAAAATCGGGTGCCATGTATGTTGCCATGAAA
>Ga0315306_10001305_pt1 | contig 11936 bp, 7 predicted proteins | sample TDP1_MG_FD_203803 | JGI IMG/M metagenome (GOLD analysis project Ga0315306, IMG submission 203803) | Freshwater sediment microbial communities from Lake Towuti, South Sulawesi, Indonesia - TDP1 | ecosystem: Environmental > Aquatic > Freshwater > Lake > Sediment | place: Indonesia: South Sulawesi... | reverse complement strand
AGAAAAAAAAGAAGAGGGATTTTTTGTGTGCTTGACTTGATGGTCACTATGGATGTGGGCCTGGGCCTACATCGCGTCCGGCAGGTGGATGTTGGATGTTCGGATATGGGCTGCTGCAATTCTTGTCGTAATTAGCTCCCAGAATTGCCATGTCGTTGATGTCAATTTCGCCCATTAGTGGAACCACATCAGCTCCTGGTTGCCAGTACCTAGTTGGTGGCCGAGGTCCGTTCCCGCCCGGTGGTATGGGCTCGCCCGTGCCTGTGCTATGCATCGCAGCGCTGAAATAAGTTCCGTCGAATATATCCAATTTGTAGCAGCCGTCGCGTGGTTGAGAGCCAGTTCTCCAGTACCACAACCAGTCGATTTCGCCTGGCCATGGAGTTGCCATGTAGTTGTGTGGGTTTGCTTTGTAGGTTGCGTAGCCTCCTGCACCTGGTAGGAAGCTGGTCATGTAGTATTGTCCTGTTCCTGTCAGTGTTGTCTGGAAGTTTGTGTTGCCTGGCCAGTAGCCTGCTGGATCGCCTCTAGCCCAGTACGTGACTGTCAGACTGCTAGTCACAGTTTTGAAGACTCGTATTGATGGTCCATTGCCGCTGCTTCCAACTATGCTGTAGTCGCCATTTGCGCCGAGACCCGTTGCTGGGTCGTAGAGGTGAGGTGTTGTAGCCTTGGTTGCGGGGGCTCCGTCTATTGTCATGCTGATGACTTCAACTGGGGTGCCTCTGGCTCTCCTTGGAATCGCAGGACCTCCTCCAGTTGGTGTTCGAGTGTGGAGGTATGTTCCGGCTGCCATTGGACCGAAGGTTCTGGTTTCCTGTTGTGACAGTGGGGATGTCTTCCATCCTAGAAGAGTTTGGTCGTAGGATGCTGGTTCGACAGCGTAGATGTGTCTGCCCCAAGGCCAAGTGAAGGTCCAATAGCTGAAAACGTCGAAGTACACCTCGACGTAGTTATCGCCTACATTTGGGCCTGTGTGACACACGATGTGTTTGATGTCTCTGTAGCCAGAGTATATCCATCCTGCTGCTTCGGTGTCATAGTACCATGAGTTGAATTCGTAGCCTCCGCCTAACCAGTGCTCTGCAAAATCAGCTAGAACAGTGCCACCGCCGGCGCCTGGTGTTCCTTGCTTAATCCATTCTGCGTCTGCGTCGCCCGAATGCGTTATTGGGGAATCAGCACCATAGCTCCCGTCAGTGGGATCTTCTAGGAACCAATACGTCATCATGGACTTGGTTGCACCGCCGTCTTTGTCAACCCATGTGCCAGGGGCTGTGGCTGGCCCTCCTGGCGCATTAGTCCAGTCTTGAGCTAAGCCTGGTTGTTCATTTAGCAGGTTGAAGGGTTCAAGGTTATAGAAGCCGTCCTGTGTTTGACCCATGGTAGTGACGTCCCACACCCAGCTTGAGTAGATCTGGTTGACTTGGGTTGGGGGTGACTTGTGTCCAACTCTGATTGGTGTTCCTCCATCTGCCCTTTTGATAGCTTGGAAGGTGTATGTGTTTTCCGGTCCCACGCTCTCCATGTTGGTTACGCCGTATAGGTTTTGGTAGTAGAAGAAGGCTTTGCCGCCCCATATTGGGATGAAGGTACCATATTTAATCTGTGCAAGTGCTTGCACGTTTTTGGCAGCCTTGATTCCCTCAGTCAGGTTTGCAGGATACCACACCTTGGATGCCCAATAGTCGAGGTCGTAAATATCATCAGAGCGCGCGCCAGGATAAGCTCCAGGGTTACTTGAGATTAGTGTATACCCAGGTGCGGTTGGTGAGACGTGGTAGTTGCTTCCTCCTGGCACCCACCTGCTGGTGTGATACCAAGACCAACTGTATGTTGCGAATCTGCCGGTTGTCCAACCTGCTGAGTATATTTGGTAGTTGCGCGCTGTCATGACACGTAGGAAGGCTGATGAAGAGGGCTCTGCAATAAAGTTCACTTGAATGCCTGACATGAGCATTCTGTCTCTCAAGTGCACGCTGGCCGCGAATCGCAATCCATCGTCAACTCTTGCGCTGAAGACCACTGGATCAACTCGTGCTCCAGCACTTGGCCACCCCGAAGGATAGCCTCGCCAGTACCGAGCTGAGCCTGGAACGGTAGCATCATAGTAGGGATTTAAGTCGTTTTCCGCAACCCTCTGTGCGAATCCACCTGCATCCAGATGATTGCTCGCCGTCAGTATATTGTAGGCATAATTGACTTTAACCCAGTCCTCAACAGTTTGGTTGACCCATGGTCTTGATGGCCCCGAAACCATTGTGTAGAGGGGGGTTGCAAAGCCACCACAAATAACCTCAGTGTAATATGCTCGGTCAACCATGCACCAAATAGACTTTCGGAAATTAGCATCGCTTGTCGCACTTCTCTTGTTAGGAAGAGCAACAATTGTCTCGTTGTTGTTCAAACTGAAAGCTCTCATGTCAAGTCTTTCAACCGGACACAATGCGATCTCGGGATCTGTTATTGCATCCCGATACTGGGCTGCTGTGGCTTCCCAAAGAGATAATTCAAGCTGTCTAGCCTTGAAAGCGGAGTACAAGGCTGTTTCATCAGCGAAATAGTAAACATTCATTTCAGGGGACTCAGGTCCATAGCCAGTAGGACTTACCGCATGAGCTGGTCCGACAAATGTTATTCCAAGAAACAATGTAGTCGTCAGAGTCACTATTGCAACAATGACTTTCGAATTCATAACTCTCTTTTCTCCTTTCTCTTGTTCGCTTATAACAACATGGCTAATTAGGCATTTAAGGCTTTCTGGAACATTCCTCCATAAGCAAAATAAACCCTCACCGATATTTACCCCAAAAACGGGAGCTTTCAGCTCATCTGAACCTCCTTTCTATGTGAAAGATCAATTCTTTGTGATGAATCAAAGGAGAGACAAGCCTAATAAAACAGCATGTATTCTAGGAATTATAAAGACCTGTTTGCGGGTGGTTGCCTTCAAGAAGCTACCTATCGCAATAGGCTTGTTACTCATATTCGTAGGCCTAATTCTAACATCAAGCTACGATGTATCAGTTACGAGTGAATCATGGGAAACGACAGCTGCAGCCGATAACAGTTGGAGCATTACCAGCAACTTCAATCTGGGAGAGAATTTTACTCTGATTCTCGCGTGGTCAGCGATCACATATGGAGAGGATTTGGGCGAGTTACCTGCAAACGTTACAATCACTGCAAACAATGAGCCCACAACGGAATTTCAGGTCTATTTCCTGCAGGATCCAAATTCCCTTCCCGGACAAGAACAAGAACGACAACGAATATATGTGTCGAGAATCGAACTTCTTCATAATGACGGAAATAGTCTGGAAGTAAAGTATGACCCGCCTAAACAGATAGGCGGAATCGTCAAACAGGCTGGAACTTTTGAGGTTCGCGTCCACCCCCCACCAGACAGTTTTCCATGGGCAGGATACCCTGAGCCGCAGCCTCCAAACGCATTAAGACTTCTGAAAATAGCGATCAAAAGGACATACCCCTACAGAGACCTCCTCCCGGTGGGGGCGATAACGGGTGCTTTCGGTGCAATCGTTTTGGTGTGGAAAACCAGACCCAATAGAAATGCGATGCGAAGAGGGAAGTTGCGCGCCAACTCACGCTGATGGCTTTGGTTTTCTGATTATTCTGAAGGCTACAACTGCAACTATCACGACTATGACAATGCCTATAACTATGTATAGTGGATCGATAGGAAGCTGCAAACCTCCTCCAGAGCTCTCTTGAACATCAATGGTCAATTCCCGCATATAGGCATCTATAGCTGGTCGCACATCTCGTATAGAAGCGTCGTAACTGAGACCAAAATTGTCCATGATGCGAAGCCTCACCCTCGTGCTGCCTGTTAGGTTGAAGGTGTAGCCAACTTTGTTTCCTCCTTTAACACTGCCGTAGGTTGTCCCTCCAGGTTCCATAACATCCCATGTATACGTTGTTATTTGGCCATCAGGATCTTGGTGGAGGCTTGCTGTTGCATCAAAGGTTACAGATTCGCTCTTATGGATGTTTTCAGGATATTGAATCTGAATCGTCGGAGGCTTGACTACTCTTACTTCAATGCTGCCATAATTGTCTTCGGGGTGTCTATCAACCCCAGTTACGTCAACGTTGAGGGTAATGTTACAGAAGGCTGCCGGCAGATCTACAGTTGAAAACCTATAGGGTCTCTCGTTGGCGTATTCGAGGAATTCGCCAATCCACTCTCTGGGCGGCAATAATTCAGTGTCGTTTCTAGCAATAAAGCGGAGTGTAATGTCGCAAGTTTCGTCAACCGTGCCACTGGATTTGACAGTGAATCTGACGGTCACGTTTTCGCCCCGAATAAACGGTGAACCGAAGGATCGGCCACCTGCTGCTTCAACATTGACTCCGGAAATTGCTGCACTTACATCATGGATCTCCTCTGATGTTACTTCGACGAGAGGCGACGTCATACTGTTGTCAGTTGTGTTAGCCTCATGAGGAACATATGTGGCATTAGTGAGAATGTGGTAGGAGCGGGATTTGATGCCTGGGGGCAAGACAATGTCGCCTGTATTCCAACTGAAGACTACAACAGAATCCCCAGCCAAATCGGCTACGCTTTGGGCGCCGATGAGCACCCACCCATCAGTATCCGTCGAGTTGTAAAACGTTGATACAGTGAAGCTTTCATGGACGTCGCGCGGGGTGCTGACAGTCACGTTGATTTCTGCCGTGCTACCGTATCTGATCAATAGTTGAACATCAATGTCTCTAACCGTGACATCTCGCTTTTCCACTACTGTGAGTGGTTTTTCGTAAAGCAGGCTTTCGAGGCCATCATTGTCCCGCACTCTCAAAGTAGCCTTGGGGCTGCCTTTTGAAGTGTATGTGTGGTATATTATCGGATCTGCCGTAGAGCCAGTGCTTCCATCTCCGAAAGTCCACATATAGGTAGTGATGGTGCCGTCAGTGTCATAGCTCTTAGATGCATTAAACATAACAGGCTTATTCACTCCCGCAAATAGATCTGCGGGCCAAACACTGAATTCAGCGACCGGCGCACCTGGAGTGGTGAAGATTGCGCCGCGACCCCACGCGCCTTCGCCTATCGCGTAGCCTTCATGGTAGATTCGGTCTCCTGGAAGCTGCCCGGCAAGCGAAACTTGAGTAAGCCGCAAAAGGCTCGATCCCCTCTTCTTGGCTTTCAAGGTGATTTCGAATACTGTGTTGTTTTGGTCTGGGTTGTTGAACACAGCCGCGGGTGCCATAGAGCTGTACTCAACCCTGCAGGTTCCAGCTGCATCGTTCACTTCGTCTTTCCACATAGTTGTAGGGGCATAGAGAACACCATCAGGATAGTCGTCGACTGGAATCTTCACCAGATGGTTAACATGTTCGAGAACAGCAGGATCCCAGTTAAAAGTTATTCCAACGCCGTAAAGGTTGCCCAGAGGATACTGCTTCATAGTATCAGGATCTGTCCAAACGTTGTTTGTAAGATTGAAAATCTTTGCACTAACCGTGAATTCAACGCCCACATCTCGTTCTATGAAATCAGGATCTGTGAAAACAACAGGTCTATTTGGTGGGAAAGGCTCACTTGCCAACACTTCACTTGTTGGAGGCCTGATATTTGTCGCGTAAACGCTTATTAGAAGCAAACATAAACCAACGCATACTTTTAGCGTATTTCTATGCACTTCTTCTCCCTCTGTGAGTCCTGAAAACCTATGAAATATACTGAGACGGGTGGTTTTTATAGTTTGCTACTGTCAGTTCATGCCGTTTACTTCGTTATTAATGACTTTGGTAACCATGCTTACACGAAGCTTTTTGAAGGCGGATATTTCTCTGTCGTGACTTGGTCAAGTAGGAATCAGGCGGATGCTGAAAAAACCCTCATACTAAGAATAAAAAAGACAAGAATAAAAAAGAGACGTTTGAGGCTGCTAATAATAGCTTTTGCCCATGATGTGCAGATCTGTTCCAGTGATGTAATTATCATTGTTTATGTCATAGAAATAGTTCCAGTTCGGATCCGCAGGAGTCCACGGCGGAATGCCTCCCCAGCTCCCGTAGGCTTGGGCATACTCTGTCAGGTTGTACACGCGGATGCTGTAGCTCCAATAGTTCTTTAGTCCGTCTGATGTGTCTTTGATGGTTAAGCCAACCGACATTACCCCACCTTTCTTTGCGAAGTTGTAGCTTGTAGTTGGAGTGGATCTGTTGTCTTTGGTTCCGTCGCCGAAGTCCCATGCGTACCAAAGGATGCCTCCACCAGGGTCTGGGTCGTAACTGCCAGAGGCGTCAAAATTCACAGTCTCGCCACAAAAGATGTAGGCCCAATTGATTGCTGGGTAATAATGGGTCACGTTGGGTGTAAAAGTGAATGTGGCTACTGGTCTTGGATGTGTTACTGGAAATGAGTTGGTGACGGTCTTGCTTTGGGAGTTTTCAGTATCTATAACGCTTAGACTTGCGGTAAAGTAGTAAGGACCATAACGCGTCGTTGGGTAATCGCTTTCGAGGATTGTGTAAGTGTAGGTTGGGGTCACAGTCGTCACTTGAAGGAAGAAAAGGTAATGATCTGCCTTAAAGCCCCACCCCACACCGGCATCTCCATCAGCCCATAAGTTGATTTTGATTGTATCCCCCTTCACCCATGGTGACCAGAGATCAGTGAAGGGGCCTGTATATTGGATGATCTGAACATCGTTTTTGTCGCGCACACGAACATAATCCCCGGATTCCGTGGTTATGTTGGAGAAATGTATCCTCATTCGTATAGCATTAGTGTGCGTGAGAGTGTAGACCAGATTGTCACTTGGAGCATAGGGATGGGGACTCTCAATTGCTGGAATTATTGGTTTACCCACTGGCAAGTCTTCGCCGAACCTCCATATATAGGATGATATACCGCCGCCTGCATCTGGATCAGAGCTGCCTCCGCCGTTGAAGGTCACGGAAGTCTTGTTGGCGATTTTCGTTGTTGGTGAAATTGTGAAACTTGCAGTTGGAACCCTGTTCTTGCCTGATTGATAGAAGTAGCCGTCCTCACGTGTATGAGCAATGGAGGTCCCATTCTTGAAGCTTAGCTTTGAATCTACGAAGTATACATCGCACTCACCAACTGTTCCCGAGGGTGGAGACAAAACCAAAAAGTCAAGGTACACAATGCAGCCCGTGCCACTGGTCCAATTCCACAGAGCCGCAGTACTTTGTTGTGTCCATCCAAGATGATACACTGCAGTTCTATTGGCTTCGATAGTACTAGTTTCAATACCCGCTTGCATGTTTGGCCAATTAAGAATGCCATCAGGGTACGTGGTTGACATGGTGGTGATTCGCTTTGTCCTAGCTTTGAACTCCAACACGCTCATGCCCCAAGCCAACGTAAATTCGAACGCCCACAATTCCTTCACGCCAGTGATGTTCACCGTGTATCGTACAGTAGTGCCTGGAGGCCCTGTTCGATTCCCTCGCCACCCACTCCAAGTTCCCGCCGTAACGGGACCGCCCACCAGAATCTTAACTGGGTCTGCGGCTTTAGCTTCGCGTACTGTAATGCCTGCAAATCCAAGCAAACCAGAGACAACAAGCATAATTGCCAGTAAACTAGCCGTAAACTTGATCTTCACTATCTTCTCCCTCTCTTCTTGAATACTAACACAATCTTCCTTTTTAAGGATTATGGGCTTGTCTTCTCGTAGTTTATACCAATCAGTCTCAAATCATAAACGTCGATAATATTATCCTTCTTGAGATCACAATCAACATTCCAGTCGCTACCACCAAGCACTAAACCGAAGGAATCAACGAACACCCTCAGATCATCACCGTTAACCACACCGTCACCGTTCACATCCCCCATAATCTTAACCTGCACACCATTATAGACAGACACGTTATCCAGCGTGTCTAATTCAACAAACCCAGCCACTGTGGCAGTAACTACAGCCTTCAAATCGTACATTCCCGGAGGCACGCCAAAAGTATTCCACAAGAACTCAAACGTATCCGACTCCTCCGCCAAAAGAAATATGTCTCTCTGCTCAATCAAAGTGCTGTCATGATAAAGATCCACTCGAGCACTAGCATCAACAGTGCCCTCATTTACAATCTCAACCGAAACATTCACCGTATGCCCAATGTAAGTCCGCGACGTCGACGGCACCACACCCACAACGGACAAATCCAACACATAAAGCCAAATGGAGCCCAGATTCATGCTATTGTCGGATAGATCCCTTTCTCCAACAACAGCAAGAGCCTCAGCCTCCACCAAATAGGAACCTGGCGACGCCAGCGAAGTATCACACCAGATCGGCACATTAAAGGCTACGGAACCTCCAGGCACGTCAACATATTCGAAACCAACAAACGTATCGCCGAAATAAACGAGCACAGCAACAGTCTCCAGAACATCCCCTTCATTAGCGACATCAACATAACAAGTAACGCCTACACTCCACGGAGCCTTGTCATAAATCGATCCACCTACAACAGCAACATCATGGACAGCAACAAGAACAGTTTTCCAAGTAGAATCAGATAATCCCTGACTATCAGTGACGGTCAAATTGACTACATACGGCCCAGAGAACGGATATGCATGATTTATGATAGGGGTGCTACGAACCGTGATGTTACCGTCCCCAAAATCCCATCTATAGCTGACTATGGATCCGCCATTAGGCTGGGAAAGTGTTGCATCAAAAGTGATCATCTCATCAGGCTGTGGATATATAGGCGAAACGCTAAAGATAGCAACCGGACCCTTCATAATTTCAACAATACCGTCAAGGTAAGTGTTGTCATTGACATTGTTTTCGCCTGGAACAGAAGTGACATTCGCGCTCAGCGTATAATTGGCAGAAGCATAACCAGATGTAAACCAAGTGAAATAAAGTGGATAAAGCTCCCCGGGTGCCATATCTAGAATTCTCGAACCTAATAACGCTGAGTTCACATAACACTTAACCTCTACATTAGTCTCGCTACTCGTACCGCGATTTCGAGCTACAACTTCAACAGAGACATTCTGCCCCCTAACAATAGCAGTTGCGTTTGGCACAACACTAAACAATTCTACGTCATGTGCAGGCGACAAGGAAGATGCCCGATAGAACAAATCATTTGGCTGAATAATTCCACCACCTCGATCAGAAGCCCACGCTATTAAAATGGTTCCCTGACTATCCTGAGCAATTGAGGGACCTGAATCATCGTCTGCGTGTGTGGTGAACTGAATGTCAGAAGACCAAGTTGCCCCATCGTAAACCTTATAGTAAATATCGGTGGTAACAGTATCAGAGCCTTTGTCCCAGACGACCCAGATCTTGCCATCATTAGTTTGCGTAACCGCAGGATGCCAACTTTCCAATGAGCCTCCTCCAGTGAGGATTTGCGGAGAAGACCAAGAAGACCCATTGAAAACGCTATAATAAATGACCTCTGAAGGTGAACTCACCCAGAAAAGCCAGAGTTTACCGTCAGCGCTTCGCATAACTGCGGGATCCCAGTCATCATCGGTTGCATGTGAAAAAGAGAAGCGGGTATCAGGTGACCAATTTGCCCCATTATCGACAGTAGTCTTGTAGAAGATATCATCGTTTCCAGTTCTCCGCGAGCTCCAAAAGACCCAGATCTTGCCATCATTGGCCTGTGTAATAGAGGGAAACCTATCGTTTGAGGCATCAAAAGTAAGCTGAGTATCTGCAGACCAAGTTGATCCACCGTAAACCTTGAAGAAAATGTCATACAAGAAGCCGCCGCTACTTCTATTAGATGCCCAAACAACCCAGATCTTGCCGTCAGCAGCCTGCATCGAATTAGGCAGATAATCCCAGTTTGAATTGTTAGTCAGTTGAGTTTCAGTAGACCATTGATGCAAACTTGATGCATTATAGATTTTGTAGAAAATGTCATAGTTGCCAGTTCTGCGCGTTTGCCAGAAAGCCCAAATTCTCCCATCGTTTGCCCGCATCAACGAAGGCATCTCATCTGCTGCGGTGTTCCAAGTCAGTCTCATATCTAGAGACCAGTCGACCGCACGTCCCACAGGGGCAATCACAGCCACGACTAGGAGGAAAAGGAGACCCGTCACCTGTGGAACCCTTGTGTTCATCTCAAATGTGACTTCCTATCGCTGACTAAGGTTCTAAAACATAAAAAGAATAGGGGATTGGAGGGCGCGCGCCTTTCTAGCCCGTTGGCAACTGCCTAATCGGTAGCTCTGAAGCCTAGCTTGAAGGTTTCGCCGGTGATCCATGCTTGCCCGTCGAAGAACGATAGTTCCACTCTCACATCGTATCTTACAGTGGTTCCCGACGTCCAGCCGTAATCATATGGATCCCAGAGAGCAGACAAGGTGGCCCTTGTACCAGTCATCACTGTAACAGGGGCGGATTCTAGTGTTCCAAGCTCAGCACCGGTTGCCTTATCTATCGTTGTGAACTTCGCCTTCACCTGTGCGGAAACTGTGCCAAAGTTTCTTGCTGTAGCAGTCAAGGTATTGTTCCCGTCTTCGTCGCTTAGCACCTTGAGAATGCGGTGCTCTGCTTCAGCGTTCTGCAATACATTGACCATTTTTATTGCAGCTACCGTATCAGTCATACCTGCGCTGTCTGTTACTTTCAAGGTTATCTCATAGAATCCGAATTGGCTGTAGTAGGTGCTCGTTGTCACACCAAAGGCATCAACAACACCGTCTGAGTTAAAGTCCCATTCGTAGCTCACAATTGGAACTTCAGAATGGCTTCCAGATGCATCAAGATAAATCACTTCATTTGGTTTCGGATTATGTGTAGATTCAGTGAATGCAGCTACTGGCGGACCCTGCACTGTCACTACGTGTGGAATCGGAGGTGCTTTCTTAAGGCTAGACCAAGGAGGCACAACGCGCTCAGGATGTGGAAATCCAGCAACATCTAGAGGGAAGTAGTAGATCCCCCAAGGAGCGATGTTTGGACGAGGATCAGGGTTCTTTAACTCAATTTCAGCGTTATTCATGTCTACCACTGTGGTCTCGAGAGTGAATAGGCGGCCTTGGCCGAATGGTGCTGTATGCGCTCCAAGATCAGTGATACCAACGAATGCGACTCTCACTAGGCCAGGGCTGTTCTCTAGCCAGAGAATCGCTATTCCGCCCGGCCAGAAACTCGTAAACCACTCTTGAGGGTCAACGATGATATTATTGACTGACAGCGCATCAGGGTTATAGTGCATCACAATGTCCACTCCAGCGATATCCCAGAATGAATCTAACTCCGTGCCGTCTTCTCCCATCAGCCAGACGTCAATCTGTCCGACCGCAGGCACTTTCACAGCTATTAAGGGAAGCGGAGGATATTCATACTGCGCCAAAGCTTCATTGTTGAACATCATTGAAACGCTCAAAACAAGCAGTGAAGCCAACACAACACTCGCTACTTTCTTGCCAATCATATTGACATTTTCTCCTTTCTCTTTATCTTCATATGTATAGATAGCACCACCCATTTTAAGCTTTCTGGAATTTATCTCTATACGCCTAGAACCGTCATAGGTAGTCGGCAAGGAACGCATATTCAAGATGCATGAGAACATAGGTTCAATGCAAAGATATTCCGCTACGCAAATACCTGCAAAGAATCAACCAGTAAGCTTTAATTTCCTATTGTTGCACAGTACGTCTCACAATATTGGGAGGAAAGGATTTGGAAAGAAAGAATGTTACTGCCGTCCTAATAATATCAATTGCTGCCTACTTGACGCTTACGTTAACTTGCCTTGCGGGTTTTGTCTCGGCTTCAGACACAACACTCGAAGTAGAGATTAGCGTCGTTGGCGTTCAAAACCTGTATGGCTTTGACTTTACCTTAACATATAACTCCGCTATCCTCGATTTAGTTGACCGCACTCCCTTGCTCCCTTGGAGCCCAAATCTGATTCTTAGAAATGTGGTAAATGAAGCCGAAGGCACG
>Ga0315306_10001304_pt1 | contig 11936 bp, 16 predicted proteins | sample TDP1_MG_FD_203803 | JGI IMG/M metagenome (GOLD analysis project Ga0315306, IMG submission 203803) | Freshwater sediment microbial communities from Lake Towuti, South Sulawesi, Indonesia - TDP1 | ecosystem: Environmental > Aquatic > Freshwater > Lake > Sediment | place: Indonesia: South Sulawesi... | reverse complement strand
CCGTCAGCCTTTACCCCGCCATACGGCGGGAGGCTATCTCCTACCTGGGCCTCCACGAGAAACTATTCCTTCTGGGCGTGGTTAGACGATTCAGCCAAACTGGAGGGGCCTTCCTATCCATGGGGGATGCGGAAGAGGCCTACGCTGTGGCCTGCGAGGAGTACGGCGAGAAAAGGCGGGAATACACCCAACTCTGGAAATACGTGAAGGAACTTTCCGCCTTAGACATCATTAAAACTCAACTTTCAGGCACGGGATACAGGGGAAAAACCACCCTTATCAGCCTGCCCAAGGTTCCCGCCTCAGACTTAGAGCAGGAGCTGATCAAAGTCCTGAACACAGGAGGAAAATAGGGAAAAGGGAGAAGGCCCATGGCGATCGAGGATGTCCTATCCTCTAAGGGACGAGTGAAGATTCTAAAAATCCTGGCTGAGATCGGGGAGTTAAACACCTCAAGGATCGCCCGCCGCGCTGGACTTAACTACGCCACCACAATTCGACATTTACAAGCCCTCGAAAAGGCGGGACTTGTACGGCACAAAAATTTTGGGAGAATCCGCATTTTTCGTTTCAATGAGGGAAACCCTCGGGCAAGGATTGTTAAAAGGCTCATCGACCTTTGGGAATAGGGGCGCGCCTAAGAAAGATTTTAACGCTCGATTATAAAATTCCCGTGAGCTTCAGGGCTATTACGGTAATTAGAAAATAGATGATGGCTGCAATGAAGCCCGCTAAACCTTCCTTCCTCTTCCGTTCCGGTCCCCTAGAATTCAAGTCCATATTTCCACCCCAATTGGGTAATCCATGACCAATAATATGGTTTGTTAAGAATCAAGTATATCCCATTCTAATATTTCAAAAATTGATAACCGTATTTTTATCCCGCAAAAATATAACGCAAATGAAATTTCTGCTTAAGATTTGGAGAAAATAGAATCAAAAATGTAAAAATGTTTGTTGCTTCAGCCTGCTCAGAGACAAAAGAATAAATCCTAATTTCACACATAAGTACTTAAGGTCGGTGCATCTCATGATCCGTGAAGATTATGGTCGTCAAATAGACGAATTCGAGAGGATATTGCAGAATTTTGCGTCAGACATTACCAGCGGTGCCGTCTTTGAGCGCCTACCTCCCATGGATCTTTGGAGTAGGGCTGAAACCCCTGTAACCAACCTCAAAAACTTGGCTGAAGGTCTCAAGAAGACTATGTTGATTCTGAAACCAGAGAAATACAACGAAATTGAACGCTTCCATGAAGCCTTAATTCAACCCCTAAACGCCTTTAAGGACATGCTTTTTCAGAAGACAGTAGACCCTGCGGCCAATTCAAGGCTTGCCATGGAACAGTTGAGGAAAGCCGTGATAGCGGGCTCCGATTTAGTTGTTTTCGCGAGGGATGTCCAGAAAAATCCTTCCCCCCTTATCAAGGAGGTTCTCCGCCATAGGGAGGTTTATCAAAGTAAGGAGTACCTGTCCATCATCAACGTGCCCGGAGCCTTTGAGGTAAACTTAAGAAGCCTGTTAAGAAGCATAGAGGACCTTATCTCCGCCCTCGATAGCCTAGAAAAAGCAATGGATGGGGCAAGGAAGAGCCTAACGAGCCTTCGGGATGAAAGCCTCCGTTTTCATTCAGCGCCCCTGGAGGCTTCAGAGGGGGCGAAGGAAAAAAGGGGTCAATCCTCCCTCTCCGAGTTTAGTGGTCGGTGACCTCGCCGTGTCCATGGTGGATGTGACAGCGAAGCCAGAGGTTTATAGAGAAGCCACAGCCAAGGGCCTGATCAAACTAAAGCCTGAAACCATACAGTTAATTAAGGAAGGAAGAGTCGAGAAGGGCGATCCCCTCCAGGCTGCGAAGATCGCCGGCGTCATGGCGGCCAAAAGTACGGGTTCTTTAATCCCCTTATGCCATCCCCTTCCTTTAACCCATGTGGAAATTAACCTAGGAATTGTGAACTCCTCTACTGTAGAGGTGGAAGCCAAGGTTAAAGCCAAGGCGCAGACAGGGGTGGAAATGGAGGCCCTTGTAGCCGTGGCGATTGCCCTTTTAACCGTGTGGGACATGACGAAACAGTATGAGAAGGATGCCCTGGGGCAATATCCCCACACCGTCATTCAGAACATTCGTGTGACGAGTAAGGTGAAGGGAGCCGCCGATGAGTGAAACCGCGGCTAGGCACAAGGCTGAAGCGCCCAAAAGCCTAAATTTTGCAGTCATTACTTGTAGCACTTCCCGTTACGCGAAGCTTAAATCCTCGGGGATGACGGACGACCCCTCGGGCGATTTAATTGTGCAGGCTCTGCAGAAGCACGGGCATAGGGTTACCCTTCGAACCCTGATTCCTGATGATAGGCGTCTAATAGGGGAAAGCGTAAAGGAGGCCTTGGAATCCGGGAAAGTGGATGTGATCATTACCTCGGGTGGGACGGGGATTAGCCCCACAGACGTGACCATTGAAACGGTTCAGCCGCTCCTTGAGAAGGAGCTTCAGGGTTTTGGAGAGCTTCTTAGAAAGATCAGTTATGATCAGATCGGCTCCTCAGCCATCCTAACCCGCGCCATCGCAGGGGTCTCCAAAGGGAAGGCCGTTTTCTGCATCCCCGGCTCCCCACAGGCTGTTTCCCTGGCATTGGAAACCCTTATACTAGCCGAAGCACCCCATATTATAAAGCACGCCAAGGAAAAATAGGAAGGTTCCCATGATCCGCGACAACTACGGTAGGCCGACCCTCAACCTTAGAATCTCGGTTACCCAGAGGTGTAACTTGGAGTGCGTCTACTGCCACAGGGAGGGCCAAACCCCCGTTACCACCTTCCCCACAGAGATGTCCTCGAATGAGATTATCCGATTAACGCGCATAGCCCTCAGCCTCGGCATCTCTCGGGTGAAGCTGACGGGGGGCGAGCCCCTCCTCAGACCCGACATCCTCCAAATAGTAAAGGGAATAGCTGGGCTTAGAGGTTTACGGGACCTCTCCATGACCACCAACGGAAACTTCCTGGCCGCTCAGGCGGAAGCCCTTCGCAAAAATGGTTTAATGCGATTGAACGTGAACCTCCCCACCTTGAATTCTAGGACCTATCAGGAGTTGAATGGAGGAGACTTAAAGGGCGTCATAGAGGGCATAAGGGCGGCCGTGAACGCCGGGCTTCACCCGGTTAAGTTGAACATGCTGGTCCTCCAGGGGGTAAATGACGCAGAAATTCCCAGGATGATCCGCTTCGCCAAGGAGAGCGAAACCATCCTTCAGCTCATTGAGCTGGAGCCCGTCAACGTGGAACCATCCTTTTACTCGCGGTACCATGAGCCCCTAAACGCCGTGGAAGCAGATTTGGAGGCGCGGGCCCTGCGGGTCAAAACTCGGGAGGACATGCAGAACCGCAGGGTCTACTTCCTGCCTGAAGCGAAGGTGGAGGTTATAAGACCCACTGAAAACACGGAGTTCTGTTCCCGCTGCACCCGCCTCCGCCTCACCAGCGACGGAAAGCTAAAGCCCTGCCTGATGAGAAACGACAACCTGGTGGACATACTAACCCCCCTACGAGGGGGGACTGACGACAAAACCCTAACCCAACTCTTCACGGAAGCCATCAAGAGGCGGGAGCCTTACTATAGGGAAGTTAACGGCTAAATAATCAAAGCCACTTTGGTAGAATCTGGATGAGAAAATGTAAGGAGCGTTCTCCGTAAAAGGGGCTTGAGTAATTCCCTTAATCCTTTAATCTCCAGGTTAGCGCCCCAATTATTCTCTTCGATAATTTCCTTTTGCCGATGGAGTACACTATTGAAGCCAATAAGATGGGTGCGAGGCTCAGTATGAGGGCTGAAAATGAGAGAATCCTTGTACCCATGGTGGTGGGCATGGAAAATATGTAGGCGTTGGCTAAGATGCCTCCGGCGACGACGACTATAAGCATTAGGCTTACTGCCAACTTTTCATTCAACTCCCTGCCAGCAGATACGAGGAGGTCAAGCACAATGGAAAGCGTAACTATGGATGATATCCACGCGGAAAAGGCCCAAAAGGCGTCGCCTTCAATGAACTTAATAAAGGTTAGAGAGATGAATCCAAGGGCCAAAATGGGGTGGACCGTCAGATACCTCACACGTTTCTTTTGCCTCATAGAGTAAAGGATGACCGTTACGATAAGGGCTCCGAGAACCAACCCAACTAAGCCCCAAACTTGCCCCACGGTCAACTGCCATTGTCCCATTTTCAATAAACTTCATTTCTCAAATTTAAGTTTTCCTAAAGCTATTCAAAATAGTTAATTGTCTGTTAAAAAGAAGACTTAACATCACTATTACTTCCTATTTCTAATGGGTAGCCTTCCTTTATTTCCCTTTGAGCATCCTCCTGTTCAGCGAAAGGGAGGCTGTAATACTGCGAACCTTTTTCTCATGGTAAAGCGGGATAAAATTCATCGAGCCCATTGATCTTTAAACCTAACTTTTCCATGAAGTCCTTCACTGATTTTTGAAGTAGGTGTTTGTCTTCGGTTAGCATGTCTTTTGAATTTAACACAGCAGTGGACAAGTTTACTGCATCGGAAGCGTACAGGTTTAGTTCGATTTCTAAGTCCCTTGCTTTTTCCAATAAACTTGATATGGATATGATCCTAATAAAACCCAATTCAGCCATCTCCTTGAGTGTATCATAGGACTGGATAATCTTGGCCTTGGGATATTTAGCCTTGACAAGGGCCCTAACGACTTCCAAATAAACCCATTCCGATAGGATAGGATTGACAATCGCTGATAAGGTGTCATCACGAAGTTTTAATGCTTCTTTTTCATGTTCCTCCCCCCTCTTAAACCATTTCACGATTATGGATGAGTCCACACCCACCATAATGCTCAAAGCTCATCCTCCTCTTCATGGGCTTCAATAACTGCTTCTGTAACGCTGGGCGCTCGCTCAGTTCCTTCCCTGATTTCGTCAATTCGTTTGGCCAACTCTCCAGCTTTGTGAGATTTAATTAAGAGTTGTAAGGCCCTCATGAAAGCCTCCGTCTTGCTACTAAAATAACCCTTCTCGATAAGTCTCTCCACTTCTCTAACAGCCTTTTCATCAAGCTTCAGGTTGACCTGCACTCTAGCCATAAAATCTACCTCTAAAAAGTAGATAGAGAAGGTAGATTATAAAGCTTTTTCCACAATTGAGTCGTCTCTGAAAACCATTGATTTAAGGAACGGATTAAGGAAATTGGTTGGTTAAAGGCGTAAAATAGCGGAAATTCAAGGTCCTTTAGGCTTCATCTGGCCTTCTTTATCCCTTCCACCTGAACGCCATTTCATCCATCTATATGTTTAAAAAGAAGACCTTAATATCACCTATTATCTCCTTATTTCTAATAGGCGCGGATATTCGGAAATGTCTGGGGCGATTGTTCAGTTAATGGATGTTTGGAAGGCCTATGATGGCGTTCAGGCCCTTCAGGGCCTTGACCTAGAAATCCTAAGGGGGGAGATTTTTGGGCTTATAGGGCCCAATGGGGCTGGTAAGACGACCGCGATTAAGATCATTGTGGGCATTTTAAAAATGGATAAGGGCATCGTGAGGGTTGGAGGCCACAACATAACCGATAATCCATATGAGTATAAGAGGCTTATAGGTTATGTGCCAGAGGTGGTTTCGCTGCCAGACTATCTCACCGTGGAAGAATTCCTAACCTATTCGGGGAAGATCAGGGGCGTCCCAAGCTCCATGATCAGGGAGCAGACGGATTTCTACCTAAAGGCCTTTGAACTCGAGGAAAAGAGGAAGACCATGATATTCTTCCTCTCCAGGGGCATGAAGCAAAAGGCGGCCATGGCGTCAGCCCTTATCCACGACCCCGATGTTCTCATCCTGGACGAGCCCTTCATAGGAATAGACCCCGCTGGGCAATATAAGGTCAAAGAACTATTCAATGAAAGGGTCAGGGCTGGCAAAACCATTTTCATATCAACCCACATGCTCGACACTGCCGAGAGGCTGTGCAACAGAGTGGCAATTATTTACAGGGGCAGAGGCATAGCCTCAGGAAATATGGAAAACCTCAGGAGGCTGTCCAAGACGGGCGAAAACACAACCCTAGAAGAGGTCTTCTTGAAGCTCACCCAGGAAGCGGTTCAGCCCTATCCCGAGGAGCCGCCGAAAAAGAGGCCCTTCAGCCTCTTTAGGTTTGGTGGGAGGTAGGTAATGGGATTAGTAATTGACCTTTTCAAAATGAAGATTAAGGTTTTGTTTGGGTCGTTAAGGGCGTCCAAGACCAGCCTACTCCTTTTCCTAGTCTATTTCCTTGGAATGCTCCCTGCCGCCATCGGCTTGTCTATGAGCGCGGTTGAGCTCCTGCAAAGAGGAGTGGAATTCCTGTCGGCCTACGTTGATACACTAGCCGCCATCATCAGCGGTTTCATGGCTCTAGCCCTAATCTCCACTTACACGGGGTTTAAGGTCTTCGAGTACGAACAGGGTTTCGTCCTAACCGCGCCCATAAATCCCAGGCAGTACCTGCTCGCGGACCTGCTGTCAGACATGGTGGTACTTATTTTCTTCTTTAATATGGTGCCGATTTCCCTCATGATAGTCGCGATTCGCCTTGCCTTGTCAATTACTTCAATTCTTGTTATGTTCTTCTCATTCCTTCTCTTCGTTTTCTTCGTTGGATTTCTCAAATATTCCCTGTCAATTTATGCCTCGATTTATGAGGGCATAGGGCTCAAGATAGTCACATCGGCTGTGATAGTCGTTCTTCTTCTTCCTGCTGCGGGTCTGTTTGCGCCCCTCTCCATTAGGTATGGCGAGCTTCCGTATCCTACCACATTTTTGGCGCGGTGCATCCTGGAATCCTTGTCTAACAGGCTCTGCATAGGCTCATTTTTAGGGTTAGGTCTCCACTTTATGGCTTTGCTGGCCATTTTCCTAGCGTCTTCGAGGCGGAACTTCTTTCCCTTCGCTAACCCCATTCCTCTAATGTCTCCCTTTGACACCTCCATGAGGATGCAGTCGATAAAGGTGGGTAAAAGCATGAAAACCTTTTCCCATATCGGCTTAAGAATGACCTTGAACCCAGACTCAAAGTCCCTCCTAAGGTTTTTGATGAAGAAGGAGTTCCTTAGGATGGTTAGGGACGGAAGCCTCTTCACCACCCTCCTCATGTACACAATCCTATCCTTCATAGTCATGTTCAGCACAGAGAGGGGGGCGCCCACACCCATTTGGCTCTCAATTCTCATGGTCTACTCGTTCATGGTCCCCTCCATGCTAATTAACCTCTGGAGAGTTGTCGAAATGGACAGCCTCTGGATGCCCCTCACCTCAGGAATGAGCCTAGACAACTTAGTGAAGGCCATCCTCTACGATTTAGTGATGATCGCGTTTGCTATCCCAGCCGCCTTCATAGCTGCCTTTACCATTTTTAATCGCATTGACCCGCTGATGCCGCTCGTCCTGGTCTTCTCTGTGTCCATGATCGGATGCTCAGCCAATTTATACGTTGTAACGCGGTTTCTGGGAAGAAAGCATAGGGCGGCACCGTGGATGATGATAAGCTGGGCATCCCTCCTGCTTACAGCCCTACTTTTGACACCGACCTATATTTTCAGCGGTCTCAGCCTTCTATGGAATTTCAGCCTTCAACTGAACGCTATCCTATCCACGTTTATCATCGCCTACTCAATCCTAGCTTTTATATACCTCTCCAAAGCAACTGCTAAGGCGGCGCTATCAATTGAAATTTAATTAGACTTCTAAAACGATTGGTGGCGTGTAAGGGAAGATTGTTCTGAATTCCCCTTTCACAAGCTTTAGCTATAAGTGGCTCCTTATTAAGAGTTCCAGAAGGGGAATCCGATGCGCCTCATCATGAAAAGGAAAGCTGTGGAGCTTATGACTGGAAAATATCGCAAGGAGTTAGAGCAGTGCAAAGACACTGAAGACATCATTAGGCTTATGTTAAAGGTTGCGGAAAGGGAAGGCCTGCAACTAAATCATCTTTACGAGCAAAATCAATTTTAACCAAAACAGGTTGAACTTTTATAAACAAATATGAGCACTATCATTCCTCACTCAGCAAGGAGTTTTCGTGTTAAAAGGACGCGTGAGTTGGATAAAAGGCAGCTTACCAACCAAACTTTAAGCTAAGCTTAGTGGTCCGAGAACTGCTGTACAGTGTATAAACCAGAAGTTTCAGAACTCCGATGTAAACGGTGAAGCGGCCACCTGCTTATCCACGGGAATGTTCACATCGGCTTCTGTGGCTTTAACAACCCAGCTTTATTAAGGTCTGAAATATGTCCTGCCGAATCCCCTTTGTATGAAACTACGATAAGCAGATTTTATTAATTCTTCTTCATTCGGATATGTGTAACGAGCATACATTTCATCCAAAACTACATGCCCTAAGGCTATTCTGAGATAATCAGTTAAAGTCTCTTGATAAGCAATAGCCACCATGCTTCTAAGCCAACTTCTTATTCCCTCTTCAGAATGATAATAATCTGTATATTGGTGACCAGGACCATGAATTCTTAATCCTCTATCCATTCTATCATGAACCGTGTTACCGTCAGTATCTTCCCTAATTATTCCATGCTCTCTTAAATAATCGTCAAATTTTAAATGAACCCGTCTATCAGGCAATGAACACACCAATAATAAAATGATCAAAAACTCTAACTTAAGTTTTGCCGTCAAAATCAAGAGAAAGAAAGGTTTACTTGAGTGGCCGCAGTCTAACTTATTCACTCACATTTAGATGGATACGATCAAAGATGAAGGAGAAGCCTTAAAGGATCAAAAAGTGAATCATCCCTGTAGACTAAGGGGGACAGGTTTGTGGAGGAAACCCTGACCCGGAGGTGTGGACGCCATCCTCGAAGCAACAGGCCTACTTAAGAAGGGGCGATTAAACCCTAAAGGCCTAGAAGAAATCAAGAGAATCGAAGACAAACAGACAATTTATAAGTTCGCACATGTTTCATATTTGTGATTGGGAATGGCAGTCTCCAAAAAAGGAAGAACATCCTGCAGCTATCTATAATAAAGCTCGTCATCATCTTTTTTCAATCTATGAAAAAACGAGAGATTTTGATGAATCGATTTCCATTTTGAAAAGGTATCCTCTTATCAAGCCTTCAAAGCATGGCTTGAAAGCTGAACTTCTTTTTTACGACAGATTTTATAAAGAACTGAAACTGGAACCACTTCTAGATGCTGGTGTAAAAGCTGATTTTTCTGGGATAAGAGAGAAAAGAATGGTGAATTTTGACGTAACGACTAACCCTGATTATAAAGACATAAACAAGTATGCCAAGGTCGTTCAAAGGAGAAAGAAACGGTATGAACTTGTTCTCGTCGATCTTAAAAAAGAAGACATTGAGTTCTTTCCCTTGAAATTCCCCATTTGTCCGAATTGTGGGCTCTTCGCTCACTTCATTCTCTTTATATCAAGACCCAGTAGAGATATAACATTTTGTTTCTCGACCAGCCAAGGCCTCATTAGGCATTGTCCCAGTTGTTATGAATTTGAGATTGTCAAAGAATTCGACTATCAAATCGAATCGATTCTAATGCTCATGGAGGAGATCGCAGAAATGCAGGCAAATGAAGAAACCCGGGATCCCAATCTCAATTTTGACGAATTCATGAAAAAGGAAGTCGTTTCGACAGTGCAGTTCTTTGAGGGCACGAGCCGTAAGATGATGTCAGGGTTAGCTGAAGGTGACTATATCATCACTGATCCGAGAAATGCCGACGGATTCTATGGAGGAAGAATGCTTTGGACACATCCTCTTGCAGAACCGTATCTTGGCGATGTCATTGAATTCGACTACTACGACGGATTCTATGTCAGTTAAAATACAAAGTGTAGGAGTTGGGATTCAGACTGTTAGGTGAAAGTAAAACTGATATTTCTACCTTATCAGCAGGGACAGAAAACCGCCTTCATAGAGCTCCCCTAGGGGGAGGGGGGGTATTGGAAAAATCACCATCAGAAAATTCCTGCAAAGGGGCCCATACAAGGTCCATGTTTAAAACTCAGGGTTATGAAACAGAAAAAAAGGAGTTTGCGGGAGATATCTCCACAATAGGAGAAACCAGAAGGTTTAACATGGGTTTTAGTTAATTAATTATAATTGGTTTTGATGATGGATTTATCCTCGGGCCCTAAGGAGATAATGATTGACGATGCGGGTTGGGGAGACCTTATCTTAGGCGTGGTTATAGGCGCCCTGGAACTGCCTGCCCGTAAGTATATGGAGCGGAGAATTCCTGTGGTCTGTTTCCAGTCCCCCCGCTTTGAGGGGAAGGAGTACCTGACCAAGGCCGTTGACATTATCCAGGAGGTCATCGAGGTTACGCGGGCCGATGAAACCACTCGGTTTAAGGTCTGCTCTGGTTATATTCTCTCGGCGGCCCGCCGCTTCCTTGAGGAAAGGGGCTACCATGTGGAAAAGATTGAAGTTACTGGGGAACTCCAGCAGAGGGTGGAGCACGGCTTCATACGATGGTGCATGGAAGTGGGGGTTCCACCCGCGGTCCTATCTCCAGAAAGTGGCAAAAACCGCTTTTGGGCTTTGTTTGAATGGGTGGCGGAAGATCCCCACCTGCGGGAACGTCTAGTCAAGACCGGGTGGAAGAGCTGGCAGAAGAGGTGGCGGAAAATGGTCTATGAGAGGGAAAGGGAGATCCGCGGGAGGACTCTTACGTGATCCTGAAACGACTAATGGTGGGTATATTATCGACCAACTGTTACATTGTGGGCTGCCCCCAAACTAAAGAAGCCATAATCATTGATCCGGGCTTTGACAGGGAAGGGGAAGCTAAAAAAGTCCTTAAAGAGGTTGATCAACGCGGTCTGAAGGTTCGGTACATCGTTAATACCCATGGACACTTCGACCATGTGGCCGGTAACGGTGTCCTTAAGGAGGCAACAGGTGCGCTTATTTTAATTCATGGGGAGGATGCGTGGGTATCGGATATCGGGGGTTTAATTAGGAAACTATGGGAGTTTAGACATGGGGAATTAACAGACAAGGAAAAGGACCTTATAAGCTTCCTACGGTCAACCTATGGTCAAATGGTTTTGCCTCCCGCCGACAAAAACCTTCAGGATAACGACATAATCAAAATAGGGGAAATTGCCATCAGAGTCCTTCACACGCCGGGTCACAGCAGGGGCAGCATATGCCTTTTGGGCGAAGACACAGTCTTCACGGGAGACACTCTCTTCGCTGGCCGCATCGGCAGAACAGACCTGCCAGATTCGTCCCACCAGGAGATTTTGCGTTCCCTTAAGGATAGGCTGATGCCGCTGCCGGATCACTTGAGGGTTTACCCTGGCCACGGGCTTTCCTCCACCATGGGCAGGGAAAAGAAGCTTAACCCCTTTCTTAACAGCCTTCTTTGACCATAAACCTTTTCTAATAAAATGTCTAACAAGTCTAAAGGGAGGAATGAAAATGAGCCTCATCGAGCGGAAAACCTTGTATTTTAACACTCCCGGAAAGCAGAATACCGAGGCTGTGTTAAAGTTGGCGAAGGAGTACGCCCAAGCTGAAGGGATAAAAGACATTGTAGTCGCCTCCACCACGGGCGAGACAGGAGCCGCGGCATCGGAGGCCTTTAAGGGCTTCAACCTGGCAGTGGTCACCCACCACTTCAACTTTCCAGGACCTGGAAAGCATGAACTAACGGAGGAAAACCGCCAAAAAATTTTGGGGAATGGGGCCAAAATCCTGACGGCAACCCACGCGCTGAGCGGACCAGAAAGGGCTGTTAGGAGAAAATTTGGAACCCTTCTGCCCCTAGAAATGATTGCCCATGTCCTCCGAAGGTTTGGGGAAGGAACAAAGGTGTGCGTGGAAATCGCCCTGATGGCAGCTGATGCTGGGCTGATTCCCGTGGACAGGGATGTCATAGCCATTGCAGGAACAGGGAGAGGCGCGGA
>Ga0315306_10001303_pt1 | contig 11936 bp, 10 predicted proteins | sample TDP1_MG_FD_203803 | JGI IMG/M metagenome (GOLD analysis project Ga0315306, IMG submission 203803) | Freshwater sediment microbial communities from Lake Towuti, South Sulawesi, Indonesia - TDP1 | ecosystem: Environmental > Aquatic > Freshwater > Lake > Sediment | place: Indonesia: South Sulawesi... | reverse complement strand
GGCCAGACAGACACCGGCAAAACTTTCTTTTCCACTTATCTGGCCAATAAGCTCATTGCCTATGGAGTGAAAACAGGAATTATTGACTGTGATACGGGCCAGAGCGATATCGGCCCTCCCGGAACGATAGGGCTGGCAGTCCTGGATGACCAGATAGTCTTTCCCGGCGAAGTAGAACCAACCGCCCTCTATTTTACTGGCTCCAACTCTCCCGCCTTCCATTTTCTTTCGTCGCTGGTCGGGCTCAAAAAACTGGTTGACCGCGGGGTAACTATTGCCGATACCCTTATCATTGATACTCCTGGCTGGGTTCACGGAGACCAGGCACGCGCCTTCCACCGCTCAGAAATAGAGATGTTGAGTCCAGATTTGGTCATCTTGCTCCAGAGGGCCGACGAGCTGGAACATCTGGTAAAAAATTATCCTCAGGAAAGGCTCTTTCGTTTGGCCGTCGGGGAAGGCCCTCTATCCAGAAGTCATGAGGAGAGGAGAAGCCTGAGAGAAGCGAAGTATAAGAAATACTTTAAAAGAGCCGACTATGTAGAGATAGACCTCGACGAAGTCCAGACAGACCGCACCTATTTCAAAACAGGCAAGGAAATCAAATTGGAAGGTATCCCGTATCTCTGGGCAGAAAGACTTTCGGGTGGGGAGGGTCTTATTGTAGTAACAGAGGAGCCACTCTCGGAGAAAGAGTCGGATATAATCAGGAGAGAGGCGGGAGTTTATGGTCTGAGAAATATTCTCGCTGGCAATGAGAAAAACCTCTTAGTCGGGCTTTTGGATGGAGCGGGTGAAGCTCTGGGCATAGGAATCATTGATAGAATAGATTATAGAAGAAGAAAGATAAGGATATTCACTCCAGTAAGAGAAAAAGAGAAAATTAGGACAATTCAGTTTGGCTCGCTCAGAATAACCCCGGAAGGAGGCGAAGCAGGATTTGTAGAACCAGGCTATTTCTAAAATGATTAAGGCAATTATTTTCGATTTGGATAACACTTTAATGGACTTTATGAAAGTAAAGCAGGTGGCAGTAGAAGCTGCGGTAGAGGCGATGATTGACGCTGGGTTAAAAGTCCCCAAGGAAGAGATGGTAGAAAAAATTTATAAGGCATACGGGGAAGAAGGTATTGAAGACCAGCACATATTTGACAAAGTTTTAGAGCGGGAGTTTGGACATATTGATTATAGAATTCTCGCCTCAGGCATCATTGGCTACCGGAAAGCAAAAGAAGGCACGATGAGTCTCTATCCCCACGTCCATCTCACCTTGACTACCTTAGCTAAGATGGGAATAAAGATGATAATTGTGACTGATGCTCCGAGGCTTCCAGTTTGGATGAGGATTTCTGCGCTGGGATTGCAGCATTATTTCGAACATGTGCTGACCTACGAAGATACGGGGGAGAAGAAACCATCACCAAAGCCATTTCAGATAGCGCTCGATATCCTGAAGGTCAAACCCGAAGAGGCATTAATGGTGGGAGACTGGGCCGAGCGCGATGTAGTGGGTGCGAGGCAACTGGGAATAAAGACTGCCTTCGCTCGCTATGGGGACAGATTTGGTACTAAGTATTCAGGAGCAGATTACGAGCTTAACGATATTCTGGAACTCGTAGAAATTGTCCGTAGAGAAAACAAAATTATCTCTTGACAAATTTGCTTTTTCTTGGCATTATTTAATAATTAAAAAGAGAAAGGTTAAATATGACCAAGAATTATATGCGGTTCAGGTCAGATGTAAAGAAGGGTTTACATAAGGTCAACATAACCATCTCGGACGAGGCTATTCACTGGTTCCACGACCTTAGCAGAAAGATGAAGAACAGTAAGGGCTATATGCTTCCTCGCTCCTATATAATAAGGGCCCTGATTAACGTGTTTATGAAATTAGACATTAAGGTGGAAGGCGTCAAGACAGAGAAGGACGTAGAACGAAGGATATTAGACGCTATCAAGTCCTCCTTTTAGCCTGGTACATTTCTGAATTTTTTTTATTCTATTGAAGTGTTGATTTCAGTATCTCTAAAAGGGGAAGGTAAAAGATGAGTTCGGGCAGAAGAAAGAGAACTTCAATTTTGTTAAACGATAAGCAAATGGCCTTCTTGAAGGACCTTGCTAGAAGAATAGAAAAGAAAGGTCGTAAGAGGATTCCCCGTTCCGAGATTTTGACCGTGTTGACCAAAATCCTGACCTATATAAAGCCAGACATTGGCGAGTGCAGAACAGAAGAGGAAATTGAAAGGGAACTTCTCAAGCGGCTCAAGAAGCGTAGTTGACTAAATGCCGGGCAATTAACCTCCCTCTATTTGTATCCAAAAATCTGACATTTCTCCTAATATCTTTATTGATTAATACTTCCACTAATCGCCAGGAAAGACCATAAAGAAGGGAGTTAAGTTGTGAAAAGCAAAAAATGGATAATAATTGCGATTCTGATATCCTTTCTCTCCATAGAGTATGCTTTCACTCTGCCAGTAAAAGATGTGGAACCAATCCCCAACATGTCCTACTACCCCGCAGTCCATAGACTCTTGAGCCAGGCGAAGAAATCTGTTTACATAGTTATGTTTGAAATGTTTTATTACCAAAAGTATCCGGAAAGCCTGGGGAACCAGTTAGTTCAAGATTTAATAGATGCTCACCAGCGAGGGGTAAATGTAGAGGTAATCCTGGAGCGTGGTACCTGGGGAAGAGTCAGCAGAAGAAATCGGAGAGAAGGAGGATTTATGCTATCAAAGGCTGGCGTCAAAGTCTATTTTGATTCTCCTTCCCAGACGACGCACAACAAGCTCATTGTAGTAGACGAAAGATACACGATAATCGGTAGCACCAACTGGAGCTATCATGGACTGGAAAAGAACAACGAAGCCTCCGTCCTCATAGATTCCGTCCCCGTCGCCAGATTCTTCATTGAAGAGTTCAACAGAATCAAATCTGAAAACAAATAGGGACAGCGACTATTTTTCAAGGAGAGGAAGAATTTTGAAAAGGGTCTTTTTTAGAAAAATTATGCGGATACAGCAAGGCATATCTCTCGCAGTGCTGGTTACAATTCTCCTTGGTTCAGCAATCGCGAGGGCCGGAAAAGAGAGAGATGTCCAAGGAGCAATCAGTGTTACCAGGGTAAAAGTGGAGCCGGTTGAGAACAAGCAGGGAGTGGTGGCGGTGGCTAAGGTGATGCTCAATGAATCTATTGTCGTAAGAGAAATAAAAGTTTTGAAAGCTGGTGATAAAACGGTATTGAGGTTTCCTGAATATACGAGCAAGAAAGGCACCGTCTATCCGCAAATAAGATTCCTGACAGAAGAAGCCAGAAATAGTGTAGTAAGAGCAATTGAGGCCAGGAAGCCGTCTCAACCCAGAGTCACGACGGTGTCTTTCAGAATCACTGATTGGTTCCCCTTGAAGCGAGCCGGAAAAAGAAAAGTTAACGTGGAGGTTACATTCAATAATGTAGTAGCTATATCTTGCGGAATAATGGAAGGTAAGAGGGGCCCTTGGATTGCTTGGCCCGCGAGAGCGCCGGAAAATCGTAGAGGTCCGTGGGTAAAACAGATTTATATTTACGACGAGCAGCTCAGAAAGGCGGTTGACAGGTCTCTGTTGGCTAAATATGAAGCTATGTTACAAGAAGAAGGTGAAGATTGGTAAGTAGAAGCACGAATCTCGCATAACAAGGAAATTTATCACTAGAATCCTATGAGAAAACTTCTGATTTTAAGATCGATTGGGATTCTTTTTTTATCTGTTGGTCCTTCTCTTGGAGCATCGTCAGGCGATGTTGTAATTAGTGAAGTCGCTTGGATGGGCACTGCTTATTCATATAATGACGAATGGATAGAGTTATATAACAACACTAAGGGTTTTATTGACCTGACTGGATGGACTTTAAGAGCACCCGATGGGACACCTGATATTTCCTTGACTGGAATTATTCCTCCCAAAGGCTACTTTCTCTTGGAAAGAACAGATGATGAAACCGTTAAGGATATAAAAGCAGACCAAATCTATACAGGTGCCTTAGAAAATACTGGAGAAGACCTCCAACTTAGAGACACTTCTAGCAACTTAATAGATTCACTGCCTTGTGAAACCAGCGGGGCTTGGTTTGCAGGAGAGAAGGTTGGAGCCTATACAATGGAAAGAATAGACCCTAGTTCTCCCGCTAGTCTAAAGGATAATTGGCAGACTAATAATGGAGTCGTTAGAAACGGGGTAGACGCTGACGGGAATCCGATTAATGGTACCCCAAAGGCAGAAAACAGTAAGATGCCTGTGCGGCCAGAAGAGAAGTCTACCACAAAGACAATTGAAGTCACTAATTCACCATTTTTTCCATATAGGGACCTAAGCAGTAGACCAAAAGAGGGGAAGATAAAGTATAATGTGCCGGATGGTTCCAGGATTACCTTGAGAATTTTTGATGTCAGGGGACGATTGGTCAGGGTGCTGATACACGAAGAGGTGGATTCTGACGGGGAGGGCTCTGTGACCTGGGATGGAACTGACGAGTCTCGGCAAACGATTCTGCCTACCGGAATATATGTCTGCTATATTGAAGCCTTGAATGAAAACACGGGTAAGGTAATTAAAGGAACGGAAACAATAGTTGTGGGAAGAAGACTTGAATAGAAGAACGATAAGAAAAGTCCTCCCTCTGGTTCTTATTTTTTTACTTTGTTACATTTCTCCCCTTACATCCAGTTACGGGGCATTTGAAGAGAAAGGAGCGGGTGCTCGTCCTATGGGGATGGGTGGCGCATTTACTGGTGTGGCTGATGATGTTAACGCTATATACTGTAATCCGGCCGGGCTGAAGCTCGTCAGAGGAGTAGAGGTTATGACCATGGCTACTCAGATTTTCGCGCTTAAAGATTTGACCTACTATCTGTTTGGAGGAGTAGTTCCCACCAGGAAAATAGGGGCCTTTGGAATCTCGTATTCGCAGTTTGGCTACGCCGAATATAGAGAAAGCGAGACTATCTTTTCCTACGGCCAGAGTTTTAGCCCTGGCATATATTTTGGTCTTAATGCGAAAGTCGTGAGTTTAAGAATTAAGGGAGCCAGTAAAAGCTCAGAATATGGCGGAGCTTCGGCTTTTGCTCTAGATTTAGGGCTGCTTGCCGACATTAGTTCTAGGATTAGTTTAGGAGTTATGGCGGTGAACTTGAACGGTCCCCATCTCGGTAAATGTTCCGAGAATTTGGCCCAGGGGGTCAAGGTAGGTACGTCGTTTCGCTTTATTTCTGGCTATATTGCCTCCCTTGATATCGACCTACCAATTAGTTCGATAGTAGTCGAGCCTGTAATAAAGGCCGGTCTAGAGCTTCCTCTTAGCCAAAATTTGGCCATTCGAGCTGGCGTGGAGAATGAGCCGGCAAGATTTACAGGAGGTGTTGGTTTTCACTGGAGCGTATTTGCGTTCGATTATGCGTTCTTGAGCCATCCTTTCCTGAGTGGCCAGCACCAGTTTTCTCTTTCTCTACACTCGGGCGGCATAACTAAGCAAATCAATCGCCCTCAGTAAGATAGGGACAGCGACCATTTTCCGTTCTGTGGGTTCGATTCGATAATGATACTGTTGATGGAACCAGATTTCGTAGCCGCAAATTTCACCCAGATAATACATGAAAGTGAAGAATTCTCACCGTGCTATAGACGATACAAGTTTTTCTTGTTTGTTGCAAATTGGTGAAATATATGTTATCTCCATTTTTTGAATTTTCTCAATAGCATGTTTATATGAACTATTAAAAATGGTCGCTGTCCCTATTTTATGAGAAGACGTTTCACTATTCCATTCGTTATCTCGATATTTCTAATAGTCAAATTGAGCCTAGCGGTAAAAGCTCAATTCCATTTTGAAGAAGATGAGGAAGAAACAGTTTCTCCCGGAGCAGTGGATAAAGAAGAACTTACCGATTTGAAAGAATATCCACTCAACTTGAACACTGCTTCTTTTGAGCAACTCCTAAGGCTACCTCTAATTGATTCTCGCCTGGCAAGGCAAATCGTTCTCTATCGTAAACAGAAGGAATTTACAGAAGTGGACCAACTCAAAGATGTGCGGGGAATGAGCGATAAGATATTTGAGGCAATAGTGCCTTTGGTGAAGGTCGAACCAATAGGCCTTCCCATAGCGCTACATGGAGACTTTCGCTGGAGAACGAAGATTGCCAAGCCCGATAGTGAAGCTTATTTTAAGACCGACCCTAAATTTCAGTATCCTCCCTATCTTTATAGTCGTACGCGGTTTACATACGGAAACTTCTATGAAGCGGGATGGATCCTTCGGCACGCTGGTGCTCAGGCAGATAGCGGTTCGGAACCAGCAATCAATTTTCATAATCTCTGGGAATACTATTTGAACAAAAGCTGGTTAGTGATGCGGAACTTTTATTCCTTGGACAAGATAGTTGTTGGCGACTATAAGATTCAGTACAATCAAGGATTAATCTTCTATTCTCCTTTAGGAGCAGAATTGACTAGACCAGTGAAGATTGAAGCAAAAGGCATTAGTGAAGATAAAGGTACATCGTCAAATACTTATTTCAGAGGATTCGCAATCAATAAAAGTATAGCGCATTTCCAGCTCGATTTCTTCTATTCGAACAAAAGGCTGGATGCGGCGCTAAATCCGGACGGGACTGTGCAGGAGAGCTTGATCGCAATCAGAAACGATATGGGTTATGTAACGAGCGATAAAGAACTGGAAAGAAATGAAAAGTTAAGAGAGGAGCTGATTGGTGGTAGGATTGCTTATAGCCTTCCGGGAGATTCCAGAATTGGCTTTACGGGCTATCAGAGCAAATATGACCCAATGATTAATCCGCCTGGGGAGAAGGGATACTATCTATTTCGCGGGACCAGGAACAGGGTTTTCGGGTTCGATTTCGATACTTGGTATAAGAAATTGAATCTCTGTGCCGAATACGCTAAGTCTATTGGATATGGTGAAGCGTGGCTGATTCAGCCCATGCTCAAATTGAGGAAAATTACTCTTTGGATGACTCTCTATGAATATGGTCCAGATTACTATAATGAACATAGCAGTGCCACCACTATAGTGGGACGGAGAGATGAAGACTGGAATGAGAATGGAGTATTCCTTGGTGCGAAATATGAAGATAGAGTCAAAGAAGTACAAATATATTTTAGGCCTGTTCGCCATCCCTGGAAAGAAGCTAATTTGATGCCAACGAGGGATAAGGAGTTTTGGCTCGATGTCAGGCAGAGATTTTCAAGAAATGTGGAGCTATATTTCAGACAGTGGAGCTACTGGTATGATAGGAAGTCAGAAGAAAAAGACTTATATCAGAGCTGGAAGAAAACGAGGCTAGAGCTTACCCTGAATCCTGAAGGTAAGGTGAGGTTCAGAGTAAGATGGGATGTAAGAAAGAATAGTATTTATGAGCTTAGACAGGTGGACAGAGGATACTTGATTTTTAGTGACATCAAGTACACTGCAACCCCTAAGTTACAGCTAGACTGGAGGCTGATATTCTTTGAAGCTGAGCCAGGGGTTGCTATGAGTGCAGTAGAATTCCTATGGCCCGGAAGCTTGACTCCTTTCCACTGGTGGAGTTACGGCAGGGGCTTAAGGTATTACTTGACGTTAACTCAAGAGATTAATAGGAGCACCAGCTTATGGATTAAATATGAAAATACCCATTATTACAATGATTCCGGAATAGGTAGCCCCGAAAATAGGGAGGAATTAGATAAAATAATCAGAAGTAGAAGACATGTCTTCAGTTTACAGTGGGACGTGAAGTGGTGAAGGGGTCAGGAAAGATGAAGAAGAAAAGGATTGTTTCCATTCTACTTGGTATTTCTTTTTTCCTCGCATCCAGGGTTGATGCCCTTACGTATCTGGGCGCTTCACACTGGGGAGATCCCATTCCTGGAATTGGGGCTCGTTCTCTGGGGATGGGAGGAACATCAATTGCCAGTGCCATTGATTCTTCGGCGGTTTTCATAAATCCTTCCTGCCTGGGAACTCTGGACAGGAAGGAACTTTCATTAACGGCGGGAATAGCTCCGATTGTAGAAAAGATAGTCACAGAGGATGAATTAACATATTTCAATTCTCAATGCTATTTCGAAATTAATAGTATTGTAATGGCTCTTCCGGTGAAGAGAAAATCGATGCTGGCTTTAGGGTTTGCTCCACTCTATGACAATAAATACTTACACGAGAAAACTCTTCTTGACCCTGCCTCGCCAGGTAAGGAACTCGGCTCTGCCAGTATCCAGGCGAAAGGAGCCCTCTATTCATACTGTTGTGGAGGAGCATGGAAGCTCGGCCCATATTTGTCTATAGGCGGAAGTATTGAACTGCTGCAGGGAAAGACTATTTTTAAGAATAGTTCGATTGTTTACGCTTCTCCCCCGGCAGCCATTACGGAACTGGAATCAAGAATTGCCGGATTTAACTTTAACCTCGGAGGGATACTCTGCTTCACTGATGAGTTCAGGGCGGGATTTTGTGTGAGAACAAGGGGAAAACTAAAAGAGAAGTGGAAAGTGGAGCACCGAAACTCGGCAACAGAAGGTGAAAGAGATTTGAAATCCCCTCTGACTTTGGGCTTTGGCCTGGCCTATACCTCTCTTGATGAATACAATTCAACAATATCGGCTGAGTTTATGTTTAGTCAGTGGTCAGGGTTCAAGGCAGGGACTAATTACAGCGATACACTTGAATTCAGGGTCGGGGCAGAGCACTATCTGGCAGAGAGCGTCTGTTTAAGATATGGTTTTTATCTCCAGCCATTTTATGGAAGCAAGCAATTTCAGATAGTCTCTTTTACTGCGGGTTTGGGATACAAATTCAACCATATTCTCTCATTAGATTTCGCCGGGGAGTTCGGGAAAAGGAATTATTATGGTGATGCTGCCTTCTTTGAGGAGCGGCAAAGAATAGACGAGACACTGACCAGAATACTTGTAGGAATAAGAATTCTTAGATAGGGACAGCGGCCATTTATCAAGAATAGGCGAGACAGCGGCGATAATACTTATGGTAATAAGAGTTGGGCATTAGCGAAAAGAGTTCCATAAGGTTTCCAAAAAGAGTACTTGACTTCTCATAGGCTGGTGTGCTAAATTTACATTAAAATATTCTATTTCAGAAAGGGGGGTATTATGAAATTTGTAACTTTTGAAGAGAAAGGAAAGTCAAGGGTGGGAGTGGTTGTAGAGAGTAAGGTGATTGACCTGCGGGGGGTATGTGTCACCTATTTATCCAAAGTAAAAAAGGTCAAGAGTCCTGAGGAGACTGCTTGCCAGACTATTCCTGTTTCTATGGTTGAGTTTATTGCTGCTGGAGAGCCTGCATTAAAATCTGCCAAAGAAATGGTTGCTTATGTAGAAAAGCAAAAATTCAATGTGCCGGGGGCTGTCTTTCCGCTGGAAAAGGTGAAATTGAAAGCTCCTATTCCCAGACCTCCCAAAATAGTATGCATTGGCATCAATTACGAAGACTATCGGCAGATGCTGGGATATCCCAAGCCGCAAGTCCCGGTATTTTTTATTAGAGCCCAGTCCACAGTAATAGGCCCGGATGAGCCCATTGTGATACCTAAAGGAGGAAGATGGCCGGGCACAACTTCCAAATGTCTTTTTCAGGAGTGGGAATTTTCTGTAGTAATTGGAAAGAAGGGTAAACATATTCCAAAAGAGAAAGCGTATGACCATATTTTTGGATATACGATGCTCGTGGATGTGACCGCTCACGATATAGAGATGATTCAGCCCGGGCATGTAATGTATCAGCAGAGATGCAAGGCATTTGACACTTTTTGTCCGATAGGTCCCTGGATTGTGACCAAGGATGAGGTGCCAGACCCACACAATGTAAAAATGATAAGGAAGAGAAATGGCAAAGTGGAGTGCGAGTCAAATACTAAGAATTTGATTTTCAAGATACCGGAAATTCTTGAGTTCCTGAGCGATATTATGACCTTAGAGCCCGGAGATATATTTTCTACGGCTAGTCCTCCGGCAGGTCCTGAGGAAGGGCTTCAGCCAGGCGACGTGATTGAATCCATTGCTGAAGGAATAGTTAATTTGAGAAACCCTGTTATGTTAGAGAAATAAGATAGATAAAAGAAACCCTGCTGAACAATAAATCTCACCACGTTTTTCCTATCTGAGAACTTCGCATCAAACGGATCGGTCTCGCACAAGGACCATTGAATGAGGAAATTTAGTTTCACGCCACTCCTCTTAACCGTAATCGGATATATTTTGGGAATTCTCCTCGGCAATTTCTTCATAGAAGCTAAATATTTCTGGTTTCTAATAATCTTTTTGAGTCTTTTTATTCTGGCTTCAGTTTTCTATTTCATTCTTCAGCGAAGTCTAGGAAACATCCGTTTAATCTTTTTCTTTTTGGCATTCCTCTCTTTGGGCATTGTCCGTCATCTGGGAGCTCGCCACATCCCTCCTAACGAGATAAGCCGCTACATTTCTTTTCCAACTCAGGAGAGAAGTCGGCTCACAGGCGTTGTAGATTCAATTCCTAACAAGTCATCAGGAAGAATCGATTTTGTTTTAGCTTGCCAGAGACTAACCACCAATAGGAGAGAAATAGAAGTAAGGGGAAAAACACAAGTGTTTCTCTACACTTCTGAGTCAATGGAGATAAATTACGGGGAACGATTAAGCGTCTCGGGTAGACTATCTTATCCTCCTGTTTCTGCCAATCCGGGACTATTCAACTATAGGAGGTATTTGAGCTATCGAAATATCCATTCGCTCTTTTCTGTCTATAATAGTGGAGATATTGAAAGGTTCGGCCAGGCAGAAATGGGCGTTTTTCCCTCGCTCATTTCAAAGATTAGACGAAAAATAGATTTTGTTATTAAGAATACGCTCCCCCAATTGGAATCTTCAATTCTCGCAGGACTAATATTGGGAGAGAGATGCGACCTGCCCAGGGATATTCAAGAGATGTTTGCTGATGCCGGAGTGCTCCATATACTTGCAGTAAGCGGGCTAAATGTAGGCTTGGTTCTGTTCATATTTTATGGGTTCTTTCGGGGCATCGGGATTCCCAAAAGGATAACCTATCTTTTAACCATACTGGTAGTCATAATATTTGCTCAGGTAGTCGGCAATCCTCCTTCAGCGGCGAGGGCATCAATTATGGCTATCTGCGGGTTAGTGGCATTCCTCCTCGATAGGGATAAACATCTTTATAATAGCTTAGCACTAGCTGCCCTGATTATTTTAATCTGGAATCCCTTTACTCTCTTTGATGTGGGTTTTCAGCTCTCATTTATGGCAACTTTAGGGATTCTCTATCTTACTCCCCATTTTCAGACTTATTTTCGTTTAAGTAAACCTCACAGGCTCGTTACTTACATTTTAGGCTCACTGGCAGTCTCGGCTGGAGCATTAGTTGGTGTTTATCCCATAACCGCCTTATACTTTAATAAAATTTCTTTAATTGCCCTAATCTCCAACATTGTGGTTGTTCCTCAAGTTGGTTTAATCACAGCCCTGGGATTTGCCTCATCGATATCGGGCCTTTTCTCCTTGGGGCTCGCCCAGGCCGTTAACACAGTTAATAGGTTATTTGTAATAGTTCTATTCAAATCTATTCAATTTTTTGCTTCGTTGCCCTTCTCAGTAAAATATGTCGTGAATCCTTCTTCCATATTTATCTTATGTTACTATCTTTTCTTCTCTTTTCTACCGAAAACAGAATCTTCCCGTTCAGTACGTAGACTCATTCTCTTTTTCCCCCTTCTCATTATATTTTCGGCAGCCACCGTGAAAATACTGCCTTCCGATAAACTAACCATTACTTTTCTGGATGTGGGACAGGGAGATGCGATTCACCTTAGACTGCCTGACAAGAGAAACATATTGATAGACGGGGGCGGTGTATTAGGAAAATTTAATATAGGTGATAAAGTGTTAATTCC
>Ga0315306_10001298_pt1 | contig 11955 bp, 9 predicted proteins | sample TDP1_MG_FD_203803 | JGI IMG/M metagenome (GOLD analysis project Ga0315306, IMG submission 203803) | Freshwater sediment microbial communities from Lake Towuti, South Sulawesi, Indonesia - TDP1 | ecosystem: Environmental > Aquatic > Freshwater > Lake > Sediment | place: Indonesia: South Sulawesi... | reverse complement strand
AGATGTTCTTGTCGCGGTGTACATGCTTGTCAAACAGTTGAGTAAAGGTAAACCAATCTTGGAAAACGAATACACGCGGGCCGTGCGTTGGGAAGGCAACACTAAGGCGCAGGAGCTTATGCAAAAGGTCTTTGACGTTGAAGATGGCAAGTGGCGAGGACTCGGCACTATTCATTCTTCCAAATTTATATTAAGGAAAAAGTACGCTGCTTACGATGCGCATTCGAAGTACGCGGTGACTGTTGAAGATGGCGTTGACTTGCAACCTGGTTGCAAGTGCCACTTGGTGGTCATCGGCAAGATAAAGCCCACTGGATGCCCACTTTTTATGAAAGCTTGCACTCCTCAGAAGCCAGTCGGTGCTTGCATGGTCAGCATCGAGGGAACATGCAGGGTCTGGGCTAAGGCAGCAAGCACTTTTTTGCGCGCGCGCACACGACGCGGACTTTGATGTTTTTCGTGAAGACTTTTATCCCTCAGCCATTCTCCTAATAGCGCGCACGCAACTCCAACGGAAGCACTTTCGAGTTATGCTGCGTGAAGGTAGGCTCGTCGCGCGTGCTTGATTTTAAAAAGGAATGGAGGTCTTGGCTTGATTGCTAGCGCGCGCTAGCGCTCAAAGGCTTAATTATTAAATGGCCTATTAGACTTTAAAGATGCAAAATGGTCTTATTAGAAAGGCCGCCTCTATTCTACCCTGAGATATCATTAACCGAGTTTTTGAAAAAAAGATCTGACAAGTTATTTGACAAATATGCAATAGTCCATCCAATGAAGCTTACTTATGGCGATTTTTGGGAACGTGTGGACAAGCTAGCGACTGCATTGGTGGATTTGAAAGTTAAAAATGGCGATAGAGTGTGCTTGTTCGAATGGAGCAGTCCTGAGTTCGAGATTGCCTTTAACGCTGTTATCAAGATCGGCGCAATTATTGTTCCTTTGAGCCCCATGTCTAAGGAGATGGAAACAGAATACATTGTTAATGATTCATCTGCAGAAACAATGATTGTTAGGGACAAACTGTATCCAATAGTAAGGAAGGTCTTGACTAAAATTCCAAGCATGAAAAGAATTATTGTAATTGGGAGGAGAATACCCAACATACTTTCATTAGACCAGCTTATGAACGAATATCAACCAAAGCCGTTGACTGTGGATATCAATCCAAAAGAGGACTTATGCGTACTTCCTTATACAAGTGGCACAACGGGGCTACCAAAGGGCGTTATGCTCACACATTACAATATACTTTCCAACATTCTCCAAGCATCAACAGCGTTTCAAGTACATAAAAACGACACAAGCCTAAATGTTACGCCATTTTCTCACATCTTTGGAATGACCGTTGGCATGATTATGCCACTTTACATAGGAGCGACACAAGTTATAATGAAAGAATTCCATAGAGAAGAATTCTGTAAGTTGATCGAAAAGTATAAGGTCACGTACGCGTTTCTTGTTCCACCGATATTTATTGCCCTCGTAGGCTATTCAGACCTTCTAAAACATGATCTGTCATCTTTGCGTTTTGTCGCAAATGGTGCAGCTCCAATTTCGCCTGAAGTACTGAAAAGATTCCAAAAATTAACTGGAGTTACCGTGTATCATCAGTGGGGTCTTACTGAGGCTTCACCAGTTGTGGCGGGTAATCCATGGTATAAGATAAAGGTGGAGTTCCAAGGGATACCACTTTCAGACACGGAACACAAGGTCATAGATCCAGAAACTTGTAAAGAACTGCCGATTGGAGAGAGCGGCGAACTTGTAATCAAAGGACCCCAAGTTATGAAGGGGTATTGGAATAGACCCACGGAAACTAAGGAAGTATTTGTAACTATTAACGGAGAAAAATGGCTTAGAACCGGTGACATAGCAAAAATCGATGAAGAAGGCTATGAATACATTCTTGATAGAAGAAAGGAGATAATAAAATACAAGGGGTTCAGCGTATCACCTGTAGAGCTTGAGAAACTACTGTTCACACATCCAGCTGTAGCAGACTGCGCAGTTATAGGAAAACCCGATTTCTATGCTGGCGAAATTCCAAAAGCATTTGTCGTCACAAAACCAAGAATTAAGAGCACCTCAAAAGAAATAATCGATCTTGTTAAGAACAACATAGCAGACTATAAATGGATAAGAGAAGTTGAGTTCATCGACAGCATTCCGAGGATGCAGTCTGGAAAAATCCTGAGGAGAGTATTAATGGAAAAAGAGCGCAATAGGTTACTCAACTTTTGACATAAGTAAGAAACAGGCATTGTTGGTTGAGGGCATTGACTCAAAGATAAACAAAAATGAACACACAGATTAGCAGAGCTACCTCAGCTTCTCCCTCTCATAGATAGTTCTTCTCTTTTCGTCCATAATTAACACAAAACCATTCTCTATCAACATATCGACCAAAATTCTCTCGCGCGCGCTGATGCAGACATGATAATTCTTAGGACTTCAGAATAAATACTTGCGTCAAGAATCGTATATCTCATTTTAAGTTATATCGCGCGTTAATCTAGAAGTTTCTTCACAACAATACCTTGCCTGGCAAGCTTCTGTAGATACTTTCCTCTGACGTCTGACTCCAGAGATTCCGGCGCCAGTACACCTTTTGTTCTTATCTTGCCGCTGCCGAGAAATTCGGTAAGTAATGCTGCCGAGATTCCCGCCATATAGCTAACGTGGGTAGCTCCAGGATATTTCTGTTGGAGCTCAATTATGTTAGGATAGAAGTAGGCGTAAGACAACTTGACCCTTTTTCCAGCTTTCTCTCCTGTAACCTTCACGACTGATGCTCCCCGAGAACCATACACGTCGCCGGTCTTAATCATATGGACAAGCTTGTCGGATGCGATGGGCGGGGGAAGCACAGTGAGAACAACATCTAACGGCGCAATTTTTACGCCTTTTATCTCTATGAGTTCTCTGCTTAGAATTCCAAGCTCGTAAAGATTCTTTATTAGCAGACTTAGCCCGTATTTGAATTCTACAAGTCTAAGACCCTTATTGAGCAGTGATGATGCGCGCCCTAGCGTGTAAGGCTCCTCATGTTCGTGATAGGAAACCAATACATGCCCAACCGGGTCTGGAAACTCATAGATTTCTTGCCCGCTGAAAGGGGGCACTTTCGTGAATTGTCCATTCTTAAATATCGTTGGCTCCGCTATCATATCCATAATCATAGTTTTTGGAGACCAGGATAAGATATATTTCTTGGAATCGAGGGATGAAGCAACGAATATTCGAATATCTTCAACGTAATCCAATTCTTCAGCTGCGCTTGCTGCAATTATATTGGTAATGCCCGGGCTATTTCCCGTGGCTGTTATTGCCGTTAGCTGTGCGTCTGTCCATTTTTCACTTTGCCTCAGCATCTTGACAAAATTTTCATAGGGAGGCCCGAAAGCCATATCTTGATAGTTTGAACCTGCTTGCAGAGCTGCTTCTAACAAGTTTAAGTTGAAGGAAGGTTCCAGGGCATTGAAGAGGACGTCAGCTCCTTTGGATAGTTGAACTAGTTCGTGAATGTTGTACGCATCAACTTGATAAACTGAAATTTTGTCGCTATTTATCCTGCACGCTGTTTCTTTCGCCTTCTCAAAGGCTTTGTCGCACAATTTAATTTCACTGACGTACGACTGCGCTGCAAGGTAGCGTGCTACTACTGAGCCTACTGCGCCAGCACCGATAATGCATATTTTCAAATAATTCACCATCGGCTCCACAGATTGATTTCAAACTAAAACTGCGGTCGTGCGTTCTAATAAGTTTTCGGTTAATATCGCCAGTAAAATCTAGCTTACGCTTTCAACCTCAGTGTACCATTTTCTCTTGGTTCCCAATTTTGCCCGCATTTTCCAACCAATGGATTTTGGTTCTTTTTCAATGATGTTTAGAAGGGATCGAGTTTGCGATTCCACTTTTTCTAACTCGTTTAGCCTAAGTACCTTGTAATTCGGGACAACTTCGATCAGCTTATGGAGATTATTGGTTGCGGTGTAGTAAAAACCCCAATTCTTCGACAGGATTTCTGCAATATAGCTACCATTAATTGTTTCCTTATCTCCCCTGCCGATTTTGTGTTCTAAGAGTAACACGATCAAGTCTTTAATATCCTTCTCTGTTATCTGAACAATTTGTAACTTTTCTAATAGCAATTCGGCCAATCCTACTGTCGGATAGTCGATTTCCAATCGACCTTTGAAATCGATTGTGTGACACATTTCCAGTTTGTCAAAAAAGACATCAGCATGATAGCCTCTAGCTTTGTTTTCAAAGATGTATCTGTCTAGGACATTTCTTAGCATGACCATGCGACTGTCTGATTGGTATCCCAATTGCGCCATCAGTTTCATCACGTTTGTTGATTCTCTACCATAGGATGCGAAATCTAAATCAGTAAGCTCCCGTTTTAACGCCTTAAAAAGATATGAAGATTTACAGTGAAAACGAAATGCAGTTGCACCAAGCATTCGCAGTGTAACGTTATTCTTCTGAAAATAGTCTACTATTCTCACAGCTTCTTGAACAAGTTCTTCAGTCATTAGTGTCATATTTCCCTGTCTACAATAAAAAAGGGGGAGCTGTTTAGAAATCACTTTTGCCCAAGTTAAGTATAATTGACTTGTACTCGGTAAAGGCTTCGAGCGTGTGGCGACCGCCCATTCTTCCTATGCCGCTATTCTTCATGCCACCCCACGGATGAAGATATTCCCAACAGCAGACGGTGTCATTGATCACTACTTGACCTGTTCTTAGCCTTTCTGCGAAGTAAAAGGCCTTCTTTAAATTTTTCGTATGGATGGCTGAGTTTAATCCATACTGTGTGCCATTTGCAATTTCAATAGCCTCATCCATACTTGAAAATGTTATTATTGGAGCTACAGGGCCGAAGGTTTCAGTCGAGTTGAAGAGCATGTCTGTCGCAACTCCGTCGACAACGGTCGGTTCAAAGTATAGTCTTGTTGAGTACCCATCGGCTCTTTTTCCGCCGACGAGTACCTTAGCTCCCTTCTGTACTGCATCTCGAATGTGCTCTTCTACCTTCTGTACGCCTCTTTCGTTGTTCATTGGACCAATCATGGTGTCTTCTTTGAAGGGGTTGCCTAATTTCCATTTCTCAGCCTTTTCCATAACTTTCTGGACGAATTTATCATGAACTTTCTCGTGAACAAGAATTCTCTCGGTAGAAACACAGACTTGCCCAGCATTATAATAGCAACCGTACGCTGCATCTTCTGCAGCTTTCTCGAGATTTGCGTCATCCATGACAATTAGGGGACCAAGTCCTCCCAGTTCTAAAGTTACTCTCTTTAGGCTCGCGTTCTTTATGATGTCTTGTCCGGTTACGGTCTCTCCCACCATGCATATACCATCAACTTTAGGATGCGTGACCAGGGCTCGTCCGACGGTTGTTCCTGGACCTAGAACTAAGTTAATTACGCCCTTTGGCACGCCAGCTTTTTCCATGCATTGGACCATTCGGATGGCTCCGATGGGAGTATTTGATGCGGGCTTGATCACGACTGAATTGCCAGCCACTATGGCTTGTGGTGCGGCCTCCGTAGGGATCAACCATGGAAAGTTCCATGGGGTAACTACGCCTACAACGCCTAGGGGCTCCCTTATAGCAATTATTCTTGTGTCCGTCTTGAAGAGGCTTTGATAGACTGATGTTTCAATTTTCTTGGCGCATTCTGCAACCTCCATTATGTTGGGTTCAACTTCTTCCATCTCGCCTCGAGCCTCTTTTATCGGTTTCCCTTGCTCCAACGTAACTTCGTACGCATATTTTTCTAGGCCTGGTCTGATGGCTTCGGCTATTTTTTCCATTAATTTGTATCTCTTGTAAACTGGCATCGATGCGATTTCTGTTTTGGCCTCGTAGGCCGCATCTACTGCTTTTTTGACATCTTCAGGACCGCCTAGCGGGATTTCCGCTATTGCGTCGCCAGTGACAGGGCTTCTGATTTCAAACGTCTCGCCACTTTCAGATTCTACCCACTCGCCATTTATGTACATCTTAAACTTTTCTTTCTGAACCAAGACTACACACCTTCTAAAGCACAGTAGCAACTATCAATCACTCATTATATATTTTTTGTGACACAATGGCCATTTCTGCAATAGAGCTTTGGCTCAGCATCGCCTCTTTAAGCAGTGCTCCTTGAACGTTTACTAGAATCTATGTGATTTGAAACTCCACTTAGCACGCACTAATTTACCGAAAATGTTAAATAAAGTTGCAGAACAATAAAAGTTGCACGTCGTGTGCCACGTTCGTCTATAAGAAAAAGGAGAGACGGGCGAAATGGAAACGAAAGTTTTTGTGCGAACAGCTAGCGGATTAGTCAAGAAAGTCTCAGCGTGGGATTCAATGTTTTACGGCTTATACGCTATAAACCTTGGAGTTGGAGCCATGTTAACCTACGCATGGGCTCCTGCCGCAATTCCCGGATCTGACATGACTTTGGGAATCCTCGTTACCGGTTTATTATCATTGTTTTTAATGATGGTATTCACAATGCTTATGGCTTCCATGCCAAGGTCCGGTGGTGAATATGTCGCAATCAGCCGAATACTTAATCCAGTTTTAGGATTCGCTGCAAACTGGAACATGGCTATATGGTCGCTGTTTTGGATAGCAATGGACACGTGGATAGCGGTGCAATGGGTGATCGCACCGGCCTTGACCGGGCTAGGAATATCGCTAAACGTTCCAGCGCTCGTGAACATGGGCATAGCCATATACGACCCCGTCAACACCTTCATCCTCGGATCCATAATAATATTCGTCATATGGCTGATTATGTTGGCGCCACTGGACAGGTACATGCGGCTAACAGAAGTAATGTTTGTCTTTGCGATGATATCTACCGCGCTTATCATCGTGCTCTTCGCGCTAACGAGCAAAGAACAGTTTATTGGGCATCTCAACAATTTCATGTACCCAACCTACACTAGTTCGACGAATGCCTACGCCGACATAATAACGGAGTCGATTAATCAAGGCTTTGATCCATACATGCCGGTCAGTTGGCTTAGCACACTGGCTATTGTTGGGCCTGCCTTCCCACCTCTTGGCTACGCTATGTGGAATGTTTATCACGCCGGAGAGTTGAAGGAAGGAGGACGACTAAAAACTCAATTAATCGCTATAATAGGAGCACTGATAGTAGGAGTCGCACTAATGGCCGTTCAAGGATGGCTCTTTGTAGTCAGAGGCGGAGCAGACTTTGTGGGTGCCGTAGGGTATCTTTACTATATTCTGGGCCAGCAACCAATGCCAATTGCCCCCTACATGGGCTTCTTCCCGCTCATAATGACGACAAACATGCTAGTAATTATTTTAATCGCCATTGGGTTCATATGTTGGGGACTGCTGTGGCCCTTCATCTGCGTATTGCCACCAACAAGATGTCTCTTCGCTTGGTCGTTCGACGGGCTGATGCCATCAAAGGTGTCTGAAGTGCATCCTAAACTTAAGACCCCAGTGATTGCTAACACTATTTGCGCCTTCGCAGGATGGATATTCTTTGCACTGTACACCTTCACCACTTTCGGAACGTTCCTATGGGCTAGCATCTACGGTTCTCAATTCACCTTCATTCTCGTTGCCTTGACAGGTATAGTCTTTCCATTTAGAAGGAGATACATCTATGAGGCATCGCCTGCCAAAAAATCTATTGCGGGAATACCGATTATATCAATCTGCGGAGTTATAGGAATAGCATTCTCGCTCCTAGTAAGCTACTACTTCTTGGTCAATCCGCTCCTCTTCGCAAACTCTCCAGAAGCGATCACATTCACAACATGTGTAGCTATCAGCGGCTTCATAATATTCGCCATCGCGTACTACATAAGAAAGAGGCAGAAGATCGATTTAAGCTTGGTATACAAAGAAATACCTCCGGCTTAGAACGCTCCAATTTCTCTTTTTTTCTATTATATCCGCGAGCTATTGGCAAATACATTAACATCGGCAATATTTATTAGATAATAGGGATGTTATTAAATCGCGTGAGGGTAGCCTCAATGGAAACGAGAATATTCTTCTGTGCAGATGTCCACGGATCTGAAAGGGCTTTCAGAAAATTCCTCAATTCATGGAAGTTTTACAGCGCACAAATAATCATTCTAGCTGGCGATATTACAGGCAAAGTGGCGGTACCCCTCATCGAAAAATCCGATGGGACCTTTAGAACAAGCTACCTCGGCCGAGACTGCATTCTGAAAACGGAGAGAGAAGTGGAGGAAATGGAGGAAAAAATTCGTTTCACGGGTAACTATCCCTTCAGGACATCCGAGGAGAAGTTCAAAAAGCTATGCGCAGATACGGAAAAGCAGAAGGAGGTAGTTCATCGATTAATAGTTGAGAACGTTGACCGCTGGCTCGCGTTGGCAGAGGATTACCTCAAAGACAAGCAGGTGATATGTTACATAATGCCGGGGAACGATGACGTCGTCTCAGTAGACGAGGTCTTCAAAAAATACGGCAGGGTAATCAATCCGGAAGGGAGGGTTGTGGAACTTGACCAATACCATGAAATGGCAAGTACAGGGTATACCAACTTGACCCCTTGGAAGTGCCCTCGAGATATCACAGAGGAAGACCTTACGGACAAGCTTGAAGCTTTAATCTCAAAGGTGAAAGAAATCAAGAATGCGTGCTTTAACTTCCATGCGCCGCCGTATGGAAGCGGACTTGACATGGCGCCGGAACTTGATGAAAACTTGCGGCCAGTATCTGGAGGTGGAAAATACATATCTGTGGGAAGCAAAGCGGTTCTCAAAGCGATAGAAAAATACCAACCTTTGTTAAGCTTACACGGTCATATCCATGAGTCTAAGGGGAGCAAAAAAATCGGACGCACACTTTGCTTGAATCCGGGCAGCGAATATTCGGAAGGCATTTTAAGAGGTTTCATCATAGATTTAGACAGAGATAAAGTCAAGAGAACTCTGGCAATTTCAGGGTAGAACAAGCGCCAGCAAAATATCAGGTCAAGTCCCCCCGTTAAGCTCGATGGTTCTAGTCATAACGGTCTAGAAGACAACGGCGCAATTTCTGAAGACTCTCATCACGTAGCCGGGAAGACTGGCTTGTGTTGCCATGTGATCCATCTGAAGCGCTGATGGAAAAAAGGGAATTTTCAGATGCATCATCTTCATGAATTAGGATTTGTAGTACTCTTTGTCAAACTCCTTTATTATGCGTTCAAATATATCGAGACCAGCATCCATGAATTCTTCAGGTATCACTAACGGAGGAAAGATTCTAATAGCAGATACTCCTCCAGATACCATTAGAACTCCGTTCTGATACATTTTCAACAGAAATTTTTTGGCCACGTCTGGCAATGGTTCTTTAGTCTTGCGGCTTTTTACAAGTTCAACGGCGATTGCTAAGCCCTTACCTCTTACGTCGCCCATTATGTTATAATTTTCTTTCATTTCCTTTAATCGCTTAATTGTGTATTCACCGAGCTTCGCTGCTCTGTCCATCAGTTTTTCTTCAAAAATCACATCCAAAACTGCTTGGGCGGCGGCGCATGCTACAGGGTTTCCTCCGGTGGTCGTGCAGTGAGATCCAGCAGCCAAGTCCAACACGTCGCTTCTGGCTGCTGCAATGCTGAGTGGTTGGCCTCCACCAATACCTTTGCCCAGAGTTACAATATCAGGAACGACATTATCGTGTTCTATGGCTAGGAACTTGCCCGTGCGTCCCAGCCCTACCTGAATTTCATCGTCGATCATCAAGAGCCCGTATTTATCAGCGAGTTTCTTCAGTCTGGGCAAATATTCTGGTGGTGGCACCACAAATCCATTCTCTCCTTAGATAGCTTCAAAAAGGATGCCGGCAACCTCTTCTGTGGGTAGGAACTTCTCGAAAACCCGCTTGTCCACAAATTCTACGCACTACAGATCACAATCACGATATTTAAGTTTGAAGGGGCACCTATAGCAGTAGGCGTACGGAACAAGTGTCACACCCGGCATCAATGGGTTGAATTAACGTCTCTGTGTTGGTGATGACGATGAAAAGGCCATTGTGCCGAAAGTTCTGCCATGAAACGCACCTATAAATCCCAAGAAATTCTGCTTTCTAGTGTAGTGCCTCGCTATTTTCAGGGCAGCCTCATTGGCTTCTGTACCGCCACTTGCAAGGAAATATCTACATTTCATTGGCATAATCTTGTTCAATCTCTCTGCCAATTCGACTGGTTCCCTGTAGCGAAAATCAGTATACGAATAGTGTATGAAACTTTTGACTTTCTTGATTATCGCGTCAACGACCTTAGGGTGGCACTGTCCAATGTTCAGAACACCCAGACCAGAGTTCCAGTCAATGTACTCGTTTCCATCAACATCACGTACAATTAGCGCGCGCATGTCTGGTCATTAATTCTTTTTTTAGCTCTTTTCTTGAAATAGGCTTGTTTTTGGTTTAGTTAAGCTTTTAGGTTTGAGGGTGCCAAGGGATAGCTGAAATAAGCCAGAATGGAGGTGATAAACCCTTTTTGGAAGGTTTTCACCGTCTACCCCTTGACGCCCTCAAGTACCTGTTCTCTAAAATCGATATAAGCTTGACTGTTAGGCATGTTGAGGCTTTGTACGTCAATTCTGGGCGTGGTAGGCCTCGTTATCCTGTGCGTTCTATGCTTCTGGCTTTGATGTTCATGCATTTTGAGGCTATACCGTCTATAAGGAAGTTGTGTAGGAGACTTGAGAGACGCCAGTACGCCAGGGAAATATGCGAGTTTAGTGGCCGAAGTACTCCTAGGCGTAACACTTTCAGCCTATTCATCAAACGTGCCAGGCCAGAAACCATTGAAGGCCTGTTCAATGAGCTTCGCGAGCAAGCCTTCAGCATGGGCATAATCGACCCAGCGGTAGCCGTTAAACTATGCGTTGACAGCACATTCCTTAAAGCCTATTCTAGGCGTGGTAGGCGTGGCGGCATAAGCGACCGTGGCGCTAGGGTTGGAAAAACTGAAAGGCGAAGTTATAGGCTGGGTTGGAGAGCCCACACAGTCGCCTCGCTTAAAGCCGTTCCCATAGCCTACATTGTTAAGGCAGCTAACGTTAACGATAAGGAGGTGGTTAAGCCCCTGCTTAAGAAGGCTTCAAAGATCCTTGGGCAGTATGGGAAAAGCATAAGCCACGCAATAGCGGACAGCCAATACTATTCGGCAGAGGTCTTCAATACCGTTAAAGGCTACGGAGCCGAACCCGTAATACCCCATCCAATAAGCGTGAAAGAGCCCCTAATACGCTTAAAAGTATCTAAACGCTTCAAAGTTAAAGGCGAAAAGAGGCTTGTAGAGCTTTACAGGCTTAAGATGGCCGTGGAAAGAGCGTTTAAGGCTGCTAAAGTTGAGCTTCTAATGGAAAGTCCGAAGTGGAGGGGCATAGCCAAGATCCGCATGCACGTTGCCATATGCTACGCGTGCATCTACGCCGTAGCCATAACAGCCCACAAAACAGGCATGCCAGAACTAGCAAACAGCATAGCAACATTCACATATTAAAAGCCAGAAAAAAGCCCCAAACACAAAAACAAGACCAAAACAAATTAATGACCGCACATGCGCGCCCTTTGCCACCTTCAACAACAAGGGCGTAGTAGAAAGGGCGATTGTAAGGCGCTAGGACTTCCTCGTCGCGCTTAACCCATCGCGCGCGCGGTGTTCCTTTAGATTCATGTTCGCGCGCTAGGATTTTTGTTTAGCAGATCTCAGCGCGTGCATAAGTTTTGAATAATTGTTTTTGGGTTGTTTTGGTTTTTTTGGGGTTCAATACGCGAATTTTTTTGTGCTGTTGGGTAGGTCGAGTCTGCCTATTCTATGGGTTAGCGCGCGCGCTCATGTAATGTTGTTTCTAACAAATTCTTGGAACAGGGTCGCCTACAGGTCTAGAGATTATTCTTTTGCCGCCGACTGCTGTCTGCATGGCTAC
>Ga0315306_10001297_pt1 | contig 11958 bp, 10 predicted proteins | sample TDP1_MG_FD_203803 | JGI IMG/M metagenome (GOLD analysis project Ga0315306, IMG submission 203803) | Freshwater sediment microbial communities from Lake Towuti, South Sulawesi, Indonesia - TDP1 | ecosystem: Environmental > Aquatic > Freshwater > Lake > Sediment | place: Indonesia: South Sulawesi... | reverse complement strand
CTCGGGGGAGCAGGCCCTCGACTTCTTTAACATTTTTTTGGCACCCCTCACAAAGGGGCTGTCCAACGACAGAATCAAAGAGGGCCTCCGCCTATTCATCCACAACCTGAATCAATCCTTATCGAATAGGGGTTCACCCATCGAAGCATCCTTGGGTTTAGAACTCCTCGTCCCAGAATTCTTAGGGGAAAAGGAAGCCTTCGGACCAGAAGGAAAGGCGGTAGGAACCTACGCCGATTTTGCAGAGGAAACGCGCCTATTAGGAACGCTTTTGTTAGAGATCATGTCTGAAGAGGGAGGGCGTAAGCCAGTTTTCAATCCGAGTTTGATCATAAAAGTTCGGTCAGAGGCAATTAAAAGCAAAGAGTGCGAAGACCTCCTTTTAAAATCCCATGAGCTGGCCGCTGAAAGCGGGGCTCCCTATTTTGCCAACCTCTGCCCCCAAGACCAGAAGTATGCCTCCTACACCGCCACGGGATGCAGACTTGGTGCCGATTGGACCGAGGATTGGGAGCTGGACACCCTAAGAACAGGAAGCATGGACAGCGTGGTAATAAATCTGCCAAGGTTATCCTACGATGGCGAAAAGGGGCAAACTAAATTTTTGGAGCTTTTAGACGATCGATTAGAGATGGCGCTACGGGCCCAAGAGATAAAACATCGGACTGTTAACCAACGCTTAAGGGAGGGTTTGCTTCCCTTCTTGGCCCAAAGGATTAACGGCGATCAGTATTTTAGGCTTGAAAACGCCGCCCACCTCATAAGCTTTGTCGGATTAAATGAGACTGTTAAATCCCTCTCAGGAAGATACGTGTATGAAGATGAAGGGACCCTAAATCTGGCCCAGGAATTGGTATCCTCCCTCCTCCGCGCCGTTCAGAAATACGTAAAACCCCAAACCCGTGTATACCTATCCATGGCGTCTAGCCCTGAGGCGGCGGAAAGATTAGCCGAACTGGACGTAGAAAGGTACGGCTGGGCGCAGGTCCAAGTTCAAGGGACCAAGGAAAAACCCTTTTACACAGACATGATTGCAGCCCCCTTGGAAGCCCCGATTTCCTGGAAGGAACGCATCAACATCGAGGGGAAATTCCATAAGTTGACTCCGGGAGGTCACCTGGCTGTTATTCAACTTGCCGACAAGGAGATGGACCCCAATGAGCTCTTATCGGCCACAAAACATGGCCTGGAAACCCATAACTTGGGGCTATACACCTATGGACGAAACCTCGCCCACTGTAACCGTTGCCAGAAAACCTTTTTCGGAGTTCTGTCCAAATGCCCCTTATGCGGGTCCGTTAACACCCTTGTTTGTTTCAGCCGCGTATCTGGAAGGTATTCACCCATATCGCAATGGACGACAACTAAGCATCTTCTGCTTGACAAGAGGGTGGCCTACACCTTAAATTTCAGCTAACGTTTCAAAATTGCCTTACTCCTTTAATGAGATGGACGCGCGTCAAAGAAAAATTAGTAGTTATGAAAGCCAGTGTAGAAGCAGCAAAGAAGTGATTAGACGAGGAATATGTCTGAAACATGCCGCAGGCATTTGGGTATTTTTCATGAAGCATTTTCTAAAAGGTTGTCTGTTAGCGGTTTCGCATTTTTTAGGTTGAAAGCATATCTTTCCCAGTCCCATAAGCTTTTAGCATACCTGCCCTTTCCCTTCCCTTTCCGTTTATTGAACACTCTGCATGCTGCCAGCCATTCCCCGTTAGTTCTTACGTTGATAAGCCCATAATTGGTTTTTTCGTATAACTGAATCCCTTTATCTTCAGAGCTGGAGTCTACACCTTTGAAAGTTGCAGCGATCTCCGTTGAGAACAGAAGGGGCTTTTCAATTACGTCGGGTGCGTAACGCCCTAAGCTGCCCAAGAGGCTGGCGCTTGGATGCCCATAATCAGGCTGGTTACCAGAGGACACGACAGTCACCCAAGGCTGAATGATTCTAAGGAACTCGGTGGTGAAATTTTGGCTTCCATGATGGTTTGCCTTAAATACGTGTGCGATAGGGGTTTCCTGTTTGCAATGCTCTAAGAATTGCCTTTCTGCTTTCTTGTTCATATCTCCACACAATAATATTCTTGCTTTGCCATACTCGAGTAGAACCGCTACAGAGTTTCCGTTTATGGTTTCACCTGGACTTCCGAATGTCATAAGTTTAGGTGAGTCCTTACCACCCAGGTTTATGGGGTTCAAGAAGCTGATTTTCAGTGGGTCCTCTTCGCCTAAAACAAGCGGTTCTGTGTTCTGGTCTGCTCGAATGCACTTGAAGTCGATATTGTTCTGCAGTGCCCTATCTTTTGCCTTTGAAACTGCTTTAACCCACGCCTCATAGGTCTTAATTAATTCTCCCATCTTTGGCTTTAAATCCTCGATATCGTCGTATAATTCGACGAGCAATTTTTTCCTATCAACTTTTTCTTCCTCGCCTAAAAATGGTTTTTTCCTACGTTTAGCTATTCCATTGTGATAGACTGCTCTTACTAATACATGGTCGTCGTTGAGTAATGGAAATAGCCCACCTGTATGATCCTCGTCACCATGAGTCATAATTACCGCGTCAAAATCTTTGTAATATTTTTTCAAGTTATACTTCCATCTTATGAAACTGTAAGCGCTTTCATCTCTTCCTCCATCTATGAGAATCCTTTTGTCATCTGTTGTCTGGATGAGGATCGAGTCTGCTTGACCCACATCTATGAAATATATTTCAAGGGCCCTCTCCTCTCCAATTGAATCACTTGGCACATAGCCTTCTCCACCTCGGAACCTTATCTTCGATTCTTGTTCCACTGTTTCAATATACTTTGTCCAGTCGCCCACGAAAAGATTGGCTACAATTTGTCTTTTTTTTCCCCTCTTTTTTTCACCTATCGGAATATCATAAGCTGTCGTTACTAGTTTTTTTACCCACCGATAATCTTTTTGTGCATCTCTCGCCGTCTTCAACAACTCAGACAACAAATCAACTCCAGAACAACATTAAAAAAGAACCTTATTAAATTTTCTTAAAAGTCGTTAACTCTGAGCTGCCCAAACTGTGGAAAGACGATAATGTTACAGATCAGCAAGGCAAACCTCAATCCAAGAGATTAAGAAACTTGAGGAGGAGTTACAAACGCAAAAGGAAGTGTCGCAGGCGTTGACGGAAATGTTTTCGAAGCTTGCAACGGAGACAGAGGCGAAATCAATAAAGTTCACCGACGCGGAGGGAAAGAAATTACTTGAGCTCGTTAGAGATGTGAAAACAGAATCAGAAAGAGTAAAATGACGCGTCTAAGAAGTTAAATGTTTAATGCTCTTCCACAGTTTTAACAGTATTATTTGTTCATTAACTCGCCAGAGAGCGGCCTATACCCTGAATTCCGGCTGACGCTTCAAACTGCTTTATATGCTTTTAACATTTTTATTCCACAAACGGGGGAATGAAGCGATGCCGAGTGGATTCCAGTGAAATTAAGCCCTTTTTAGCCCCCTTCCGGTGTTTGATGGATGATTATGTGGATAAACAGATGGGGGGAGAAGAAACCCTTTTATCTAAAGTATTTTTTATTCGATCAAAATTCAGGTTTATTCCAGGAAAATAAGTGCAGATTTCCATTCTTTTTCTAATTAGGACAAGAATAGATTCTGAAAAACTCGACATCTTAAATGTAAATTTTCAAACCGATCCTGTACAGAAATTTATACAATTCCTTCTAAAAGTTTTAAGTATCAAAGCCCCTAATTGGTTCTCCACTTAAATTGCCGGGTGGTGTTCTCGTGGACATCAAATATGCCGTTGACTCTCTCAAATACTTCCCCCAGGTGAGGACGTCCAAGATAGAATTTGAGGACTTCAACCCCAACAGGATACGAGATTCTTTGGTGAGGGAAACGGGGCTCCCTGAAGGGGAGGCTGGAAAAATCGCCATAGAGGTGGCCAACGAGATTCATAAACTTGAGTTAAAATTCCTCTCCGCCCCCCTCATCAGGGAACTGGTGTGCGTCGCCCTCCTGGAGCGTAACTATGAACACGCCCGAGCCCAGTACACCCGGCTAGGTTTACCCCTGTATGATGTGGAAAAGCTCATCCACGCGGGGGATAACGAGAACGCCAATCTTCAACATAACCCCGAAACCATCCACAAACTCGCCGCCGACGCCGTCTTTGACCAATACGCCCTCCTCGACTGCCTCCCTGCCCACCTAGCAGATGCCCACATGGCAGGACTAATCCATATTCATGAGCTCGAATACTTCGCCACTCGACCATTCTGTCAAGAGCATGACCTTCGCTTCTTTTTGAAAAACGGATTGATCGTAGACGGACAGGGAGTACATACGGCGGTGGCGGGACCCGCCAAGCATCCCGAGGTCGCCATCCTCCACGCCGCCAAGGCCCTAGCAGCGGCCCAGACCAACTGGGCTGGTGGCCAGGGCTACGACTCCTTTAACGTTTGGTTGGCACCCTTTTTGGAGGGCCTCCCCTATGAGAGGGTTAAACAGCTGGCCCAGATGTTCATTTATGAGTTGAGTCAAATGTATGTGGCCCGCGGTGGGCAGACCGTTTTTTCTTCCATAGCCTTGGAGTGCGGGGTGCCTAAGATTGTTAGGGACGTTCCAGCGGTCCTTCCGAGGGGACAGATGAAGGAGGGGGTCACTTATGGAGACTTTTTTGATGAGGCAAATCTCTTCTTTAACGCCCTCATTGACGTATACCTTGGAGGAGACTATGTGGGGAAACCCTTCAATTTTCCCAAGTGTGAGGTTAAGCTTCGCAGGGAGTACCTGGACAATTTTGAGGAGGAGTACCTTAAGGTTTCTGAGCTTGCCTCCAAGTTTGGAACCCCCTACTTCCTAAACCTGTGCCCAGACTACATGCCCGACATCGTGAACAGCCAGTGCTGTCGCCTCATCTTCTCGCCAGATAACACGGAGCTTGACGACTTTTATAAGGGAAAGCTGCGCATGGGCAGTCTGCAGGTGGTTACCCTAAACCTGCCTCGCTTAGCCTACGAAGCCATGGGCGATGACGATAAGCTCTTTGAGCTCCTTGACCATCGGATGGAATTAGCTAAGGAGATTCTTCTGATCAAGAGGGAGATCATAAAGGAAAGGATGAGGGAGGGAGCCCTACCCTTCTGCGCCATGGACTGCGACGGAGAGCCCTATCTAAACCCTGATAAGCAGTTCCTCAACGTGGGCTTTGTGGGCCTCAATGAGATGTTAAATGCACACCTGGGCATGGAACTCCACGAGGGCCCTGATCCCTGGCGCTTCGGCCTTAAGGTCATAAGGCACATGGTGGAACGGGCCAACCAATTCTCCGAGGAGACGGGCCTCCGCTTCGGCTGCATTCAAACCCCCGCGGAGAGCACCGCCCACCGCCTGGCCCTCATCGACCTGAGGACTTACGGGGAAAAGGCGGTGGTTCAGGGAGACCTCAACAACGGCGCTGTTTATTACACCAACAGTTCCCACATCCGCCCCTCGGCAGGCCTCCCCCTGCTAGACAGGATTAGTGTTGAGGCCAGCTTCCATCCCCTAACCCGCGGGGGAGCCATCCTCCATGTCTGGCTCGGAGAAAGCCATCCGTCTCCAGAGGCCATGTGGAACCTGACCCGACGCATTGCAACCAAGACCCTCACCGCCTACTTCACCTACACCAGGGACCTAACCATGTGCCAGAGGTGCGCCAACGTCATGCCCGGCCTCCTCTCCTCATGCACCAACTGCGGCGCCACAGGCGACGATCTGGAACAGTGGTCCCGCATTACTGGATACTACCAGCGCGTTAGGGGCTGGAACGCAGGAAAGAAGGCGGAGCTCCGAGACCGCCACCGCTACCTCGTCTAACTCCCACGCATCTTCAAATACCTATCTAAGCTTCTCAACTTTTTTAAGATAAAGGTATATTACCATCAAGGTAAAAGAATGAGGTGAAATCTTTGGCTAAAGGTGTAGCTATAAACGTTGGAGTTAATACAAAACCAGAATGGGGTGGTTTCCGGGGACCCATCTTCTCAGATGGTTCCTTTGAGTTCATACACATCCCTTGGAAACCGAAATATGGAATGATAGAGCCGAGACCGAAGAAATATGACGAAATGCCATACTGTTCATATGTTCCAGAAAACCGAGAAAATGATTATGTTCTTGTCTCACCTGATTTTGATAACTGCGCCTATGCCAGCACTATGAGAGATGAGCGCCCTGCTCCTGCCAACAAACCTATATTTAACCTCAAACAGGGAGATTACCTTTTTTTCTATGCAACACTTTGCTTCGAAGATGAGAGAGGAGAGAAGGAAGGTTGGATCAATCCAAAGTGGGGAGCTTATATAGTAGGACTCTTTAAAATTGATTTTATTTGTAAAAGCTTGAGACATATTTTAGATGACCAGGTCGCATTTGAAGCTTTCAAAGAATATACGTGGTTTAAAAGTCAAGTGGAAGTAGGAGATCTAGATGCCATAGTTCCATGGGTTAAAGGAATAAAAGGAGAAAGCGGTCTACTTGAGAAAGCAATTCATCTAAGTAGCCCAGATGAACCAAAAAGATGGAGTGTTTTAGCTATCGAGCTCTTCAGAACAGCGAATGGGAACAAGTTAAATGCTGATGAAGAAGCCTCCTTTCGAACCGTTCTTATATGTGAAGGCGAATGTTTGGATAAACTATTAGCAAAATGCATTTTGCGCAAGTAGGATAGCCCCGTGTAAGTGTAAAATCATCTTATTCTATGGCGCCTAGGATGAGGGCTAGGATGGCCATTCTTGCGACGATGCCGTTCCAGACCTGTTGGAAGTAGCGGGCGTAGGGGGTGGCGTCCACCTCTGGGGCTATCTCGTCCACCCTCGGTAGGGGATGCATAATGATCAAGTTCTCCTTTGCCCTTTTCAGCGTGGCTAAATCGATTTGGTAGGCACCCTTCACTTTGGCGTATTCTGCTGGGTCGGGGAACCGCTCCTTCTGGATCCGCGTCACGTAGAGCACGTCCACCTCGGGTAAGACACCCTCGATTTCTCTCCTTTCAACCACGTCTATTTTCTCCTTGATGACATCTAATACCTCCCTGCGCATCCGAAGAAGCTCAGGCGAAACCAGATGCAATTTCACGTCATAGAGGGATAGGCCATAGGCTAGGGAGTGGACCGTCCGTCCGTAGCGGAGGTCCCCCACCAGGGCGATGTTGAGCCCGTCGATTCGGCCCTTCTCCTTCAAAATCGTGTAGAGGTCCAGCAAGGCTTGGGTGGGGTGCTCCTCGGCTCCGGACCCCGCGTTGACCACGGGCACCTTGGCAAATTCGGCGGCGAGGCGCGCTGCCCCCTCCAGGGGATGACGCAAAACAAGGGCATCCGCGTAATTCTCCACCACGCGGACCGTGTCTGCTAGGTTTTCTCCCTTCTTTATGGAGGCAACCTGGGGCTCAGCAAACCCTACAATTGATCCTCCAAGCTTGTGCATAGCTGTTTCAAAACTAAGCCGGGTTCGCGTGCTAGGTTCGAAGAAAAGGGTTGCCAAAACCTTTCCGTGGAGCATGTCGGAACCAGTCTTTGCGACAGGCTCCAGGGCTCCAGCCATTTTCAAGACATAATCAATTTCCCCGCGGGCAAAGTCTTTAATGGAAATTACGTCTCGGCCAAGGAAGGAAGAACTTTCCATACCGCACCTCTCCTTAACCTTTCTCTATGTTTTAGGCATTACTATTTTAACCGTATTAAGGATAACGGAAATTATACCCTAAAAGTTAGGGTTGACAACATGGAAAAGGCGGAAACGTTAAATGTTCTAAAGGATGTACAGCTTTAAAAGTTATAGAAATCCATAAAAGCTTCCACTTAAAGTCTATTTCACACCCTAGGTGAAAGGATGACCCTTTACTTAGTTTACAGGGCTCCAAGGAACCTTAAGGACAGGAGCCTCATACCCAAGAGACTACGAAGTTTAGGATGCACCCCGTTACGCAGATCCCTCTGGAAGGTGGAGGAGGAGCAACTATGTAAGGCTTTGAAAATCCTCGCAGAAAACAGACCCATCCTCCTTAAGAGGACCAGGGAAATCCGAAAGCCTCAAATTATGGAGGAAGGGGGCATCCCTGAGCTCGGAAGCCTAGTAATGGTTACATACCGCCTCCCCAAGGACGTGAACAGAGAAAAGGTAAGGCGCCTCCTCCTTAGGACACCGTGCATCCGCCTCTGCCGCTCAGTTTACGCCTTCCCCCAAAACCAAGCACGCCTCGATAGAGACAAAAAATTAGTTGACGCCCATCGTTTCTCCAACTTTGTAAAGGAAATGGGGGGAAACGTCAGGGTCATCACAAGGGTGGTGGTCGCAAACCCTAAAGACGCCGAGTATCTCTTACAGGAAACAAGGGAACGATTTCGAAGAAGGCTCCTAGAGATCGTCAAACAATGCAAAAACCTTTACCAGATGGTCTACACAGAAGGAAGCGACCCCTACTGGATACAAAAGAAGCTTACAGAACTCAAAAAGAGATACGTTGCACTGAAAAATGTAGCCAATTTCTATGAAAAATGGCTGGGAATAAGCCTCTCCAAGGACCTTCTGAAACCCTATAGGGCCATAAAGAAAGTTCATCACGCAATAAGCGAAAAACATTAAGAAAAATCGCTTCATACATTATTCTAGTAGAACCCTCCGGGCTTCCTCACGAGTTCTCGCTGTAACATATTTGCCCTCAGAATATTCCTTTTCACCCTGCTTTAACCGTTTGATAGTAGCCTTATCTAACAACACTTCCAAGGTCTCAAGGGTCTCACTAATTCTTAAAGACGCTTCGTAAAGGTCTTCTAAAACATCTTTTGGCAGCCTCACAGTTTCAGTTCCACGGCCCATTGCACACACCTCATGTTTTAAAGTATGAACCTCTATATAAAGAAGTTTTCGAAGTCTTAAAAATATCCTCTTTGAATTCTGTGAGGGTAAAGGTTTTGAGGTGGAAGCGACATGGATTTGGTGGTGAACATGATTGGGGAAGGTTAGGCTCGGCACCTCGGGCTGGGGCTATGAGGAGTGGATTGGGCCCTTCTACTTCCAGCGGGAGAAGAAGTTCAGCGAGTATGCGCGGGTCTTTAACACGGCGGAGGTGGACTCCACCTTTTACCGTTTTCCTCCATCTGGAATGGTCTATGGACTAATCAGGTCATCTCCCAAGGGTTTTATGTTTTCGGCCAAGTTGCCCCAACTCATAACTCACAAGAAGAAGATGGACCCGGAGAGTGGCGTTAAAGGGGACTTGGAAAACTTTTTGACCCTGATGAAGCCCATGCTGGAGGCGGACAAGCTGGGTCCAATCCTGATTCAGCTTCCCCCAAGCTTTGATTACGGCTCCATAGATAGGTTAGCCAGCTTCCTAGCCCTTATACCAAGCGAGTTTAGGTTCGCCGTGGAGTTTAGGCATCCCTCCTGGCTTCGGCCCGAGACCTGGCGTCTCTTAGCGGAGCATAACGTTGCCTATACGATTGTGGATGAGCCTCTGCTTCCGCCCGAGACGGTTTTTACCGCCGATTTCTCCTATTTTCGGTGGCACGGACGGGGGGAGCGGCCCTGGTTTAACTATCGTTATAGCGAAAGGGAGTTGGAGGAGTGGGTTCCCCGCGTGAAGGAGGCGGAGAAGAAGACCAAGGAGGTTTTCGGCTACTTTAACAATCACTTTCATGCCTACGCGCCGGAGAACTGCATCCAGCTCCTCGAAAAGCTGGGAAAGGCTACTCGCCTCCAGACCAAGGTTAAGGAGAATATTCAGACGTATATGGCTTCTAAGGAGGCTAAACTCGCCGTGGAGGAGGCGCCGACTTCTTTAGAGGCCGCTGTTAAGCTTGAACTGCCCCAGCTCCTTCGAGAATTCACGGACAAGTCTAGGATAGACCGGGCGGAGACCATAAGGGAAACCCAGGTCAAGTTTACACGCCAGACGCCCAAGTTAATCTCGGCTTCCATTAAGGAATATACGGTTAACATAGACTTGGAGAATAGGACTATAAGGCATGACTGCGAAGACTGGGAGAAACAAGCCCCCAACAAAGAGTTCTGCAAACACATCGTAAGGGTTTTCCTATCCCTTCCGCTAAAGAACTCTAAGGAGATTCTTGCCCAAATACTCATGGAGAAGGACCTATGGAACTTTGAAGCCCTCTAACGAAAAACCTGCTGGAAATGAACGCTAATTAACATAATAGAAATTATGAGAGGATCTGTCTGGCGATCTCCGTTCCGTATTGCTGGCACATTTGGGAGACTTCCTCCTCTCTGTCGCCTGATGCCCTTATGATTCCTGGGACCATCCTTAGTCTATGATGCAAGCCAAGGGCTAATTCCAGCATTCTGATGCAGTCTTTGCCGTCTCTGTGGGTTCCTGATGACGTGAAGCATCCGCCCACCTTGCCCATCAGTTGACGCTCCCTTCTGTATAGGGCTATGGACTCGTCGATGAGCTTCTTTACCTGCCACGCCACATTGCTGAAATATGTGGAAGAGCCCATCACAATTCCGTCCGCTCCAGCCAGATCACTAAGACTGCATTCCTCAACCCTCTTAACCTCCACCATGACCCCTAACCGTTCAGCTCCTTTACCAATCGCCTCAGCCATCCTTCTGGTGTTGCCTGTGCCACTGTAATATGCGATGAGTAGCCGCTTAGTCAATCTCTTCACCCGTCAGTTGAGATAGGTGAGTTTATGCTAAAAGCTTAGTGGTAAGTGTTAGCGTTACATTTTCATGGTTTTAATGAAGGCGGTTAGGATTGGAGGAGGAGTATGGCTTTGGCCAGGTCGCCTTCGGTCTCCTCCAGGGCCCTCCTGGCTTCTTCCACACTTTTTCCTGTCTGGTCTGCCACGAGCCTTACGTCCTCCTCTGGGATGGTTAGCTTCTTTTCAACGACCTTCTCAATGGTTTTCTCAACGATTTTTTCTCCTGTCACTTGAAAGATTCTTTGCCCCTGGAGTTGGAGCACGGCGACCTCCGGGTTTTCCACGATGATTTCCTTGGTGGCGGTTCGGAGGATCACCTCCTGGACGTCGGTTAGTTCGCTCATGCCGACGCCCATGCGTTGCATCATCCTCCTGGCTTCCCGCGGGCTCATCCTCCGCCGCAAATCAAATCCCCCTTACATAATACTTTGGGGTTTCTTACTTAACTTTTCCGCTACGCCCCTCCGAACCTTCACCGCTACGCCCCTCTTGAAGGCCGTCATTTCCCCTCCGGTAAGCACCGCCTTCCCAGCGGCTATGACCTCGTCCTTCTCGTTTGTGACAATGACTTCCTCGCCGGGACGGATCTCCTCGTCGGCGCCCACCACATGTTTGGCGAAGACGCTCTTTCCCTTGGCGATGAAGGGAGCGACTTCATCTGAGACTTTAACCCAGTACCGCCGGGGCTCCATTCCCGCCCATATTCTCTTGGCCCCCGTGATGGTTAAGGAGAAAAGGCCGTCGCGGGCCCGCAGGGTGGCGACGCATTCTCCATCTAAGTAAACCTGGCGTATCCTCCCCGTCCTCCCAGAATGGACGATTTCAACGCTGTCTGGGAAGAGCTTGTCTCCCGCGCCCTTCCCGAATTGGTAGTCTGCTACGCTCCTGATCCTCTGAAGGTCCCCGCGCCTAGCATCCCGCATGTTTCCACCCTTTAAGCTCAGAAAACATTAAAGAACACCTGACGCACTATTAACATTTTAGGGGTATTCCATATGCTTTGTGAGGTTTGTGGTCGCCAAATCCTTGGAAAACCCCACAGGGCGATAATTGAGGGAGCCAAGATGACCGTTTGCAGGGACTGCGCCGAACTGGGCTCCGCCTCTTGGGAGGTGATGCCTAAGCCGCCGCCCGTGGCAACCCTGCGGCTTCCGCGGAGGTTGAGGCGGGAGTTTAGGCCCCAGCCCAAAGTTTCTGCAACGAGGCAACCATCGGAGCCAACTGAAGGCCTGGAGCTTGTGGACGACTACAACCTGCGGGTGAG
>Ga0315306_10001295_pt1 | contig 11969 bp, 8 predicted proteins | sample TDP1_MG_FD_203803 | JGI IMG/M metagenome (GOLD analysis project Ga0315306, IMG submission 203803) | Freshwater sediment microbial communities from Lake Towuti, South Sulawesi, Indonesia - TDP1 | ecosystem: Environmental > Aquatic > Freshwater > Lake > Sediment | place: Indonesia: South Sulawesi... | reverse complement strand
GTTGGTTAGATACTTACTGGGCCTTGATTATACCGGGATTCGTGAGTGCTTTTAGCGTATTTCTTATGAGGCAGTATGTTATTACTATTCCGAATGAGGTTTTGGATGCGGCGCGATTGTATGGTTGTTCTGAGTTTGGATTGTTTTGGAGGATGATTCTTCCATTGTCTAAGCCAGCTCTTGCTGCTGTAGGATTAATAAATTTCGTTTGGAGCTGGAACGACCTTCTCTGGCCAATGCTAGTAATCAAAAACAGAGACTTGTTCACAGTTCAGGTAGCGCTTAGTTGGGCTACTCCCGGTGGGCCGTTTGGTGCAGCACTTATCACCCTTGCTACGTTTCCATCAATAATTTTCACAATTATTGTCCAAAAATATCTTATAAAAGGCTTTAGTGGGCTTGGTTATGTAAATAGGTAAAAATGATAGTTACGGTTACATAGAAAGAATAAAGCAAAGGCTTTTGATAAGAACGTTTTCAGATGACGTAAACTTAGGGATCAAGGATAAAGAGGTTAAAGGTGCATAGCGGAAGCATCAATTAAAGTCAAGTGCCTAAGTGGCAAGCGTTGACGTTTTGTTTTGTTATCTGTTTAGTTTCTTCGGGTTCGTAAATAGTATGAATAGTCATGGTATTTGATGAAGTCCGCGACAAAATCGTTTGCTGGACGGCTGCACACTTGTTCTGGTGTGCCCACTTGTTGAATTGTGCCTTCTTTCATTATCGCTATCCTATCGGCCATCGCCATTGCTTCAACCAAATTGTGAGTCACATAAATCGTTGTGGTCTTCAATTCATCGTGGATTCTTTTAATCTCCGACATGACACGTAACCTGCTTGGGGGATCTAGGTTGCTTAGTGGCTCGTCCATCAAGAACACTTTCGGAGGCATTGTTATAGCCCTCCCTACGGCCACCTTTTGCTTTTGCCCCGCAGACAGTTGGTCTGGTTTTCTAGAAAAGAGCTGCCTGTCGATGCCAACCTGATCAGCCACTTTTCTCACTGTTCCCCTGATCCTTTCCGTGAGGTATTTTTGAATTTTTAGGCCAAAACTGAGATTTGAGTATGCCTTTTCATTAAACACTTTCATGTGGGGCCACAGAGCATAGCCTTGGAAAACCATACTTACACCTCTTTCCACTGGCTTTAAGTCGTTTACAAGTTTGTCTCCGATGTAGATGTTTCCACTGTCAGGTTCTATCAACCCTGCGATTAAACGCAGTATCGTTGTTTTGCCGCAACCATTCGGACCAACTATAACGAAAAATTCTTCATTGTTAGTCTCGAAGCTGACATCCTTAACGGCTAGAATATGGTCAAATGTTTTCGTCAGGCCTTCTATCTTAACTTTCGCCAATCGTCATCATGCCCTTTAAATGTAGCGCATGAGAACTTATAAACCAAGTGTTTTTTTAAATTATATTATGGCTTTTTCTGTTTTTTTATCTATAATATGTATTCTGTTCATGTCAAATAGAATCCATGCCGTGTCGCCGGATCTGGTCTTATATGTCGGTGGTGCTACCGCCTTTATTATCATGTCTCCAAGTTTTAAGTCTACGATGGCTTCAGATCCTAAAGGCTCCATGGCGTAAACTTCGGCGCTGATTGAGTCAGGCATCTGCGTTTCATGTAATGATATGTCTTGTGGTCTTAAACCTAATATAACCTCAGAACTGGTTGCGTGCTCCTTTATTTCTTTCCCGAGATTTTTGGGAATTTCGAGGGAAAAGGCTTCAGAGATTAGGGCTTTCTTTTCTTCTTCGTAAGTGCAATTTATGAAATTCATTGCGGGGCTGCCGATGAAACCTGCGACGAATAGGTCTTCTGGATGATCATATAGGTCAGATGCTATTCCTATTTGTCGTATTTTTCCTTGATGCATTACAGCAATTCTGTCTGCCATAGCCATAGCTTCTGCTTGATCGTGGGTTACGCATATTGTTGTGACACCTAGTCTTTCTTGAAGTTTCCTCAGTTCCACTCTCATGTGGACTCTGAGCTTTGCGTCTAGGTTGGCTAGTGGTTCGTCTAGCAAGAAAACTTTTGGATCCCTTATGATCGCTCTTCCCAGCGCTACTCTTTGTGCCTCACCGCCACTGAGTTGCCCAGGAACACGATCCAATAAATGCGGCATTCTAAGGAGTTCTGCGGTTTCTTTTAATCGTTTTTTGATTTCATCTTTAGGAACCTTACGCATTTTGAGTGGAAATGCGATGTTGTCTTTGACTTTCATGTGAGGCCAAAGTGCAAAGGTTTGGAAAACCATTGCGACGTCTCTGTCTTTTTCTGGTACATCGTTAACTAATCTATCGCCGATATAGATGTTTCCAGAGGTAGGGTTCTCTAAGCCAGCAATGCATCTGAGAGTGGTTGTTTTTCCACAGCCAGATGGACCTAACAGTACTAGGAATTCTTTATCTTTGATATCTAGGTTTACGTTATCTACGGCAACAGTGTTCTTGCCAAAGACTTTTGTGAGCTTTTCTAATCTAACTTCGACCATTGTTTTTCATCTCTTTGTGTAGCTAAGTCCTGTGAAGCCTTTTATAAGATATTTTTGTGTGACTATGGTGAAAATTATCAGCGGTAATGTAGCTATCGTAGTACATGCCGCTACAAGACTTAGATAATCAAAACTTGATCGGACATCCCACAGCCCACCCAGTGCAAGCTGAACTGTGAACAAGTCTCTGTTTTTGATTACTAGCATTGGCCAGAGAAGGTCGTTCCAGCTCCAAACGAAATTTATTAATCCTACAGCAGCAAGAGCTGGCTTAGACAATGGAAGAATCATCCTCCAAAACAATCCAAACTCAGAACAACCATACAATCGCGCCGCATCCAAAACCTCATTCGGAATAGTAATCATATACTGTCTCATAAGAAAAATACTATAAGCGCTAAAGGCTCCAGGAATGATTAAAGCCCAGTAAGTATTTAACCAACCAAACCATGCCATAAGCAGGTACATGGGAATTAAGCCTGTGAAACCTGGGATCATCATTTGGGATACGATCCACCAAAGAATCCAGTGGTCACCTCTGAACTTATATTTAGCTAACACATAAGCTGTCAGCGAAGAACCAAGCAGAAGAAGCAACGTATGAGAAACGGTGATTATGGTGCTGTTCAGAAGCGCCCTGTAAAGCGGTGGGTTCCGCATAAAACCCCAAGCCCTAATGTAGGTTGTCCACTGAGGATTCGGCGGAATCCACTTTGGGGGATCTGACATGATTTCTACTCTGGTTTTGAGTGCTGCGGTGACCATCCAGTAAAATGGCAGAAGCGCTGCAAAACATCCCAGAAGTAGGATCAGATACGTCGATGTGTTTACTGATATCTTACGTATGAGGCGAGGCCAATTTTTAGTAATAAACCATCCCACCTCGACGCAAAATTCTCATCTCTATAAGAGAGACCGCGAGTATTATTAGGAAAAATGTGTATGCTAGAGCCGCTCCATATCCGAAACGGTTAAACTCAAAAGCCTGCGTTTGCATCCAGAGTACGGGTACCATGGTATGATCAACAGGTCCTCCACGAGTCAGCATGTATACTTCAGTAAAAACCTGAAGCGATCCTGCTGTAGCAGTTAAGGCGCAGAATAAAATTGCCGGTTTCATCAGAGGCACGGTAACGTGTCTAAAGCTGTTCCATGCGTTAGCACCGCTCATACGTGCTGCTTCATGCAATTCATTTGGAATGCTCTGTAATGCTGCGAGATATATTACTACATTGAGCCCAAAATATTGCCATGTGCTCATTACCATTATGCTGAGGAGAGCTATGGGAAATATGGGAGTACCGGGAGGGGTTCCGGGAATGACGTCAAGGTGACTAAGCCAATACTGACCCGGCACACCCAAAGATCTCAGGAAATAGTTAAGTGGACCATAAGTGTAGTCATAAAGCCAACCCCACACGTAGGCTATTGCAACCGTTGAAGTGACCACAGGAATGAAGAAAATTGTTCTAAACACGGATCTGCCCTTAACTGCGCTGTTTAAGACTAAGGCTAACATCAACCCAATAACATTGCAAATTGGTTCATACAATACATATATGAAGGCATTCTTTATGGACTTCAGAAAGACAGGATCATCTGTTACTGCTTTTATATAATTTGCTAATCCAATAATCTTGGCGTTAGCTATAGGGCCTGTCGTGGCTAAATTAAAGTCGGTGAAGCTCATGTAAATGCCGAAACCAAGCGTGTAAATCGAGAATATTGCAAAATCTAAAAAGAATGGTATCAGAAAAAGGTAAGGGATAAGCCATCTTTTCATGAAGTCTCCCTCTCCAGCGAGTGTTAAACACTAGAATGAGCCGTATATTAAGTTTTTCTATAGAAGACGATTCGCGAAAAGCTAAAATATAGCCAATGTGATTAATGTAACTTGCGAAACAAAGCTTTCGCAAACGAGAGAAACGAAAGGAGAAAAATGAAATTGAAGATGAAATACTCAATGTGTCTTTTGGCAAATCTATTGGTTTTCGCATTGGCATCAGCGTGTCTTCCGTTAACTGTAACTGCGCATGTTACTGAAACAATACATTGGTTTAATCATTGGACTGAACCTGATGAAGTGAACTACTGGGGTAATGTTACTAAATATTACGAGGACAATTTCCATGTTAAAGTAGTGATGGATGGTGTGGAATTCGAAGCTCTTCATGACGAAATCAATACGCATTGGTTGACTTGGGAGCAGCAAAACATCGCAGCAGATGAAGACATGATACATATGCATGCAATGTGGCTGTCTGAATTTGCTAACTGGAAAAAACCAGTACTAGACGAACCGCCAACTGAGGTTCAAAATGCCATAAAGGCTGCAGGCGCCTATAGACAATCGGCGGTGGATGGATCTAGCTACAAGGGTATTGTATGGGGTTATCCAACTGAATTTAACAGTTGGGCATTGGTATACAATAAGAAACTATTCGAGGACGCAGTAAATAACCTTGGAGGTTATTCGCTTTCATCTACGGATAGAGCATGGCTCAACGGGATCCTTACGAATAATGTTCTTCAGAACAAGACCCTGACATGGGACTTGGGGGCAACCAGCGACTTCGTAAGAGCTGCTACACTGCTTACAATATGGAATACAACTCCAACAGGCCGCGTGCTATGGAAGTCAGGGTTCTCTCCCTTTGTAGAAGGCATGCCCGAAGAACAGCGCTATCAATTCTTGTCCCTGCTTTGGTCAAATAAAGGAGAATACTTAAACCTTACAAAGCCTGCGCCACTGTTCAATAGTACAAAAGGAGTTAATGTCATGCAACTCTACTATAATCTTGGCTTCGTATACGAAACCTATAACCCTCTAGCTCCATTAGGTTACTGGGGAGATGCTTGGGCGGATCAGACAATAGCTATGATAATATTTCCAACATGGATGACCGGCGTGCGAGGAATGATGGGCGACAACTTCAAGAATTTAAGAATCGCACCAATACCAGTCGGACCAGATCAACTAGATAAATCAAAATCCGTATCAGCCATGTACAACTGGCTAAGTGTGGTTACCGAAAGATCTGCGCATAAAGATGCTGCATATGCCTTCTTGAACTGGATAAACGAGCCAAGGCCAGCTGGAAGCATTCCAATGGCTGCTGATATCGGCAATGTTCCTAGAGGGGACTGGTGTTCAATAATGGGTGATTACCTCATCTACGATTCCATTATACCCAGCAAAACGCTTGATCAACAAAAAGGACGAACTTACGCTGCTAAGGCACCAGGACACAATGGAACAGCCCTCATGAGTGACTTATGGTTCAAAGGATTCGTGGACATGGCTGCGAACTATGGAAAGCCAGACGTAGCTTTTGTGAAAGCCACAGAAGTACAGTATGAGATAGGAACAATGTTCGAAAAAGTTGTAACCGTAGGTACAACCCCTATAGCAGACGTAGTACAGGACGCAGCAAGAGCAGTTAGCAAAATTCTACCCATAGCAGGCGACGTAAACATTAACGGAATTGTAGACATCTACGACGCTGTTATCTTAATCAGCGACTGGTTTGCCACACCCACGGGCCCATACTGGTACAAATGGAATAGAGGAAGATCCGACTGTAACGACAACAACTATGCCGGACTCGACGACGCTCTCGTAATCGTTGACAACTACGAAAAAACATGGAGACCCTAAAAGGAGGAGGGAGGAGAAAATTAAATGAAAAAACTTAAAAACGCTCTTCAGCTGTCTATCATTCTGTCGCTTGTCGTCACAACCCTAGTGAATTTGAACCCAGTCTACGCCAGCCCTGGCACCGCAGTTAGCGTTGAAGGAGGCGGCATTGGCGGCATTGACGGTTTTCCAATCATTGAACCTGGCGGGAGCTTTGACGTCAACATAGTCGTGACAGAGATCCCCAGCGCCTGGCCTCTCCTTGGCTACGATTTCAAGTTAAGCTACTATACAGATGTTTTAGACGTCTACAGCTTCACCATCGGTAACATCTTTGGCACCACCCCTGGGATCGACTACAGAGTGTGGCACAATGAAGTAAACGAAACCGGAGGCTATGTATGGCTCGCCGTCTCCCAAATGGAGGGAGAGTCCGGGGTGACCGGAGGCGGAACACTAGCGACAATTACGTTCCAGGTAGCCATATGGGGTGGAACACCGCTAGACCTCTACGATGATAAACTCAGCAGCTTTGACCCGGTAAAGAATGATGCAGTTCCAATCGAACATGATGCAATCGACGGTGAATTCAGCGATGTAGGCATGCTTCCAATAGCCCTTTTCAGTTGGTTGCCAAGCCCCCCTGAAGTGGGCAAAAGTGTGACCTTTGACGGTACAGGCAGCTACGACCCTGATGGACTAGTTGTCGGCTGGGACTGGGACTTCGGCGACGGCACCTATGGCTCTGGCTCTACCATAGAGCACGTTTTCACCGACGTAGGAATCTATACGGTTACTCTTAAGGTAACCGACAACGCCCTGCCATCACCTGCCATGAACAAACTTTCTCAAACTGTCTGGGTCATTCCACCACAACTATCTAAAGCCGACCTAGTCGAGTGGAAGGCAAGGCCAGAACACAAAACCTTTGATAAGTCCTTAGAGATGAAGAAGGATGGAAACATCACTAACAGCCTCTACGCTTACGTCCAGAGCTTGGGTGGTTGGCTGGTCGTGGTCAAAGTGCGCTTCACGGTGACTGATGCCTTGACCGGCACCCAAAGGATAATTGAAACAAATGAAATTGGGCTAGCAGAATATTTAGAGACATATACCTTTGACACCGCGCTGGATGTAATACCACTATGGACGGAATTTGACACCACTTCCATCACCACCAAAAGCAAGTTCACCGTGAAGGCGGAATGCCTCTACAAGGACCCCACTGAATGGCCTGAGGTATGGCGTACCGGAGCACACACAAAGACGTTCAGCTTCACAGTCAAACCCTAAATGTGAAAGCTACAAAACCTCAAAGCGCGCACACACGCGCGCAACCCCATTTTTTTATATCTCTGTTATTAAGAGTGAAACGTATATGAGGCATAAAATTACCCGAATAATGGCGTTTATTTCATTTGTAATCATGATGACCGCGATCATACCGCTTGGCTGCGCAGTCGAATGGTCGCCTGACATGAGGCTCACTTGGGATGATAACAATGATTGGATGCCCTCAATTGCCCAAGCGAGTGACGGAAAAATCTGGGTTGTTTGGCACTCATACAGAACAGGTAACGCCGATATCTTCTACAAAGTTTACGATCCATCTCAGGTACATCCATGGTCGTCAGATAAGAGGCTAACCACTGATCCAAACACTGACATCCAACCATCGATTATGCGAGCAAAAGATGGCAAGCTCTGGGTTGTTTGGTCAACCAATAGAAACGGAAACTATGACATATTCTACAAGGTTTATGATGGAGTCTCTTGGTCACCTGACACACCGCTGATTACGGACCCAAAGCCCGACGAGTTTCCCTCAATTATGCAAACTTGGGATAGCAAGCTCTGCGTTGCTTGGTCAACCAATAGAACCGGAAACTATGACATCTACAATAAAACCTCAAATGACAACGGCGCATCTTGGTCATCGGACACACAAGTTACAACGATGCTAGATGATGATCGGGACCCAGTGATCATGCAGGACTCATACCGCGTGATCTGGATTGTCTATATGAAAAATGACAACATCTACTATAAAACTTCTAACAATTGGTATTCCAACGAGGTAGTCACTAGCAATCCAGCTTTAGATTGGCATCCAGCGATCATGCAGGCGTCAGACGGTAAGATTTGGATTGTCTGGGATTCGGATAGATCTGTGCAAAACGACCTATATTATAAGTCGGGTTACATTGGATCCTGGAGTCCAGAATACTCTTTAACCAGCGATGGGGCAGATGACGACATGCCATCTATCATGCGGGCAATGGACGGAACTATATGGCTAGTTTGGATGTCATCAAGACTTGATAATTATGACATTTACTATAAGACAACCGCGACACTTCAACCCCACGATTTATCAATCTTTAGCGTCACCCCGTCCACAACCGTAGCCTACCAAGGCAAAACAATTTTCATTGAAGTCGTAGCTCAAAATCATGGAACAAACACTGAAACCTTCAATATCACGTGCTACGTCGTTAACTTAATTCAATTAGGACAAAACAAAACAACTTTGACTGCCGGACAATTATATCCAATAATCTTCTTATGGAATATCTCAACCACCGCACTGGGCACGTACACAATAAACGCAACCGCAAGCATTGTCTCAGGCGAAACCAACATTGGCGACAACTTTATGACTACTACAGTTTATGTCAGGGTTCTCGGCGACTCGAATGACGACGGCAAGGTTGATCTTTCTGATCTGTTTGAATTGGGCAATGCCTACGGATCTGATCCGTCAAAGCCCAATTGGAACCCAGACTGCGACTTTAACAGAGACAACAAGGTTGACACCTCAGACCTAGACGACTTAAACAAAAATTACGGGAATTCCTAACAGAATGGAGGCAACATTATCATGATGTTTCACCAAAACATAAAACATCAAATTGGTTTCAACGGAATAAAGTTTAAATCTAAATAAGCACATTAGACACCTAACTCTGGTGGTGGAAATTGAAGAAATCTCTTTTATCAATCTTCATCATCTCGTTTTTGATTAACGTGGTCAACATGGTTGTAGTGAGCCCAGTCTACGGACCAGCTTACCCTACGCTTTACGTGGACCCTCCCAGCATTATAGACACAACCATGACAGCTGGCACCAGCTTCACCATCGACATAAACGTCAAAGACATCAGCTTTCTCGGTGGCTATGAGTTTTTACTAAACTACACTACAGCTGTTTTAACCGCCACCAGCATTGAGAGAGGCTCTTTCTTCCCAGCTGACTCACAGATTTGGCAAAAGGAAATAAACGACGCCTCAGGCTACGTATGGTACGCTGTCACCGTTCCTCTTGGATGGCATGTCGGGAAGAGCGGAAGCGGGACATTGGCAACCATCAGCTTCACCGTAGACGACATAGGTGAAAGCCCTTTAATTCTTACAGCTGACAAACCATATGGCTCCCCACGCTACTGGCTACTCACCCTACCTGGGCAAAGTTATATTGTTCATAATGAATATGACGGCTACTTCAGCAATGTACTGCAACCCACAAGGCTTTATGTAGATCCCGAAGAGACCATTGACCCAACTTTAGTCCAAGGTGGAAACTTCGCGATCAACGTAAGCGTCGGCAACGCCACTGAACTCTTTGGCTATGAGTTCTTCTTAAACTACAGTACAGCTGTTTTAACCGCTACCTACATTACCTTAGGCTCCTTCTTCCCATCTGAACCCACACCACCAGTGATTTGGCAAGAGGAAATAAATGACACCTTAGGCTACGTATGGTACAAGGTCAGCATGCAATCAGGAGTCCCCGGGAAGAGCGGAAGCGGGACATTGGCAACCATCAGCTTCACCGTAGACGACATAGGTGAAAGTCCTCTAGACCTCTGCAAAACTCAATTAGACGACTCTGGTCTCAATCTTATTGCCCACAATGTATACGACGGCTACTTCAGCAACAAACCCATAATCCACGACATAATCATCACCGACGTTAAAACAACTGTAACCACTGTAAAAGTCGTTGACACAGTACCCTTCTATGAAAAGGATGAGGTGCACGAGATGCGCGCCGGTGGGAAGGTGAACATTACAGTATCCGTCAAAAACAATGGAACCAGACCTGAAACCTTCAATGTCACCGCCTACTACGGCGACAGCGCCGTTAACACCCAGAACGTAACAGCCCCAGCGGATTTCTTAAAAGAACTAATCTTTGAGTGGGACACAGGGGGTGTAGCTGAAGGCAACTATACAATATGGGCTGAAGCAAGCCACGTACCTGGGGAAACCAATTTGGACAACAATAGAGGGTTTAAAAAAGGTGGGTTTAAAGTGCTCAGCGGGACATCGACCCCCCTAGAACTCATTGCTGCCGCCGCCACCGCTGTTACTATAATCCTCGCCACAGCGATATACTTCGTAAAGTTCAGAAAACCAAAGCAAGTTTAGTTCAGTGTGTCTGCAAGCTATCTGCGAGCAATAATCGATAGCAACCTTAAAATATTTCTTGAGTGTATGTAGATTTGGGAGGGAGTTAGATTTGGGAGATGGAATTTTGAAGAAATCTTCCATAATTTTCATCACTTTGCTCTTAGTTAGCTTAGTTAACATGACCGTGTTAAATCCAGTTTTAACCAGCCCTTATGTAACCAAACTTGAAGTTATTCCTTCAAGCATCATGGATGATACGTTGCTACCCCAATCAGTGCAGACAATTAGGCCTACGGCTGATGGGGCATTCACAAATAATTGGACTAAGGAGACTCTTACGATTAGGCCGGAATCCCCCGAAGGAACCTACGGAGAATTGACTGGAAGAATTCTTCCTCTTAATCCGAATGGCACAGGGGCCTTCACACAGTGGTCTTCTCGGACTTACCTCATACCCAATGGCGAGGGAAACTGGTCTCAGTGGTATGGAACGTTCGGCGCGTGGGACGATTGGCCAAATCCCAACGATGACACTGACTTTTGTGTAGCAAAGGTCGTGGGCACGTCTATTCCGGACAACCAAAATAAAACATCAGACTTAGAAGTTCCGCCTGCTGCACGTAGGGTTTTCTCTATAGACAAGTTGAGCGTTAACTATCGTGCAAGACAAACTACGGGAGATGAGAAAATACAGGCGATACTTAATTCTTTAATCTATTTGAATGTTTCTTCATTCACCGCAGAAACGGGCTGGAATGGCTGGACGAAGGTGGGAAGCGACCCATATTTGAATAAGACAGATTATCCTTCGAATTACATTAACACCAACGTTAACAATGACAAGATAGGCAACTTCACTTTCTACGATCTTCCCGCAGGGTTAGTATGGAATAAGGCGACAGGGACACAGTTACGTCTCAGAACTTGGCAGAGAGACGGCGGCGAAAACGATACACTGACCATTTACCTGTATAACGGATCAACAACATGGACCCCATGGACCACGTATTCGATTACTCCATCACGCACCATTGGAGCCTACTATGATATTGACGTTACCGGTGCTCTGAGGACAGCAGCAGCGGTTAACGCCGCTAAAATAGCAATTAAAAAGGTTACAGACGCAAACGGTGTTGCCGACAATGTTTACGTAGACTATGCTTCCATACGTCTCTCCGGCGTGATGAGAATGGGAACTTGGCCTAATTCTAGTCTTGGGACCGTGTATACACCGCCAACCACGTATTTGAATTACACGCAGGACTGGCCAATCAATCCTATAACAGGCAATGCTTGGACTTGGGCAGATCTAAACGTTACGCAGGCTGGCGTGCGGTCAATAATGACTGGCTCTTGGTCAGGCGAATTAAGGGTTACTCAACTATACGTAACTATCTTTACACGTGGACTTTA
>Ga0315306_10001293_pt1 | contig 11973 bp, 10 predicted proteins | sample TDP1_MG_FD_203803 | JGI IMG/M metagenome (GOLD analysis project Ga0315306, IMG submission 203803) | Freshwater sediment microbial communities from Lake Towuti, South Sulawesi, Indonesia - TDP1 | ecosystem: Environmental > Aquatic > Freshwater > Lake > Sediment | place: Indonesia: South Sulawesi... | reverse complement strand
CATCTCCAACTTATGCCCTAGCGTATACATTTTTAAGAGTGGAGTGTGCTCACCCACGTCCCCAAAATCGTAACGATATTCTCCATTAACGAGGTTTGGTGCTGCCATCGACTGCGATGCAAGAAACTCGCACTCACGCTTCCGTTGAACAACTTCCCCAGCAAATGGCAAAGTGATGCCCCCGAAGTTGGAGCCACCGCCAAGACAGCCAACTATCAAGTCTGGTTCATCGTCGACCAACTCGAACTGTTTCATCGTTTCAAGTCCAATGATGCTTTGGTGTGTGAGAACATGGTTTAAGACTGATCCAAGACAATATACGCTTTCCTCGTGTTCCTCCGTGTATTCCAACCCTTCAGAAACGGCGATTCCGAGAGAACCAGGATGATCTGGGTTTTTCGTAAGAATTTCTCTCCCAATCTTGGTTTCTTTGCTGGGTGACGCGTAGACTGTGGCTCCATAGAGCTTCATAAGGGTTTTACGGTCAACTTTCCAGTCGTAAACCGATTTGACCCAGAAAACAACGCAATCTAGGTCCATTAACCGGGCGGCATAAGACAGTGCGGTTCCCCACTGACCCGCGCCGGTTTCAGTAACCAGCGTGTTCTTTCCCTCCTTCGCCGCGAAATACGCTTGAGCCATAGCCGTGTTGGTCTTGTGTGATCCCGTAGGCGATAGATCCTCCCTCTTATAGTATATTCTTGTCTTTTCTAATCCAAGACACTTTTCAAGCCTTACGGCTCGGTACAAGGGTCTCGGTCTGCCCATCTGAATATAGAGTTCCCGTATCTCTTCTGGGATTGAGACCCAGCGTTCATTTGAATTCTCTTGTCTTAAGCACTCTTCTATCATCGTCCTAGCCAGAAAATCTAAGCGAGACGGGCCCTCCTCCGGCTCCCTTGGGGCGGGAAGAGGCTCAGGCAAGTCGGGCAAGATGTTGTACCATTTTGTAGGCAAATCATCAACGGAGAGCGATATCTGATTTTTGTCCATTCTGTCACCAGACGTATGAATATGGTTTCGAATAAAAAATCTTTCCCATATTGAGCATATCTATCATAAGCTCATTAGAGGAAGCTGTTTCCAGCTAAGAAAACGCTGTTTGTCATCAAAAATTGTGAGTTAGCCGGTACACACGTTAAGATCCTTTCTGGACTTACCCTATACGTTAACTTCTCCGGGATGATGCCTCCCGGATTGAGCATCATGATGAACATTCCGAGAGCCTAAGGAGCAACGGCTCTAGCAAACTGGGTAAAATAAGAGCAGTTGTCGAGCTTGAAGCGTTTAATCAGTTTTACTCCTTTATGCCCAAGTATAGCTTAGCCAGTTCTGGATGACGGAGCAAATCATCGGCCTTGCCCTTGAACCTTATCTGTCCGCTGACCAACAGGTAGGCCGTATCTCCTATTTCAAGAGCTTTCTTGGCCATTTGCTCCACTATGAGGACGGTTATGCCGAGCTCATTTCTAAGCTCTGTCACTTTGTCCATGACCTTTTTCGCCATTATGGGGGCCAAGTCGGTACTTAGTTCATCCAGCAACATGAGCTTCGGCTTCCTCATCAGCCCTATGGCTATCGCCAACATTCTCCTTTCCCCACCGCTTAATGTTCCTGCTTTCCTATGGATGAACTCCTCAAGAACGGGGAACATACTTGTCACCTCGTCTATCTTACCCCTTCGCTCATCTCTTCTCAGCATATATCCTGCCATGTGTAAGTTCTCAAGGACGCTGAGTTCGGCAAAGACGTTCCCCATTTGAGGTATATAGGATATCCCACTCTTAGCTACCTTATGCAGAGGCGTCCCAATTATTTGCCTTCCTTCATAGATTATGTCCCCGGAGAACACGGTGGCTGCTCCTATTATGCTGTTTAATAAAGTGGTCTTCCCAGCCCCGTTCGGTCCAACCAAAACAGTTATTTCCTTGGGTGGAACATCCATGCTGACGTCAAACAGAACTTTTATCTTTCCATAGCCAGAGTAAAGGTTCTTAATGGTCAGCATCTCCATCACCTACCCTATGTAAACCTCTATAACCGTTGGGTCGTTAAGGACCTCCTTAGGTGTTCCTTGCGATATCACACGTCCCCTATCCATGGCGTAAGCGTAGTCGGCATAAGGAGCTGCTACATCTATCCTATGCTCCACCACTAGGAAGGTTAGTCCATACTTCTTGAGCCCTCTGATGTAGGATAGGATTTCGTCAGCATAAGCCGGGTCAACGCCCCCTATGGGCTCGTCTAGGGCCATGAGTTTGGCTCCAGCAGCCAGGCCCCTAGCTACTTCAAGCATCTTTAGCTGGGCTCCACCTAAGGCGAAAGCTGGTCTATCCCAATACTCGTCTAACCCAACCTTGCACAGAATCTCTAAGGCCCTTTCCACGTTATCCTTCTCGTGCTTGATCCATGTTCCCTTCCTCACAGCATTGATGGGGGATTCACCCGGGTTCCTCATAGCGGCTAGGACGTTGTCGAGCACAGTTAGCGTATGGAAAGGCATCGATATCTGGAATGTCCTCACGAAGCCCAGATCATATATTTTGTGTGGTGGCCAACCAGTTATATTCCCACTGCCGAACGTCACTTGCCCTGCGTCTGGCTTTAGAATGCCGGTGCACACGTTTATGAACGTTGTTTTGCCGCTCCCGTTAGGGCCTATCAGAAGAGTGAACGTGTTCTCCTTCACAGTTAGGTTGACTTGATTAACTGCAACTAGGCCACCGAAAGCCTTAGTCAAGTTCTCGGTTGCGAGTAGCTCCTTCACCTTTCCACTACCAATTAGTTTTACTTAGCGCCCGGTTTTGGTTATTTCAAATCTATCTATAAAATAAAAATAGGGGGAGTTTTTGCCCTACTCATAGGGTTTGCGTATCCAATCTATCTTGTCGGTGGCGCTACGCCAAACTCCGACCTTCTCCCATTCTACTTTTGGATTTATTGTCCAGAGTTCGTAATCTGCGGTGGCTCTGTCGCCATTCGCGTTCAAGACGATGTGCCCGCTGGCCGCGTATAGCTCCGTACGCTCACTTGTAACAGTTGGAAGTATCTCCTTCACCTTCACTGGGTCGTAGCCCACCCTGTCTATGGCGAGGGCCAAACACCACACTATGTCGTAAGTCCCGTAGGAATATGCATCTGTTTCCCTCTTAAGCACCTCAAAGACGTGCCCCCTCACGTAATCGAAGAGGGGATACTTAGATCGCCCGGGAGCGTACAATGTATTCATAAACTTTACACCGGAAGCAAATGGAGCAGCTACCGCATGTTTCTGTAAAGCCGCTGATAAAGCAGTTCCATCACTGCCAAACCACAAAACCTCCTTCAACAGAGAATATCCAGAAGCATCCTCCATGTATGGGGCTATCTCTTCAAATGCTATGGCGCTAATTCCGATCTGTTTCTTCGGAATCCCCTTGTCAACTAAATCCTTGACGTAGTCGTTTAGTAGGGCAGCCTCCTTCGGGAAGTCCTCAAGCCCGGGGTCGTATCTGACGGTCTTCTCATACACAGCTCCCCCTAGTTTCTTAAATGTCGTCTCGGCGGCAGTTTTTAACCCGTCTCCCCATGTGTCTCCCCTCCAACTGAATATTAGCTGCCTTACCCCTGCTTCCCATATCACCCTGGCAAGCGCTGGACCTTGAATGAAGTCGTCTGGACAGAACCTTAATAGAAAGTCGCCTGGTATGGATAAGGCTGGAGACGTGGACGATGGAGATACGTACAATATAGTGTTGGAATCAGCGTAGGATTTACACTCCTTGCACTCGCCGCTTGCCATAGGACCGACGAAAAACTTTACTCCGGCGCCAAACCAGTCCTTCATCTTCTTTAGCGCCGTGGGTGCATCAGTAGCGCTATCCTCTATTGTTACATCTAGCCTCCATGGCTTTTTGTTCCTCTCTAGCCAGGCGTTGACATCACGCATAGCCAAAAGCGCGGTTTCCTTGCTATTTTCCCCGTAGGTGCCGAGAACTCCGGTCAGTGGGAGTAGCCCAACTATCTTCTTAGTTTCAGGCGGTGCTGGTGGTTTTGGCGCAAGCCACACACCCCAAACCCCGTAACCTATGCCTATCCCTATCAGCAGCGACACTATGAGCAGGCCTACGACAACTCCTCTTCCCACCATCGACTTTGCTACCATTTCAATTCAAACTCCAAAACACAATTAAGCGTGCTCTTTTAAATATAAAGTTTTCCAAAGGACATGTTTTTGTTGCTACCTCGGTCGCAAGAAGAATCAGAAATAATAATAACAAAAATCTTAAATATGAAGACTCCTAACAAAAAAGCCTTATTGTGAAGTGGGATGCTACCACCAGTATTAGCAGGCGGATTAGTTTATGCCAGCGCGTTGGCGTTGGCGGCAGGCGGAATCACACTGCTGTACATGGCAACCAGAACCTTCAACTTTGCTCACGCAAGCATGGCCACATGGGGGTTCTACATTGCCTACACTGGCGTATCGCTTTATGGTGGAAGTCCATACCAGTATTTTCCATTATCGTTCCTTTTGGGATCGTTGTTGGGCGCGATATGCTATGTTTGTGTAAATAGGCCGCTTTTGAGACGTAAGGCATCTGAGATAACTTTGATGATGTCGACTCTAGGCTATGATTTGATACTGCTCTCAATCATTCAAATGTACTGCGATTACCTAACCTACATTTTTAAACTCTTTCCTAGAAGGGTGAGCATGAGCGTGTATGACTTCATGATACTTGGAACTAACGCAGCTGCTGTAATTTCACCCATAGCCGCTATAGTCATATTGAGCGCCCTACACTTGTTTTTAACTAAGGCTAAGTTTGGAATCGCCATGAGGGCTACTATTGAAAATCCGATACTGGCTGGCGCTTCGGGCATAAACTTGGACAGAGTATACTTAGCGTCTTGGATAATTGGAGGAGGAATGGCATCCTTGGGAGGGGCGGTTACTTCAATGGCAATGACCGGAACTCCAGTTATGGGCGGGACTATCGTTCCATGCATGTTCGCAGGAGCCATACTTGGAGGGCTTTATAGCCTATACGGAGGAATCTTCGGTGGCTTCGTGGTTGGGTTAGCCGAATATGTTGGAGTATATGCCCTCGCGGTGGTGGTCGGCCCAGAAATACTGGGATACAGAATGGGCATACCTCTGTTGATAATGGCTATAACACTACAGGTATTCCCGAGGGGGCTTGCCGGAATTCCATGGGCCTCTTTAGCGGGAAGGCTCAAGGTAACGACGAGGGGTGCTGAATCATGAGGGATGCGGGTAAAGCAAAGATGCAAATTTTGACCAAGCTAGCCAGGAGAGAGAATATCATATTTTCCTCTCTTATGCTAGCATTGATATGTATAGCACTCTTACGCGGCCTCGCCCTCCTATTAGCCATAATCGTGGAATTCGCCATCTTCTCCATAGTGACGTTAAGCTTAAACTTGGAAACTGGTCACACTGGAATCCCGCAGTTTGGACGGGTACTAGCCGTCATGGCAGGCGCTTTCGCAGTTGGAGCGATCCCCGGGAGAATACTAGCTTGGTCAGTGGGGCTTCCTTACGGACTTGAATACGGGGACGATGCGGTTAACTACAAAGTTGTTCCAGACCTAACTAAGGCTCTCGCGGCTAACGCAGCGTTATCCATAGGCTTCTTCATATTCTGCCTAGTGTTAGCTGCTGCTTGCGGAGCTGCATTAGGTTGGCTGACTTCAAGACCAGCCATAAGGCTGAGGGAAGCGTACCTTGGAATATCACTTTTGGCCTTCGGAGAATTTTTAATGTGGATAGGACATAACTGGGAGCCACTGGTTGGCGGAACCACTGCAGTATTCATTCCAGACCCATTTAGAATAGCGGAGCCGTACAGATTCGATGCAGTTGTGCTTACAATGCTTGTTATAGCGTTATTGGTATATGTGCTCATCCAGAGGTTAACGAGGTCGCCCTTCGGCAGATCTCTCAAAATGTTAAGGGATTGCGATCTAGCCGCTGGAGTCTACGGAAAGAATATAATAAAGGTCAGAACCCAAAGCTTAGTTGTAGGCTCCGCCATTGCTGCAATAGCGGGAGCGGTATATGTGATCTACGTTGGAGCTTGCACGGCTATGACGTTTTCTCGAGTGACGTGGACCTTCTGGCCTTGGGCTTACATGATGCTCGGGGGGATAGGAAGCAACCTAGGCGTGGTAATGGGTGTTCTGGCCTTTTCAATGGTCAGAACGCTTATAGTTGTTTACAGATTTCAAATATTCTGGTTTCTCCATGAATGGTGGGGGATTGATCCGATGTGGCTCGAATCCACACTCATGGGTCTGGTTCTGATACTGGTTGTCTTGTTCATGCCCTCAGGAATGGCTCCGGAAAAACCTGAGCCTACGCTACCCTCGGGAAGGATAAGGGAGACGCTGGAATCTGTGAGGAAACGCTTGTCTAAGAAAGGATAAATGATTAACCCGTCAGATTGTTGTATTTAAACCATGCGCGCGGGGCATCATAACTGTATAGGTTCCCTCCCTATAACATCAAAAGCCAACATCGTTTTTAGCTAAGGAACAGCTTATTTTCTTCGAACATACTCTCACTGATGTTCTCCGTTTGAGGCTAAGTTCATGGGTGCCATGGCAGCTGCGGTCAGCAAGAAAGATGAAAACGTTGTGGATAAAGTGGTGGTCATGCTCCACAATTTGATGCACCGAGGAGTCGACGCCCACGGTGTTGCCTCACCTAATCAAGTAATCGTTTCTAAGTCAATGAGAGAATTAACGGACGAAAGGGTTGCTTCTAGTACGGCTCTGGGTCACAACCTTTCCCACATCCTTCCGAGGGATTGCCCTCAGCCAGTTCAAGGCGAAGGCTTTTCCCTCGTGTTTGAGGGAAGACTGTTTCCACCTCCTGACATGTCTGAGGCTGATGAGGTGATGAAGAGGCTCAAGATTAACCCTCAGAGAAACGCTGCCTACGTTATCGAGAAACTCAACGGATCATACACGTTTGCCATTTCCTTTCCTGACAGGGTAATCGCTGGACGAGACACCATGGGAACCAGCCCACTTTACTACGGCGAGAACGAAACAACCTGTGCAGTAGCTTCGGAACGCAAAGCCTTGTGGGCGCTAGAAATAAAAAACGTAAAATCGTTTCCGCCGGGAAATCTTGCTATGATCAACGCGCGTGGCTTCTCATTTCAACCCGTCAAAACGTTAAAACAGCCCCCTTTAGAAACTGTGCAGATGGAAACGGCGACTAAGCGTCTCCGAGACCTTTTATTGAAATCGATGAGAGACAGGGTTTTGGATGTAGAGGAAGTTGCCGTAGCCTTTTCAGGCGGCTTAGACAGCAGTGTTATCGCGGTGTTAGCTAAAATCTGCGGAACCAACCCGCATCTCATTTCGGTAGGGTTGCAAGACCAGCCCGAGGTTCGATACGCAGAAGCCGCGGCTGAAGCGTTGGGACTGCCGCTTAGTCTTCAAACGTATACGATAGACGATGTGGAGGAGGTTCTCCCAAAGGTTTTGTGGTTGATCGAGGAAACCGACGTATTGAAGGTGGGTGTCGCCATTCCGTTTTATTGGACCGCTGAAATCGCTTCGAAGCTGGGATGTAACATCCTCTTGACTGGACAGGGAGGCGACGAGCTTTTTGGAGGCTACCGAAGATATCTGAAGGAATACGCGCAGTCTGGTTTTTTAGCTGTGCAAGACGCCATGTACCGGGACATAGCCTCGTCCTACGAGACAAACTTTCAAAGAGACAATCAAGTATGCTCCTTCCACAAGGTGGAGTTAAGGCTTCCCTTCGCCGATCGTGAAGTTGCACATTTTTCATTAGGTCTGCCCCTGGGCATGAAGATCGACTCCAAAAATGACCCTCTTCGAAAAAGGGTGTTGCGACGAGTAGCTCAAAGCCTCGGTATGCCCCCGTTTATTGTGAATAAAACCAAGAAGGCCTTTCAGTACGCGACCGGAGTGGACAAAGCTCTTCGAAGGCTGGCGAGAAGGAGAAGGGTAACTTTGCGGAGTATGTTGGAAACATCCTTCGGGAGAGTGTACCCAAACTGTGCAGAGTAACAAAAACATCCATCCTCTATCCTCTACACCCTTAAGTGTTTGATTAGCGATCTTGAATTAGTCATAGCTGGTGATTGAGATGATGGCTGGCTTTCACGGCGGACTAAGCTCGTAAGAATTAAATATCAAAAGAGTTGGGATAGAGAAGATACGCTGCGTTGAGGAGTTCCTAATGTCTAAGGAAAGGTTAGAGTCATACCTCAAGGAAAAGGGTGTCATAAGCGCTAGGATTTTGACCTTTGAAAGGCCAACGATCACGGTTGAAGATGCAGAAAAACAGCTTGGAATTTCTAGAGAGAAGATCATCAAGAGCATGATTTTCATAGACGAAAACGGTGTGCCTGTCATAGGCATTGTGACGGGGGATAAAATGGTTGATGTAGAAAAATTAACGAAGGCTTGTGGAGCCGAGAAAATTAAGATTGGCCGTCCTAGCGCCGTAAAAAGTTTGACGGGCTACGAGGTAGGAGCGATGCCTCCAGTTGGCTTTAAAAAGCCGATTCGAACTTTCATAGATCCCAAGGTGCTATCTTTTGATAAAGTATACGGGGGCGGCGGAGCGATAAATGCTCTCTTAGAGATAGATCCTCAAGACGTTAAGAAACTGATCGGTGGAAAGGTGGTTGATATAAGCAGATGACGCCCTAATTTCTTGCGGGGACCTCCCCTATCACCCGAAAAGGCGCTGGGGAACAATCTTAGTTTAGAAAGCATCCACGAACATGTTGAGAAAAAGGATGTAAAGGGATCATTCGATGATTTCAATAGAACCGTTGGGACATTGTACCTCGCATGCTCTACAAACAAGACACTCGTCGGGGTTTACCACGACAGATTTTTCTTCCTGAATCTCGAAGACGTTTACGGGGCATGTGTCCACGCAAGTTCCGCATCCGTCACATTTTTCTTTATCAACCTTAATTTCAACCATGACGTAAACATCCTCCTTAGATTTTAATGAAGTGAATGTCGTAAAATAAAAACGTTTGGATGCTTAGCGGGTTTCCTCTCGAAGTCTCAAGAGAATTCCGTCGATTGTGGTTTTCGCTCGGTCTCTCCTTCGATGGTATTCCTCAAGGAGCTTACGGTACGCCGAGGTCGAAATCTCCCCGCGACGGTATCGAGCTTCCACTCTTCGAAGGTCTGTTTCCACCCCTTCAAGTTCAGTTTCAGCGACCTCAATCTGTCTCATTATGTTTGCGTATCGTGGACCTGCGGTTCGTATTTTTTCACGAAGATCAGTTAGGTTCCGAGAGAGCACAGAAAGGCGGCCCTCCAGCGTTGTTTTCCGCACTTTATACCGGCGTCTGGGAATCTTTCCCCTACGCGCCTGTTGCTCTATCGATTCGAGCTCTGAGAGAACCCTTGCTCTTTCTCCATAGGAGTCGACGAAGCTCCTTAGGTCTTCTGGAGGAACGGGAACCATAGGAACCGGAGGCTTAGGGGCTCGCCAAAGAAAGGCTACGGCGCACAAAACGACGGCTAAGGTTCCTACCCACAGGGTGGGGCGGAAGGAAGCCCAAAATATGAGATACTCGTATGAAAAGGTAAAGTGGAGGTCATGGAACGGTGTGACGTTGGAAAAAACGAAGGTTGTTGTTTGTTGAAACACGCTTTTTTGAACACTGTGCGGCTTCATCGAAGAAGATTTGGATTCTGCTCCTTCAGGCATAGTTATGACCACGGTTAACTTTCGTATCGTCCAGTTGAAGTGTTCAAAGAAAGTGAAGGTTAAAGTGAAATCTTGCCAACTTTGCTGATTGACATAGTTGTTCCATGGAAGCAAGTAAGTCGTTGTGAATTTTCCAGCCTCGCCCTTTTTTAGGGCAGCTCTAAGGCTTACTGTGGCGTTCGTGTAGGTGGTTGCGTTCTTCTCTTCTGAAACCACTGAAAGGTCGCCTATGGCATCCAGTGCAGAAACGTCGTAAGCGCCGCGAGGCAGTCGGATTTTTATCTGGGAAAGATCCCTGTCCGCTTTGTTGGTTATGTGATAAGAGTCGGATAGGCGAACATGACCCCACTCATCGAGTGTTATCTCTCGCGTTACTTCATTAGCATTAATTATTAGGAAGGCGCCAGGAATTTCAAAGGTTAACCAGGCGGGCTCGTAGGCAAATTCTTTGAGAGGACGCCTTGTATGATTTAAGACCTGGTGAGAATCTCGTTTGGTGATGTTGTAATTGAGGACCTTCTCACGAAAGGAGCTGTCAGTATAATTAGCGTTGTGCGGAAGGACGACCGTTACGTTGCATAGAGAAGCCTCCTGAGTTAGGCTGGGGTAAGCGGGGAAGTCGAGTTCAAACGAGTTGAGCGCTGTTGATGATACGAGGTTAGAGAAGATGAAAACCACTGTGAAGTTGTATGACTTACCGTCGCTTATATCGATTGGCTCATGAAAGATCACGTTGATTCCATAGAAGCCGACTTTCCCTAACCCAACGTCGGACACGACGCTAAACCGCAAGCCAGGATTCGAGGCATCGAAAGCGAAACAGTAGTCAAGATAAAAACCGAACTTGAAAGGAAACCCCATCGAAAAATTCTTTACTGGCTCAACTTTTTCGCCCGGTTTTGTGGAAAGCCTAACGGTATCGTTGATGAGAACTAGTCCACCGTCTTGGATTTTGACCGCGTGGTCTACTCGAATGTTTGTGGACGTCGAAGGACTGGTTACTGCGTTTGAACGCAATGGGGTAAGAGCTAGCAATAGAAGAGAAAACGTAAATAGGATTAACGGCAGCAACGCTTTCTTCAAATCGAACACCATACTAGCCTTTAAGTTATCTTGCTTCAGCTTCCGTATTTATTTTTCAACTACCCTTATTTACTTTTAGAGTAAAGCCTCTTTCGTATCGAACTTGGACACCCGTATCGTCAATAACTGATGGCTTAAGAAGGAAATACCTTTCTCGTAAACAACCGTTTTAGTTTATTCCATATCGACTAACAAAATTCTTAGGCACGGTGAGGCGGCAGCACTGGGCTCAGATTTCCCCGTGTTTAAGGTAGTAGTCTTCTTCTTTCTTCGACCCGAAGCTTCTAATGCCCTTGTCTTTCAGCTGTTTCCTTAGCCTCTGAGCATATTCGTGGCTGATTTCTCCCCTTCTTTCCAGATACCTGATGATTTCTTCTGCTTGTTGCTCATCGTCACATCGCCGGAGGAAATCGACCGCATCCGGCAAATACCCGGAAAATTTTTTGGAAGAAGCATTTTCTCCGGTTTGTAGATCAGATCTAACCGAAGTTATCCTTACTTTAGGTTCTTTAGCCTCCAGCTCTTTAGCCAAGTGCGGAAACATCCTCTTAAACCGCTCTTTTTCAATCTCCATTTTGGCTCATGTACTCCATGCCATGTGCACTATTTCCTTATTGAGCCTCCGCTCTTTTTCTATGAAACAACATGTATTTAAGCCCATGTGAAACGTAACTCTAAAAAGACGGGAAACGTATGACAGCCTTAGACTTAAAATTAATTGACTTGTTGGAGGAGAGGTATGGCCCCCTTTGGCCATGGCCGGAGAACTACTTTTCTGAAGACCCTTTCAAGAACTTGATCATCACAGTTCTTTCTCAGAACACAAGCGAGGCCAATTGTCTCAGAGCGTATAGGGGGCTTACGGCCAAGTTTAAGATCACACCGGAGACCCTGGCGTACTCCAAGGAGGAGGAAATAAAGAAGGCAATCAGATCTGGTGGGCTTTACAACGTAAAGGCTAGACGAATCAAGGAAATATCTCGAGTCGTTTTGGAAAAATTTGGTGGCGATCTCGCTTCTATTCTCTCTCTTCCAAAGGAGGAGGCGAAGAAGAGGCTGATGGAGTTGCCTGGAATTGGAAATAAAACTGCTGACGTGCTTTTGACAGACCGCTATTCCTATCGTGAGGTTATACCTATTGATACCCATTTGGATAGAATTGC
>Ga0315306_10001291_pt1 | contig 11978 bp, 13 predicted proteins | sample TDP1_MG_FD_203803 | JGI IMG/M metagenome (GOLD analysis project Ga0315306, IMG submission 203803) | Freshwater sediment microbial communities from Lake Towuti, South Sulawesi, Indonesia - TDP1 | ecosystem: Environmental > Aquatic > Freshwater > Lake > Sediment | place: Indonesia: South Sulawesi... | reverse complement strand
TCAGAGTTCTCTGAAGAGTTTAAAAGAGACGGAATCTTAGGTCCAGTTCTCGCTAACTGGCGTGGAATGCGTGTAAGTTGCGGGGAATCCCTTTACGAACTCTTGGTCATCAGCATTGTGTTGCAGAACGCAACTGTTAGGCGCACGGTGCAGATGATGGAGGCATTGTTAAGCAAGTATGGAACGAAAGTGAGATTCGACGAGAAAGAACTCCACGCTTTCTGGGAGCCTAAACGGCTACACGAGGCCACTGAGCAGGAACTGCGAGAATTGAAGGTGGGCTACAGAGCAAAATACCTCAAGAAGACTTCCGAAGACTTCGTGAAAGGAATAGTTGACGAGTTTACACTGCGTGAAATGTCCATGGAGGAGGCAAAGAAGGAATTGGACAAACTCTACGGTGTGGGTCCTGCGTCAGCTAGCATTCTGCTCTTTGAAGCGCTGCATCATTATGACACAATTGAGAAAATCGGTCCGTGGGAACAACAAATTTATTCGCGACTGCTCTTCAACGAAGAACGGGTTCCATCCGAAACAATTCTGCAAGAAATCAATAGACGATATGGAAAATGGAAAACGTTAGCCATGCACTACATTTTCGAAGACTTGTTTTGGAAAAGAAAGACCCAAAAAATCGAGTGGCTAGAGAAACTGATTCGGCTATAGAATAATCAGAGTTAGCGAATCAAAAGCGTAATCTCTTCAACCAAGGTCTCTGGAACTATGTTTCTCTTGCCCCGTTTCTTGAATGTCACAAAGCCCAGAGTTTTCAGCGCTTTCAGATCCTGATAGATGTTTTTGACGTTTCGTCTTGTTTTTTGAGCCAAATCATTTATTGACTCCGGACGCAGACTCGCCAAACTGTAGAGCAGTTCCAGCCGTTTAGGCGTTAGAAGCTCGGTTTCTCTTGGTTTGAGGTCGCGCATCTCTTCTACTGCGTAGTCGAGCTCGCCGCCCTCCACATATCCACGATAGGCGTGAACCAAACCACCCCATTCAGAATACACCCCGATGAAGCGTCTGTCTAACTTCTTTTTCAGAAACAGTTCCTCAAAATCGTCGAAAGCCATGCCGTATTCTTTCTCGCAGTTTCTAATGCGCGTCTCGACTTCGTCGAGGGTTAATTGCCTAATCACGCGAACCAGCATGACCTGTTCCCCAGCATATGCTTCGACTGTTAGACTAAAACTTCTTTGGTTTAAGCACCATAAAAATAACTTTTGTGTTCAAGAGCATTACTTGCGTAGGTGGTAAAATCAAATTCGCTTGCATGGACTGCCCGTGCTTCTGGATATTTTATGTCCTATATGGATTCTTAAATATCACTTCACCTCTATTGCTATTTCCAACGTGAAATTCCATGCACACTCGGCAACTGGGCGACCACCTGTACATCATCGATTTGAAGCCTGTGGGCTTAGAGAACTTCATTGCCTCCTATGTATTGAAGGGAGAAAAAGCAACAGCCATAGTTGAAACCGGACCAACATGCTGTGTTCCAAGCTTGTTGGCTGGTTTGAAGGAAATAGGCGTTAAAAACGAAGATGTTGACTACGTGGCTGTGTCTCATATTCACATCGACCACGCAGGCGGAGCCGGCACTTTGATGCAGCATCTGCCCAGCGCCAAGCTAATTGTACATCCGAAAGGTGCGCCTCACATCGTTAGGCCTGAAAAACTTTGGGAACAATCCAAACTGGTTTTAGGCGAGGTTGCGGTTGTCTACGGAGAAATAGAGCCAGTGCCCGAAGACAGAGTTATTACACCCTCAGATGGCATGATCTTCGACTTTGGCGGTTCTGTTCAATTGAACGTTTTGGAAACCCTTGGTCACGCATCGCATCATTTGGCGTATTTTGAAACTGAAACTCGAGGAATTTTTCAGGGCGACGCTGCTGGTATCTACTTCCCAAAATTGGACGTTACAATTCCTACCTCTCCAGCGCCATTCCACTTCGAGCTTACGCTGGCTTCGCTTGAAAAACTAATGCAGCTTCAACCCAAACGACTCTACTACACGCATTATGGACCTGTTGAAAACGGCGTTGAAAGACTACAAAAATATGAGGCACAGCTGCAACTGTGGGCTAAAATAGTTTCGGAAGCGGCGAGACGAGGCGACACACTCGAGAGCATTCATGAACAGATTTTGAAGCAAGACTCCCAGCTGAGAGCCGTCGAGCCCTTCATTAAGGAGCATTTAGTGTTGAGGGAAGGAGTAATGATGCAGAGCGTTCAAGGCTATTACGAGTATTTCAAGAGAAAATTATTGGCGTAAACACCAAAATTGCTTATATTCCACGCTTTTCAACACTTTCATTCAGATAAGGTGTGTTTCTTATGGGAGAAGAACGAGAGTATCGTGGGCCTCCGCCTAGAGTTCCGCTTGAAAGATTAGACAACTACACTTGGCGGATTCCTCAAAAGTATAAAGCTGGCATGCGTGTGCCGGGATTGGTTTTGGCTGACGAAGGCTTGCTTGACAAGATGAGGACAGACCGCACTTTGGACCAGTGCGCTAATGTTGCTCATCTGCCAGGCATCTATAAGTACTCTATTACCTTGCCAGACGGGCATGAAGGCTACGGCTTCCCAATCGGCGGTGTAGCAGCCACAGACTACGAACAAGGAGTGGTCAGCCCCGGCGGCGTCGGCTACGACATCAACTGCGGAGTGCGCCTATTAACCACAAACATGACGGAAAAAGACATTCGCCCAAAACTCCCCGATTTAGTAAATACAGTTTTCAACAACGTGCCCTGCGGGTTAGGAAGCAGACGCAAAGACTTCCACATAACCTACAGCGAACTTGACCGTTTGGCAGCTGAGGGCGTGCCCTACGTGGTGGAACGCGGCTTAGGCTGGTCAGACGACATTGGGCACTGCGAGGAGAACGGACACATGGAAAACGCTAACCCCGACAAGGTTTCAACAAACGCCAAGAGCCGAGGTTTGCCGCAAATCGGGACGCTGGGTTCTGGCAACCACTTCCTTGAGATTCAGCGTGTGGACAAGATTTTCGACCCTAAGGTTGCGAAAACCTTCGGCATTACCGACGAAGGTCAAGTTACGGTTATGATCCACTGCGGCTCCAGAGGATTCGGACACCAAATCTGTTCCGACTATCTGCGGGTGATGGAAAGGGCGGTTCAAAGATATAAGATAGCGTTGCCGGATCGGGAACTTGCCTGCGCACCTGGAACCAGCCCGGAAGCCCAAGACTATTATCAAGCCATGTCCTGCGCCGTTAACTACGCTTTCTCAAATCGTCAAGCCATAACCCACTGGGTGCGCCAAAGCTTTGAACAAGTGTTTAAGAAGCCTGCTGAAACTTTTGGTCTAGGTCTCGTTTATGATGTGGCTCACAACATAGCCAAAATTGAGGAACACAAGGTAGACGGAGTCACAAAGAAGGTTTGGATCCACCGCAAAGGTGCAACGAGAGCCTTTGGGCCTGACCGCTCAGAAGTTCCAACTGACTATCGACCACTCGGGCAGCCTGTTTTGATTCCAGGCAGCATGGGCACCAGCAGTTGGGTGTTGGTTGGCACTTCCAAAGGCATGGAGGTTTCATTTGGCTCTACAGCCCACGGCGCGGGCAGAATGATGAGTCGGGCTGCAGCTAAACGAAGGTATTGGGGCGGAGAAATCAAGAAGGAGTTGGAGCAGCGGGGTATCGTTATAAAGGCTGCCAGTGCGGTTGTGTTGGCTGAAGAGGCGGACCCAGCATACAAGAATGTGGACAAGGTGGCTGAGGTCAGCGATAAAGTTGGAATCGCAACCCGAGTGGCAAGGCTGTCGCCAATAGCAGTCGTAAAAGGGTAAAGTGCATGCGTAAAAGGGCGTTTGACTCTGCATTTTGACCGAAGGGATTAAACCGTCATCAAGGAACTAACTCCTCGAACCGCGCGACGACTTCCTAAACTTTTTCGATCACGACCCTTTGTCTGTAAACGGGGCGACCTGCTGGAATCTGATGTGGATAATTTTCCGGAGTCCGTTGAAGATGTATCTCGATGCGGGGTTTCACTGTTTTTCGTGAACTTGAGAGATAGGTTATCGTGCGCAAACTTCTTTAGCGGTCTCTTCATCAAAATAAGTGAATGGTTTCAACGGCTTAGGACAATTAGATGAGGGTGGTTTAGTATATGAAGCGCACAGTTGAGGAAAAGCATGAGTCCATGCCTGTTGCTGTCAAGGTTAAGTGGATAGATGGCTTGCGATTTGTGGCAAACGATGACAAAGGCCATTCAGTTGTCATGGATGTTTTGAAAGAACATGGCGGCGAAGGCTCTGGGTTTGGTCCCATGCAGTTGTTATTGGCGGCGTTCGGCGGCTGCACAGGACTGGACGTGGTGGAAATGATGCGCAAGCAGAGACAGAAATTGGAAGGCTTAGAGATTACGGTTTCAGGAGAGCGTGTGTCTGAACCGCCCAGAGTTTATGATAAAGTTCACGTCGAGTACAAGTTGAAAGGCAAAGACTTGCAGGAAAAAGCCGTGAAACGAGCCACACAGTTGTCTCAAGATAAGTACTGTTCAGTTGGCGCAACGCTCAAGGGCAAGGCAAAGATAACTTACGACCACATCATACAACAGACATAAATAAGTTAAATAAACAAAGAGACAAAGCATGCAGAGGCGAATCGACAATGTCAACGGTATTCGATAAAATCGGAACTGATCGTCTACTTCAGGATCACTGGCTACGGAGACTCATTGCAGCAATAATTGACAGCATAATCATTGGGATAATAACATGGATAATTTCACTACTTATTTGGTTCCCCACTTGGACAGCGTGGTCCATCCCATTCTTAACGAGAACATCCGACTTTCTACACGGAGTTCTACTCTTTCTATATGCAGCGTTCCTCGAATCCACCCGTGGCACAACCATAGGAAAGCAAATCATGTATCTGAAAGTCACGACAAAAGAAGGGAATTTACCGACCCTTAACAGAACATTGATTCGAGACCTCAGCAAAATCCACGGGCTGCTGTGGCTCATCGACACCTTGATAGGGATGGCTACAGTGGGCGATCCTCATCAAAAATACAGTGACAGATTCGCTGGAACAACCGTCGTCTCAACAATTTCGAGACCGTTCATTTTGACAACGCCACCTAGTCCAACAACTCCACCCCCAACATCAACCTGACATTTGAGGTGAAAGGCAATCACTCAAGGGCCAAGCACAGAAACTGGGAAGGCAATCGTCTGTTTTCAATATGTGGAACGCATAAAATCTGAGCTCATCATCGCTGCTAAAATGCTTGACCGTTTGGTCGAGTTGAACGGCGCCGAGTTGACAGGCGCCTCCAAAATCTATTCTTTTTTCTTGGAAGCATTAGAGGGAGAGATAAACACAGCCTACAATGTCTTGGGCATGAAGGAGTTTGAAACCGCTGGAGTAAAAGCTAGGGAAGCTGCAGACAAGGCGCATTTCAACCAATATGAAGAAGCTATGAAGCTAATATCAGAAGCCATATCCCATGTAGCCTCAAGCGGTCAATGGGCAATGCAGACGCTAAAAAGCAACAATATTCTTTAAGCAAGATGTTCTTTCTTTCCAATTACAGTGTCCAAAAGACTTATTTTCTAACTTAGATGCTATCCTTTTGGCAGGTTCAACCGATTTATGTATGGGACGCTTCAGGTCCTAGGCCCTGAACACGAGTTCTCAATCGTCGACGAAAAATTGGCGCCGCTCCCTATTGTTGACAAAGTTATCAAGGATGTTCACGGACGAATTGTTAACTGTGTGCGGCTGAGTGGATTTTCTTTTGGGAAAGAGCTGCAAGCGCACGTTGTTGAGTTCAAGGCAAACACGCCGTTTAGTTCACCTGAAGTGTTTGAAGAGACGATGCAAGAAGCCGTGGAAGATATTTTGGGCTTACTTGAAAAACGCTATCGTGCAAGGTTGCTCGGTTTGGGCATGCACCCTTTATTAAGGTTAGAAGAGGCAAAGGTTTGGTCGCATAGGGATCGTCAAATCTATAGGGCGTTGAGCAAAATATTCAATCTTAACCAGCATGGTTGGCTTAATATTCAGAGTTTTCAACTTAATCTGCCTTATCGAAATGAGTGTGAGGCTGTTAGGCTTTACAATGCCGTAACTAATGTTTTGCCGTATTTGCCAGCTGTGGCTGCGTCTTCACCCATCTACGAATCAAAGACAGGCGATTACGCGGACAACCGTCTGCATTTCTACTTAAATAATCAGCGTGAAGTGCCGTCTATCACCGGCGACATCGTTCCTGAATACATTAGGTCTTTTGAAGAATACGAAAAAGTAACGGTGAAACGGTATTCAAAAGACCTAACCAAGCTGAATGCTCCGAGATGTCTGCTCAACAAAGAATGGCTCAACTCGCGGGGTGCGGTGATCCGATCTGACAGAAAAGCCATAGAGATACGGGTATTGGACGAGCAGGATTGCATCAAATCTGATGTTGCTCTAAGCTGTTTCATACGTGCAACGTTACGGGGGCTTGTCTCTGCTGATAATTGTCAATATCAATCTCACGAGGTTCTTGTAGAAAATCTAGATCGTATTGTTAAAGACGGTTTAGACGCCTATGTTCAACACAGTAAAGGCGAAACCGCCAGAAAGGTGTGTTGCCATTTGTTGGAAGTGGCCTCGGAGAACGCAACGTGGGAAGAGAAAAGATACCTGCCTATTGTTAAGCAACGAATTGAAGGCGGAAGTCTATCTGACATCATTTTAAGAGAAGTTGACAAAAGGGTTCAAAAGACAGATTTGGAAGAAGCAATTTTCAGCGTATACTCCACATTAGCTAGCTGCTTAGAAAAAAACGAAGTGTATGTGTGAGAGGGGATGTCTTCAGAAATTTCTCAAGAACCGCGACAAAGCGACTTCTTTAACATTTGCGAAACCTGTACGCGTGGCTGTTGCAACGGGGCGCGACCACCACTCACATCCAAACGTAAAAGAATAATTCAGGATTTCTTGAAGGCACACGGCATTCTATTGTTCAAGCCATTCGAGAATAGAGAATATGTTTTTCCAAGGGAAACAAAAGACGGCTACTGCGTTTTCTTCGTTAAAGCTACAAGGAAATGTCAAGTTCATCCAGTGAAACCTGAAACGTGCGTGGCTGGACCAATCACTTTTGACATAAACTGGGAGCATGAAAAAATAGAGTGGTTTATGAAATCAGAAAAAATCTGTCCTCTAGCAAGCGCTCTCTACGGCGACAAAGACTTCTTTGAGAAACACTCGAAATCCGCCAAAAGTGAAGTCTTGAGGTTGGTAAATGAGTTGGATTCGGAGGCACTTCGAGCCATTTTGACTATCGATGAGCCTGACACCTTCAAGATAGGCGAGGATATTCTACATTCTAAAGTGGTTGTAAAATTGAGGCAGTAAGTCGAAATCGATTTGCTTTTAAGCGTCACTTCTCCTTTCCTCTTGGTTTCTCATAAGAGGCAAATACATGAGCCAGAGTCAAATTGCAGACAAGCCTTCGAACAACAGCGATTTGAAGCCCCTCTATGCAAGGTCAATTGTGAATTCTTTTGGCTCTGGCACAGTGAGTCCATTTCTTAGCGTTTACGCCGTAAGGCTGGGTGCATCTGCCTCTGAGATGGGGTGGTTTCAATCCATTTCTAATCTGACGCCGAACATGATGCAGGTTCCTTGGGGAAAACTTAGCGACAAGATAGGCAAAAGGATTCCGTTCATCATAATAGGCGGTCTCATCACCGCCGTTCTCTGGATACCCGTCATGTATGTGACATCGGCCACGCAATTAATCGTGGTGATCGCGGTTCAATCACTCTTGGGTTCGATGGCTACTCCAACATGGACCGCTCTCATCGGAGACCTCGTGCACTCGTCGAAGAGGGGTATGACTACAGCCGCCATCAACCGTTCAGCGGCTGTTGGAAGTCTGCTCGCTACGCTTGCAGCGGGTTATTTGATGATTATGATCAAGGGAACATTGCAGCAGATGTTTTTCATTCCACTTCTAGTCGCTGTTATTTGCGGGGTTGCGTCTTCGTTTGTGATGATCACTGTTCGAGAAAAACCTAGTCCAAACAACATCTCTGGCAGTTCTATTTTCAGCATGCGAGATGTCATTGCGCAGGGGGGAAGCAACCCCAACTTTGTGCGGTTCACCGTTGCCAGCGTTATCTTTGGATTTTTCATGTCGCTTAGTTGGCCGTTGTTCTCGATAACTACCATCAGTATCTTGAATGCTTCTATGTTTGATGTTGCCTTGTTGAATGTGATTTCAGGCACTGTGGTGATAGTCTTGCAGCCTTGGGGTGGGAAGCTGGTCGACCACGTTGGAAGGAAACCATTGATTATAGTTTACCGCCTTGGTTTGGTCCTTGTTCCAGCATTTTATGGTCTGGCTTCAAGTGTCTATCATCTATATCTACTGAATTTAATTCTTGGTGTCATAGGTGCGTTTGGCGACATTGCCCTACTCGCTTATCTGCTGGACATTACACAAGAAGAGTTGAGGGGGACCCTCACGGCATTATATAACTTGGCTACAGGCATTGTTTTCTTCATTGGCTCTCTATTTGGAGGATACCTAGCCAATTACCTCATAGAAGTCTACGGGTTAATGCTGGGATTACAGCTTGTCTACGCCTTGTCAGCGATTGGCAGAGGAGTCGGTGCCTTGACGTATACAACTCTAAGAGAACCTCATAAATATCCTAGCACATTAAGACAAGAGCTTAGAGAAATTCTGCAAAAATTGCCACATGTTCCAGAACGAGGTTCAACTCAGTCATGACTCTCCACCTAAAGAATCAACACTTAATTGCGCTCAAAGAAGAAGCTCGAAAGCTGTATCCAGTTGAAGCTTGCGCTCTGCTTTTTGGAAAACTGACTGAAAAAGAAGCGGTTGTGAGAAGGGTTGTCGTAACCTCGAATGTTTTGAGGTCAACTGTGCGCTTTGAAATCGACTCTAAAGCATTTTATGATGCTTTCGTGCAGGCTGACAAAGATGGTTTAGAATTCATTGGGTTTTTTCATTCTCATCCGGCGCCAGCTAACCCGTCAAGCGTTGACTTGCAGTTTATGCAGTTGTGGGGTGACGCGGTGTGGCTGATTTTTTCATCCGTGGACAACAAATTTAGCGCTTTTCAAATGAGAAAGGGCGGGGTTTATGCCTTAACTTTGAAAACTGTGGGAAAATTTAAGGAATAGTTGCGACTAATTGCTAGTCTTAGAGGTTTGAGGTTTGACGACAGAAATCGAGGTCAACGTTGAAGACATTAGAGAATCCAATCTGAAAGACATCCCAGACCCTTGCAGAGGCTGCGTCTATTGGGAGTTTCCAGAAGACTTTGAAAAAGGAAAGGAAGACCCGCAGAAGAAATGGGAACTTGAAAACAAGAAAAAAGAATGGTTTAAACAGACCATGAAAGAATTCGGAACGTGCGGCAAAATAGTATACCACGAGGGCGAGCCCATAGCCTACGCTCAATATGCGTCTTCAGCACGACTTCCTAACATCAACGAGTATGAGTCAAAGCCTGTTGGCAAGCTAGAAGAAGGCGTTGTCTTCCTCTCCTGTTTGTTCATAGTTGACGAAACTATGCGCGGGCAAAGCATAGGGAAATTGCTGCTCCAGAACATAATAGAAGACCTGAGAAGACGGGGTTTCAAAGCCATCGAAACTTTCGCCAGCCGAAGCGATGTTGAAAATCCATCAGGTCCAATGGCCTTCTACATAAGAAACGGGTTTCACATTAAAGACAAAACAAACCCAGAGTTCCCGCTGATGAGGTTCTACCTGTAGTCATTCATATCTCAATGCTTTCACAGGGTCAAGTTTTGCCGCTTTGCGAGCTGGATACCAGCCAAAAAGGACGCTGACACCTACAGCGAAAACTATTGCAATTAGCACCCACTCCAGCGAAAGAATAGGTGAGACTTCCATCAAGGGATGAGTCGTCGCTCCAGTTATGATCGACCTTCTTGGTGTCACCTCAGCGCTGAATCTGAACAAGAATCGTCCCATAACCTGCGCTATCGCATAGCCTAATGGTATTCCCGCCAGTCCCCCCAATATTCCAATCAATGTAGCTTCAGTGAGGAACATAGTCAAAATGGTTCGGCTTCGGGCGCCAATGGCTTTCAAAATGCCTATCTCTCTAGTGCGCTCCATAACGGAAACAGTCATGATATTCATTATACCTAATCCAGCTACTAGGAGTGCTATTGAAGCAATCCCTGTGAGAAAAATCTGCAGCATATTAAGCACCGATTCAACCTGCTCCAAAAAAGCAGCTGGAACAAGAACTCTAACGTCTTCTTCTCCTTCAAATCTATTCTGTATCGCCTTCGCAACTGAGTCAGAATAACTAGGATTAGCAATTTTAACAAAAATCATGTCTGAGTTGGTGATATTGTAGAGTTCTTTTGCAGTGTCCATTGGAATGAATATGGCGTCGTCGAAGTTAATGAAGCCTGCAGCACCGCTCTTTGCAATGGCGCCAGCCAAGTTAAATGTGAAATTCTCTCTGCGAGGAGGCAGCGTCTGCCTGAACGTTATCTGTACAGTTATGTTTTGTCCAGTGTAGGCGAACGATTCGTTTTCTGTTGGGTGTTGAACGTTATAGCCGATGATGGATGTGTCATTTCTTATTGACTGAGGCAAGCTTCCACTTTCGAAAGCTAATCGATCTGGATATATCGTCCAAAATTCGCTGAAGTTGACTGCCAGCATCACCAACGGCTTAGAGGTCTTGTCGCCGTTGAAAAGTTTTACATCGCTTTTTTGAATGATTGGCGTTGCTGTAGTTACCCCATCAATCTTGCTTATGTTCTGAATGTCATCATTTGTAAAGGGACTTGGCACACCTGTGAGTATGCCTCCTGGCAAGACTGTTAGCACATTCAATTCGAAGCCTTGCTCCATCTGTTTCCCGATGGTGACTCGAAAGCCCTCGCCTAATGACGCCAAGCCAATTATGGCTGTTATGCCAATAACAACGCCGAGGGTTGTGAGCGAAGTTCTAAAACGGCGTTGCTTCATGTTCTGCCAAGCCGAAGCTAAAATTTGTTTTCGTCTCACTGATGTGCACCTCCGGCGCCTTCCTTTTCGCCTTGAATCAAGCCGTCTTTCAAAAATAGTATGCGGTTGGCGTTTTCTGCTACGCTTGGGTCGTGGGTGACAACGACAAAGGTTTGTCCTTTCTCTTTGTTGAGGCGCTGCATTAGGCGAACTATTTCTCCTCCTGTCGTAGTGTCTAGGTTTCCTGTGGGTTCGTCAGCTAAAACAATCTTTGGATCATTAATCAGCGCCCGAGCGATGGCAACTCGCTGCTGTTCTCCACCGCTGAGTTCGGTAGGTCGATGGGCAATGCGGTCGCCTAAGCCAACCAACTCTAGCATTTCTCTGGCTTTTCTTACCGATTCTTGCTCCGACACATTAGCCAGCGTAAGCGGTATCTCAACATTTCTCAATGCAGTTAATCGGGGAAGCAGATTGAAAAACTGAAAAACAAAACCAATCTTGTGCAGGCGCATATCTGTGAGTTTATTGTCGTTTAGTGCGTAGAGACTGATACCATCAATCAAGACCTCGCCTTCCTCAGGGCGGTCAAGCCCACCTAAAACGTGTAGCAGGGTTGACTTGCCACTGCCTGAAGGACCAAGAATAGCGACGAACTCGCCCTCTTCAATCTGTAAGGACACTCCTCGAAGGGCTGAAACAATGACCATGCCCATCTGATAGGTCCTTCTGACGTTTTTGGTTTCTAGAACCGATGTCAAGTACGCACCTCTTGGAGGGGATTGAAAAAATACTGCTTACAAACGGTTATTTAAGGATTGAAATCTAAGGTTGTTAACAAATACAGTGGAATTCTGAATTCTCCAAGTTCGAGTTGCTGACAGTGCAGAATCAATGTGCTGTGATGCAGTAAACTTCCTCGTTCCGTTTAATATGACAGTGGTTCTTTTCCTTGCAAAGTTAACTCCTCAG
>Ga0315306_10001286_pt1 | contig 12010 bp, 12 predicted proteins | sample TDP1_MG_FD_203803 | JGI IMG/M metagenome (GOLD analysis project Ga0315306, IMG submission 203803) | Freshwater sediment microbial communities from Lake Towuti, South Sulawesi, Indonesia - TDP1 | ecosystem: Environmental > Aquatic > Freshwater > Lake > Sediment | place: Indonesia: South Sulawesi... | reverse complement strand
AGGAGTTCCGCTGGCTGTTGACGGTTTCCTCCACTTTGATGTTGACAGAAAAAGAAAGAAAATTCGAATCAGCAGAGTTCATTTGGAAGAGGACCCTGGAAGGCTGGTTCACCTAGGACCCATTGATCAGTCACCCTACACCCTAGTGGACTACAACAGGTCAGGCATAGCCCTCCTAGAAGTCGTCACGGATCCAGACCTCAACTCTCCCAAGGAGGCGAGAATATTCCTCCAAAGACTGCGATCCATATTGGAACATCTAGAAATCTTTGACGGCGGGTTGGAGGGAGCCATGCGATGCGACGCCAACGTCTCCATCGCTGGCGGAACAAGGGTTGAAATCAAGAACATCTCTTCTTTCAAAGAGGTGGAACGTGCCCTATCCTTCGAGCTTATGAGACAAAAAGACTTGGTGGAAAAGGGACTCGCGGTTGAGCGTGAAACGAGACACTGGGATGAAATGCGTCGAATAACAATCACGCTGCGCACCAAAGAAGAGGAACACGACTACAGATATTTCCCCGAGCCCGATCTTGTTCCAATCACAATCACCAAAAATTTCATCCAAGAGGTTAAGGATCAAATGCCGGAGCTGCCAGAGGCTCGAATAGAACGTTTCACAGCAGTTTACGGCATTCCACAATATGATGCCAAAGTCTTGGTAAGTGACAAGGCGCTGGCAGACTTTTTCGAAAGATGCGTCAAACTTTACAATAAACCAAAAGAAATCGGCAATTGGATGATGAGCGACCTTTTACGCTACCTTTACGAAAACAACCTTGAGCTCTCAGAATCAAAAATCACTCCAGAACACCTCATTGAAATGATTAAGCTCATCGATGACGGGGTTATAAGCGGAAAAATAGGTAAGCGGGTTCTTCCAGAAATAATTTTGACTGGACGGCACCCATGGCAAATTGTTGAAGAAGAGGGTTTGGTAAAGATAACTTCCCGCGAAGCGCTTGAAAAGATAATGGACAGAGTTTTTGCAGAGAATCCAAAGGCGGTCGAAGATGCCCTCGTTGACGAAAAGGCTGTTCACTTTCTTGTGGGGCAACTCATGAGGACAACAAAGGGGAAGGCTGATCCGCAATTGGCCAACCAGATAATACGGGAGAGACTGGAGGCCATAAAGCGAAGGGGAAGTTTCTAAGTAGAAGTCCCAACTTTTCTTTCCCCTTTCAATAAATACGCAAAGAGAATAACACCAGCTGTGAAGGAGGCTAGACCGAGAAGGAGGAGAAGAAGAATAGGGATAACCAATTTTTGAAGAATATAAAGCAGGTATGTAGGTCCTCCAAAAGTAAGGAGAGCCGCAAACAACATTAACACTGCATGCACAACCCCTTTTTGTTCCTCCTTTTCCTTGCTCGCTTTCGCCATGTTTGATCCCGTTTTGCGAATGAATAGGCTACGTGTCTCTCTTAACGCTTTCCCTCAACTCTCTCGAAGCCCTCTTTCATCTCTGTCCCTAGGGTCTTCATTAAAAATTTGAAAACGGAAAGCGCTGCTCCCCGATCGGCTTTGAGGCCTGTTGTTGCCCCTAACAAGCATATGCCTTCTAATCCGCGTTCTTTTGCGAGCCCTAATAGGAGACCTGTGGCCCCCATGATCCTTCCCTTTCCATACATTAAAGCGCCCTTCTCCATGTTTTCCGCAGCGAGTTTCTCGGAGGTGGCGGCTATGTAAACTTCTCCGCCGGGGCGTGGCGTGGGCACTCCACCCGTTGTAACGATGAATCTGCATCCATATTTCTCCGCGAAATCTAGGATTTCGTCGCACAATTCGTAGTGGGCTATCACGTCCTCCAGGGAGGGCTGGGTGTCTCCTGTTAGGATGATGAATTGGTTTTTGTCCGTTGAAGATGCGTAGAACTCATAGCGGGGTGGACGGCATATTCCCTCATTGTTCACGATTACGTAGTCTGGGAAGGATGGGGAATATAATTCGGCGAAACATTTGGCGTGGGTGAACTCGATCAGAAGTCGCGCAGCTATTTTTCCCACATTTCCGAATCCTGGAAGTCCCTCTACGAAGATTGGGCTTTCTAGTTTCGGGTGAAAGAGGTGGCGAAATTGGGGTTTGTCCATTGATGCACCCAATGATAACTGAACGCAATGAACTATAGGCTTTTCGCATGATCTTTGCGGAATGCCTTAATCTCTTCTAGACTACCCCTATTTTTCTTTAAATACTTCCAACAGTCCTAAGTGCATTTGCGGTCATCCCCATCTAGCCCTGTACATCTGTGGTTATGAGGTGGGATATAGGCGGTAGACGTTTTTCAGTGACTTAAGCTGAAGCGTTCCATCGGAGTTCTTCCTATGAAAAGGTTTAAGAAACCGATGCTTCAGAATTGAAGGTGGCGGGGCAACCGTAGCGAGAGGAAACTTCCTCCTATAGGGGTGGGGTAGCCAGGTGAACCCGCTGGGCTCATAAGCTTAGGCTGAGAGACCCAGAGATAGCAGCTTAGGCTGAGGCTGCCTCTAGCGGTTGTTCAAAAGGAGGCGTGGAACCTCCTGAAACTCAACCCCCCGCTACCACCGCGCGCTACATAGCGCGTTTTCAGATTTATTGAGACGCTCATAATAATTAACAAAATTGGCTAGGGCTTTTGCCGCCCGCTCAAGGGTTGGGTAAACAGGAATTCTCAAGGCTAGATAGCGGTCTCGCGTCCTTCGCCACTCCATTTCCACTTCCATCATTTCCACCTCGCTAGGAGTCGCGGACAAAACCATCAAAATCGCCTTTTCACGGACTTTATCGATCTTCATGGGAATCTCAATCATTTCTTGAAGAACCTCACGTCCCATGTAACTAACAAAGCGTACGTCTTGGACAACAATCAACGCGTCAATTTGAGGATCCTCAGCAGCAATCTCTAGAACCTGCTTATACTCTGAAGGGGGAATGAGGGGACGTCCTGCGTCAATGGGGTTCCGGAAAGATGTGCCTGCTGGGGGGAGGGTCTCCCGTAATCGCCCTTGTGTTTCCCTACTGAAAATGGGAACAAATAAACCCACCCGTTCACAGGCATCAGCTGCGGCAACGCTTATTCCGCCACCGCCTCCTACGACCGTAACCCTCCGACCACAGGAGGCAGGAAAGTGCAGGAAGGCTAGGGTTGTGTCCATGAGCTCCTCGAGGCTATTGACACGAATTGCTCCTGTCTGCTTAAAGAAGGCGTTCCAGATCTCCTCTCTTCCGCTTAGGGCACCCGTGTGACTCATTGCAGCCCTTGTCCCGGTTTCGGTGAGACCCCCCTTCCAGATTATCACAGGCTTCCTCTTAGCAACATCTTGAACGATTTTGAAGAAGTGTCGACCTTCTTTCACACCTTCCAGGTAAGCCGTAATGATTTTGGTCTCCGGATCCTCAGCAAGGTATTCCATGAAATCGGCTTCATTGAGGTCGCATGCGTTTCCATAACTTACCACCTTGCTGAAGTGGATTCCAAAGCCTACTGCTTGTCGGCAGAATGTTGTAGCGTATCCTCCACTTTGGGAAAGAAGGGCTACTTGCCCGCTTTTTTTGGAAAAATCGGCTCCTGGAAGCAAGGTTAAGCCGCTTGATGGGCAGTAGATGCCGAAGCAGTTTGGACCGATAACCCTGATGTGGCTCCTTCGGGAGATTTTCACGATCTCTTTCTCAAGCTTTTTGCCCTCTTTTTCCCCTGTCTCGCTGAAGCCAGCGGTAAGTATCACAACTGTTCCTATACCCTTTTCTGCGCAGTCTTCCATAACTGCTGGCACGCCTTGAGCTGGGATGCTGATGAAGGCGAGATCAATAGGGTTAGGAATATCTTTCACGCTTGGATAAGCCTTCAGGCCTGAGATTTCGGTTGTTCCCAGATGGACGGGGTAAATCTTCCCCTTAAACCCAAACTGGATTAAGGAGTTTAGGAAGCGAGTTCCAAACCCCATCTCCTTGGCTGAAACCCCTATAAGGGCAACATATCTTGGGTGGAAAATTGACTCAAATTTCCTTAGCCTTTCCATAGTCACGCGTCCTTAGAGTTCTTTTTACAATGGGATACCTAAAAATATTCGCGCTTGGTGAACTAGACTTTAAGCCTATACAGGCTCAAAATTATCGTTAGTGTTATATGGACAAAACATCTCTTTTCTTTTTCTCGCCAAGACAGTAATTTGGTGAAGTTTATGGTGCAAGAAAAGCACATAATCTTTTGTCCCGTGTGTGGCACCCACTGCTGTCATCATGCCTATGTGGAAAACGGAAAAGTTGTAAGAGTAGAGCCAGCTTTGAAAATTGCCCTTAAAAAAGGCTTTCCCTGCGATCCATGCACAACGGCAAAGGGAATAAGAACCATCCTGGGGGTCTTAAACAGTCCAGACCGCCTCAAGTTTCCTTTAAAGAGGGAGGGGAAAAGGGGAGAAGGCAAATGGAGGAGAATTTCTTGGGATGAAGCACTAGATACCATTGCAAGAAAGTTGTTGGAACTAAAAGATAAGTATGGTCCGGAAAGCGTTGCCATTCTTATAGGGGAACCCAAAGGCTTAGAATTTGCTTTCGCTCAAAGGTTCGCCACAGCCTTTGGAACGCCAAACGTAGCTACGCCAGGCACCTATTGTGGCGTTCAAACAGGTCATGCTCTTTTATCTACGTTCGGCTCAGCAGGCATTCAAGCTAGAATGGAAAGCAATCCAAGGGTAATGATAATCTGGGGCTCCAACTTTGCTCATATTGGCGGTACCTTTGTTGGTACAACAAAGAGGCAAATATACGAAGCCATAGAAAAGGGCTGTAAATTAATAGTGGTAGACCCTAGGGACATAGAAATATGGCCAGCGAAAGGTTGGACCGCCTCTAACAAGGCTACACTCTGGCTTAGACCTAGACCAGCCAGTGACGGCATTCTAGCTATGGGAATGATAAAGGTCATAATTGAAGAGAAGCTTTACGATGAAGACTACATAGCTAACTGGACCGTTGGCTTTGATGAACTTCAAGAACATGTAAATACCTTCACACTTGAAGAAGTGGAAAGGCTGACGTGGGTTCCAAAGGAGCAAATCAAGGAAGCAGCAAGACTTTACGCCACAAACAAACCCAGCATCATCGGCTGGGGAAATGCTTTAGAGCAAACCGTATGCGCTTTTCAAGCATGTCGTGCCATTGCAATTCTACGCGCTCTTACAGGTAACGTGAACACTCCGGATGGAGCAGAATTTGAAGTTGAACCGGCTCCCATGACTCGTCCCGGACGCTTCATGCTTGGAGGAAAGTTGAAAGAAAGACTTAGACAGTATCCTAGGTCGGCTGAGAGAACTGTTGGAGGCGAGTTTAAGGTAGCCTTAGTCTCAGCGTACATACCGACACAGGTGTTGATAAGGAGCATATTAGATGGAAGACCAAGCCCCGTGAAGACAGCTTTACTTTGGCTAACAAATCCCCTCGTAACCTATCCAGACTCCAAGGAAGTACACAGAGCCTTCATGAAACTTGATTTCATAGTTGTATCTGAAATTTTCCATACTCCCACCACAGCCATAGCAGACATAGTTCTTCCTGTTGCCGCCGAATTTGAACACGAAGACATAGGTTACTGGCCGGCCTGGGTTGGTTTTGCTCGCCTATACCCCAAGCTTGTAGACCCGCCGGGAGAAGCTTGGTCTGACATGAAAATTATTAACGAACTCGCCAAAAGAGTTGGATTAGGAGAATATTTCTGGGAGGATGAATATGAGGCCTTAGATTACATGTTGGAACCCGCTGGGATTACCTACAAAGAATTCCGCGATAAAGTAAAGTTCCTTGACCGAAAAATACTGTATGACCCAAACAAGGTTCTCGGTTATAAGACCCCTTCTGGCAAAGTGGAAATATATTCAGACCAGCTGAAGGCACTTGGTTACAATCCTTTGCCCTACTTTGAAGAACTTGCTAAGCCTCTTCGTGGTCCCTTTGAACTAACGGAAGAATACCCCCTAATCATGACCAATGCCAAGGATGAGGTTTTCTTTCTTTCAAGATACCAGAAGGTATCACTCCTACACGAGGTCGGACCATACCCTAGGGTATGGTTAAACACGAAGACAGCCAACCAACTAGGGTTAAAGGATGGGGATTGGATATACATCGAGGCAAAAAAGGGTAAAGCGAAACAAAGGCTTGTTGTAAATCCTGGGATTCATCCTAAAGTGGTGATAACAACCTTCGGGTGGCATGGAGAATCAAACATCAACCTACTCACTGATTCCAACCCCCCATACGAATTTGCAACAGGTACACCAACCCTTAGAGGTGTTCCATGTAGGGTGTATAAAGCTTAAATGTTCAAAGCCTGCGCCTACGATCCAAACGGGAGATTCAAGAAACCGTAGCTCATTGGTTGCTTCGTAGGTAGTAGGTTACAAGGCTTTTCGCCACTAACCGTCCCTTATCGTCTTTCACTTCCACGTCACTTAAGGAAATTGTTTTGCCTTTGTGTACGATTCGGGCTTCAGCGATCAACCGCCCTGACTCCACTGGCGCCAAGAAGTTTATTTTCATTTCAACCGTTAACGGAGCCTTCTTAAAATCAGCTGAAGCTACTGTTGCCCAAGCTGCGGCTGAATCGGCTAGGCTGGATATGGCTCCTCCATGAACGGTCCTTAAGAACTGAAGATGCTTCTCCTCTAAGTTCATGGTTAAACGAGCATAGCCGACCTTCACTTCCTCGATTTTCATGTTCAAAAGTCTGTAGTAGGGGCAAGCCTCCCCCTGTTTAATTAAATCATCCAATGTGGGCTCCATGGCTTAAACACCTAGAAATACACATAATCATCAAAATGAAATATAAAATCTCCTTCAGCAAATGAAAGCTGAGAGTTTTCGAGTACCCCTGGATAGAAACCTTTACTTTTCTACCACTTCCACTTTCTCCACTTTTTTGCACCATGGAATCTTGGGTATTTCCTCAGAAAGTTCTTGGAATATTTCCTTTTCAATTGTTTCATTTGCTTCTTTCTGGGCCTCTTCAACGAGGGAAATAACGATAATAGCCTTTTTCGTCTTCATAGGATATCCCGGTTCTCCAGTTGACGACAAGAACAAACGAGTAGTTTTAAGAAAAGCTTTGGGATTCACCATTGCTTCAAATTGGAATCGGAGTCAGAATTCTAACTACTCCTCCTCTTCAAACTTTATCCTGTGAACATACCAACAATAATGGTGTCTGACAGAGTCCTTGACAAAATCCGCAATACTGCTATAACCACACTCGGGATGGTCCCTCACCAACTGCTCCACGGCTTCCAACATTTTGGAGGGCAATTTCACAGTTCTGTACCGTCTGTCCATTGTACTCTACACCCTAAGAATGAACATAGTTAAAATACGAAACATTTCAAATTTATGAGTAATCCATGACTCAGAATCCGAAGACACCGACAAATGCTTACGAAACCTTAGTCTACATGCAAACGCAAAGCTAATTGCTACGTTCCAAGTGAAGTGAGAACAGAGGGATAATGTTGCCCACTGAACTTTTTGAAGAACTAGGCGACGAAATAGGGCCTGAGCTAGTTATACACTTGTACGACCCTACAACCGGAATGAAAGGAGTCGTAGTAGTTGACACTACAGCTTTGGGGCCTACTGCCGGCGGAATAAGAATGCTCCCTGACATAACCACAAAAGAAATCGCCCGCCTAGCCCGCGTTATGACGTACAAGTTCGCCATCCTCAACGTTCCAGCCGGAGGCGGAAAGGCTGGAATTTGGCACGATCCGAATGCTCCAGACAGAGACAGAATTATCACCTCTTTCGGTCGTGCATTAAAGCCCATCATGAAGGAGAGGCTTTACTTTCCAGGAGGGGACATGGGAACAAGCGACAAGGATGTAGAGATAATATACGGTATCGCGGAAGTGGAAGAATTACGGCCAAGCGGGCTAACCCTCAAGATAAAAGAAGGAATGCCCCTAGAAGACCATCTAACAGGCTTTGGCGTCGTATCAGCAGCAAAGGCAGCAAGCAAATTTGCAGACGTAAGCATCGAAGGCGCCACCGTCGCCATAGAAGGTTTCGGAAAGGTGGGAGGGGGAGTCGCGAGATACATGGAAAAAGCCGGCTCAAAAGTGGTTGCAATTTCTACGATTCGCGGGGCCATATACAACCATAGGGGCCTCAAGGTTGAAAAACTTCTGGAAATGAGAAAGCGATACGGAGACGGAGTGGTCCTCGAGTACAAGGAGGCAGAACAGATCAAAAAAGAAGAACTGTTCTTGTTGCCAGTTGATGTGCTGGTGCCGAGCGCGAGACCGGACGTAATAAACAAGGGTAACGCCGACAAAATAAAGGCAAAGCTGGTTTCCTCCGGGGCAAATCTCCCCGTTACGCAGGAAGCGGAAGAAATCTTGTTTAGGAAAGGAACAATTTCTGTTCCCGACTTCGTCGCCAATGCTGGTGGAGTGATCGCTGGTATAATTGACCGAACAGGAGGCACGGAGGAGGAGGCCTTCAAAACCGTGGAAGAAAGGATTACTTCAATAACCCGAGAAGTTGTTTCCACAGCCCTCAAAGAGGGAATAAACCCTAAAGCAGTGGCGTTAAGAATTGCCAAAGAAAAGGTGATGAAGGCAATAAAAAGACGCGCGGTTTGAATAGCGCATCTTTTCAGTTAGCATGTTATATGGATTATTGCACCGACGCTTTTTTCTTCATCAGCCAACTCATTATACTTTTTTATCGCTTCGTAAGACGACAACTTGATGAGTTTTATTCCCTTCTGTTTCGCGAAGCCTTCGGCTTCAGTTGATAAACTTGCCAGTTCGCTTGTTCCCGTGCCTATGACTATGATTTTGGCTCCGTCCTTGTAGAGTTTCTCTAATTCTTCTTTGCTGAAGGAGTGGCTTCCAAACTTGTCGCGTTCGTTTGTTCTTGGCTTTAACTCTCCTTTCGGAGTTACGACCACGTCGTAGTCATATTCCTTGCCGTCAGCTGTGACGGTGCCCCATTCTACCGAATCAAAACGTGCCATGATCATCACCTTAGCTTTATCAAATTGAAACTGTTGGTTATTTAGAGCTTTCGTTAATCAAAGGTTTTATATACCAACCGCAAGCGTATTTTTTGACGTTGAATAGGAGGAAGGCTTATGACTGAAGTGGTAGAGAAGGGATTAATAAAAATTGGGATAACGATTTCAAAGCCCATCTTAGCAATAATATGCATAATCTTCGGGATACTGGTCATAGTGTTTAAAGACCTTCTACAATGGATAGTTGGACTATTCCTAATAATACAGGGAATACTATTGTTGACGGATTATCTCGAACTAAGAGGACAACCGGCACCTAAATCCTAAGTTATACTAACTTATCTTAAGAGCGAGAAGGAAATGAACCGTGAATGAAGCGGTTCCCTAGAAGCGGTTCTGAAACTATGCGAAGACATATGTAGGGAAAATGAACGTAAGAGATTTAGAATCGGAAAATTGCAATGCTCAATGTGCTATAGAGATAAAGGTAAATCTCCTTTCAACCTTCATATATCTAAGGGAGGAATGAGAAAAGGTGTCGAAACGTAAGGGTTTCTCAACCAAAGCAGTTCACTCAGGAGAAAGGCGAGATCCCTCTACTGGGGCGGTCGTCGCGCCGATCTATGAAACCTCTGTCTTCGCGTTTTCCAGCACAAAAGAACTGATCGATGTCATGAGTGAGAAAGCGGAGGGATACGTATACACGAGATATGGGAATCCAACCGTGAGGATTGTTGAAAGGAAGATGGCGGAACTCGAAGGCGCCGAAGATACAGCGGTTTTCTCGTCGGGCATGGCTGCCATAGCCACCACCATCTTCACCTTAGTTTCTTCAGGTGACCACGTTGTTTCCACCAGGGACCTATATGGCGGAACTTTAGCCCTTTTCAAGGATGTTTTGCCGAAATTTGGTGTGGAAGTGAGCTTGGTGGAAGCCACAGACTTCGACGAAATGAAATCAGCAATTCAAAAGAACACGAAGGTTATCTATGCTGAAACTCCTACCAATCCTACATTGAAGCTTGTCGACGTATCTAAAGTTGCCAAGCTTGGTGAGAAGAAAGGGATAACGGTTGTGGTTGACAGCACCTTCGCTTCGCCCTATAATCTGCAGCCCATAAGCTTCGGTGTTGACATTGCAGTTCACAGCGCCACAAAGTATCTTGGAGGACACAACGACGTAACTGCGGGAGTAGTGGGCGGTTCTGAAGGGTTTATTCAAAACTTGAAAGAAATGCGCAAGCATTTAGGCGGAACGCTTGATCCCCACGCCGCTTGGCTGCTTTTACGGGGGTTGAAGACGCTTGGATTGCGGATGGAGAGGCACAACTCCAACGGCATGCGGGTGGCAAGATATCTTGAGAAGCATTCCAAAGTGAAGAGGGTGTACTATCCAGGCTTACCAAGCCATCCCCAATATTCAATCGCCAAGAAACAAATGAAGGGCTTCGGTGGAGTTGTCAGCTTTGAGCTCGATGGAGACTTCGAAATGACCATGAAGTTCGTGGATAACCTCAAACTATGTTATCTAGCCGCCAGCCTAGGAGGTGTCGAAACTTTAGCCACGCAACCCGTCACTTGCTCCCACTATTTCGTCAGCGCGGAGGATAGAAAGAAGGCAGGAATAACGGATCAACTGGTGCGGTTGGCTTTAGGAATAGAAGACCCAGAAGACATCATCGCTGATTTGGAACAAGCCTTCAACAAAATCTAGCTTAAACATGCCTTTGCAAACTTTGTGTCTTTAGTTGGTGACGATTCTCTAGTTCTTCGAAGATTCCTCTGAGCTTAAAGCCTTTTTGAGCAAAGAGCACTAGAATATGGAAGAGTATGTCTGTAGCTTCACCTACTATCTCTTCAAGGCGGCTATCTTTCGTTGCAAGAATGAGTTCAACAGTTTCCTCGCCTATCTTCTGAAGAATAGCGTCTTCCCCCTTCGCAGTTAACTGGGAAACATAAGACTTCTCCCTAGGATTTTTTACTCTATCTACTATAACCTCGAAAATTCTTTCAACAATCTTCGCGTCAACAGCCCGCTCTTCCTCGGCGATTATTGATTTGTGGAAACACGTTTCATGGCCTGTGTGGCAGACCGCCCCTATCTGTTGAACCTTGAAGAGAATTGCATCATCGTCGCAGTCTAGAATGGCGTTCTGTAGCAGGGAATAGTGCCCAGACTCTTCGCCCTTAAGCCATATCCTCCCGCGCCCTCGGCTCCAATAATGCATTTTACCGCTTGTCAACGTTAACTGTAGGGCTTCTTCATCCATGAAGGCTTGCATCAAAACTTTATCGTTTGAAGCATCTTGGACAACCACTGGAACAAGTCCCTTCGCCTTTTCAAAGTTCACTTTTTTAACGAATTCTTCCACCTCGTTTTCACTTAATTGTAAGACCAAGTTTTGCACCTCTTACTAAATGAGACGTATAGGAACTCCTTTTCTGGCAAGATATTCCTTCACCTCTCTAACAGAGTATTGGGACCGGTGGAAGATGGAGGCGGCTAGGGCGGCGTCAGCTTTTCCGTCAGTTAAAGCCTCATAAATGTGCTCGAGGTTTCCGGCTCCTCCGCTGGCGATTACTGGCAGATTTGTTGCTTCACTTATTGATCTCGTCAATGGAATGTCGTAGCCATCTTGCGTTCCATCACAGTCCATGCTGGTTAGTAAGATTTCTCCGGCGCCTAATTCTTCCACAGTCTTAGCCCAAGATATGGCGTCCATTCCGGTAGGTATTCTTCCACCTTCAACATAAACTTCCCACCAACATCGACCCTGAGCAGTATTCACAATCGTCTTGTCTTGCAAAACTTTTTTCACGTAAACCTTCTTGGCGTCTATGGCAACAACGATGCATTGACTGCCAAAAATCTCAGCTGCCCGCTTCACAAGCTTGGGTTCCCTCACAGCCCCAGTGTTTATGGAAACCTTGTCTGCGCCAGAGGAAAGTACATTTTTGATGTCAGCAACATTTCTGATGCCTCCGCCCACAGTGAAGGGAATGAACACCATATCTGCTGTTCTTTTT
>Ga0315306_10001285_pt1 | contig 12019 bp, 9 predicted proteins | sample TDP1_MG_FD_203803 | JGI IMG/M metagenome (GOLD analysis project Ga0315306, IMG submission 203803) | Freshwater sediment microbial communities from Lake Towuti, South Sulawesi, Indonesia - TDP1 | ecosystem: Environmental > Aquatic > Freshwater > Lake > Sediment | place: Indonesia: South Sulawesi... | reverse complement strand
TACGAAGCCAAATTCGTGGTTCCAGGCATGGAATTCCCCTACATAGACAACAACCTCTGGATTTGCGTCACCAAACTTGAAACAACCCGCCCCAACCTTGACCTTTCAAAAGTCGCTTACAAGGCAGTTTCGCCGAGCATATTCTGGAACTCCACAGGGTCAACGCTGGGATTGACATACCTAAATTACACCGGTGCAGGAGTAGGCTTAAACATGCTTTACCTATGCAAATCTCACTGGGAGTTTTTGATTATAAGCATCGATCCCTTGAGACTCTACGCCTATCCAGCTTGGGAAACTCCTAAGCTTCAGAGCACTAAAATAGGCACCGAATTTCAAACTTACTCGCAGGACGCTGTTTACTTGGAAGACGGATATTTGGCGGTTGTTTTTGACGGTTACAACAAAAGCGCCATAAGAGACTCAGACATATGGTTTATGAAAACCAACGCTTCTGATTCATTAGAATGGAGTGACCCAAGGTGGATATCTCTTTCTAAAGATTCAGAGTACACGCCATCCATAAGTGTGCTCAAAGGCGACATTCTCGCTGTAGTCTACAGAAGAAACATAGTTGGAGAACATGTTGTTTACTGGAAAGTTTACATTACAGCAAGCATTGATAACGGTTGGAGCTGGACAACACCTCAGACGCTGCCAATAACCACTGACGAAGCTTATGCACCCTCAGTTTCCAAGCTTATAAACGGAGGCTTCATGTACACATTTCACACATCAACAAGCACAAGCCTTCCAACATCGCCAAAAATCTTCTTCACCCTAAATCCGGTTGAAAACTGGTGGCTCTACACCATAGGTCAAGCACAATGCCTAGCAGTTGGCGACACTGACGGCGACCGAATCAACGAAATAGTGGCTGGAAGCCTCACCCAAATACACGTCTTAGAGCTAACTGACATGGGAAACAGTAGATTTAATTACACGCAGAAATGGGTAAGCCAAGCCCTACCCCAAACAATAACAGACATTGCTATAGGCGATATTAATAATGACGGCGCTGAAGAAATTGTGGTTACAGCCGAAAGCGGAAACCTCTACGCCTTCAGATGGAAAAAACAGGAATAGCTAACATTAACTACCATTTTTACCAGCAGATGAATAAGTTTTTACTGCTTTTTCTAGGACTTCAAAAGCTTCCATTCGGTTTGGGTTGTCTGGGTTTACATTGCCCAAGCCTAATCGTACCATGTTTGAACTTATCAAATTATAGTCGCTTTTGAAAAGAAAGAATGTTCCAGGCACTGCGGCTAAGCCATAGCGTGGTATTGCATGTTCATTTGTCCATTTGTAAGTGTCTTTCATTGGCAGTTTCACCCACAGGGTTATGCCAACCTTGTTGGGAAAATATTCAAAGCCTTTTCCGTTTAGCCATTCTTCTGTTTCATTTTTAAGTCTCATCCACCTTTGTTTATGCTTTTCCAGTTTTTCCATGTCGCTGGTTAACAGTTTAGTTGCGATTATCTGCACGATGTTTGGGCTGTTGCCGACAGTGTTTAGCACATCCGTGTATATTCCGTCTACAATGTCTTTTCTAGCGAGGGCGATGCCGAGTTTTAATCCACCAAGGCCATATGCCTTTGTGAAGCTTGTGATGACAATACCAAACTCCTTGTCAACGGAGAAAACAGTTGGTATGGCATTCCTATCGAATTCAGCGTATATTTCGTCGCATAAAACGTAAAAACAATGTTCACAAGCAACGGCCATGATTTCCTTTAGCTCACTCAAGTCGGATATTGCTCCACTTGGCGCGTGAGGATTCGTTAACACAAGCAATTGAGTTTTTTCCGAAACAATTTTTCGAAGCATGTCTGCATCAAGTCTATAAGATTCTTTCTCCTTTCTTTCCAGCCTTTTCACACGTGGAAAATATTCTTGCACCTGCCGTAATAGCGGCTCATAGGTTGGGTATTCCACTATTGCTTCATTCTTCTTCTCGCCTATTTCGGCTAAATATCTAATCATTCGTGCGTTCTGACCCGAGGCCCCTTCACTTGAAATAAAAACGTTTTCATGTTTTACATTATACCTTTGGGCTAGCAGTCTAGCAGCTTTGGGATTGCCGTGTGCATAGTTAACGCTTAAGTCAACCTCGCCTAGTTTAAGATTATATTTAAAGTAGCCTAGGCCGCTGGAGCGAAAGTCGTATTTTAGAGTTGGCACATGGATATACCAATCCAGATACGCTGATGGATGTTTCATCTGAAAAGCCTACTCATTCTGTAGTTTGAATCGGAGGATTGCCGCTATTCCGCCGAAAGAATTCTTTAGCATTTGTCCCTCTTCTGTTTCACCAGATATTATTTCCACTTCAGTGTTTGTATATTCCGCCAGTTGGACGAAATTCTCTATTAGTTCTTGTGTTTCAGCTACGCCTAAGGCGGGTGAGTTGCACTTTGGACATGGTTTACTGGAAAGACTGGGCTCAAAATTTGTTAGCATTTGGCTTTTCATGGTATGTTGTTCTTCGTAGCCGCAGGCATTGCATTTGACCGTAACGCGCATTATGTCCAATCCTTCAGAAAGTAGTAGCGTTTTAACAGCCCCAGCTTCTAAAGCTCTTCTGACCTCTTCTTGTCCGTATGTTGCCATTCCAGTGTCATGTCCGATTTCGTAGAGAAACTGTTGCATTATCTGTTTTTCTTCTATGTAACGTATTTTCCGCATTATCTCCGGAGCCTTGCCAACAACTTCCTTCACACCTTGCTCATCAACATAAGCCGTATCAATTACGTCTATGACTTTCTCTTTCAACATGTAATTCAAATAGTCGCCCTTTTCAAAGTCGTATTTCGTTGGACCTGGACCAGCAATTATTAAGCCTTTCAAGTTTTCAATGGGCAAAAATGTCTCGTTAGCATGTCCTCCCACTCGCGAAAAGTACTCCTGAAGCCTCATCTCCCTTACTCTTTCAAATCTTCTGGCTGATTGTCCCCCTGCACGGGTTTTTCCTGGCACACCAGATGTTAGTTCTCTAACTATTTCGAGTCTTCTACCTTGAAGCGTTGCAAGCGTGGCTGCTGAAGAGTCTATGAGAAGTATACCGTAGGTTTCCTTTTCTCTCAGAAGCTCTTGCAGATGCTCTGTGTGGAATCTTGAGTCGCATCTGTAAAGGTATATGTTTATGGATTCCGGTGGAAAAATCACGTAGGTTTCGATTTTTTCGCTTCCAGCTCCGTTTTGCGGGATTGCACCGCAAAATATTACAAGGCCATTTTCTGGGGTTTCTTTGAAGAGTTTTAGGCGTTGCTGAACCTTCACTATTGCGTCTTGAACGTTTTTTCGGGTGGTTGTGGACTTTATGTTTGAGGCTGTGCCGTATTCGTCTCTAAGCATATTCATAACTTCGCTTATTTGTTTTCCAGGCGGGACGTAAAGTGAAACAAGCTCAGTTCCACGTCCCTCTTTGTCGGCTAGCGTGTTCAGTATCTTTTTCAGCCTGAATAGTTCCAAGGAAGTTCTTTTTTTACTGCTCAACTGCCTTCACTAACTGCTTTAGCCGTAAAGCTACTTTGCAGGGCGTTAAATAAGAGTTTAGGAATAAGGGTTATGTGATTTCTAAAACTTCCTTTAAGAATGCTTTGTATGGACCTAACTTCCCACCATAATTGCCTGCTGAAATTCTCACAACGCCTGATACGCCCGCGGCAGACTTTATCCCTTCACTCATAGCCTTTTTAACTACTTCTGCTGTTAAGCCGTTAATGACAATTTCATAAACACAATTCACGTTTTGAGGTAACTGTGAATTCTGTACAAGCGTTTTTAATCCGGGACAGAAAGGATGATTCGTTGAGGCTTTAAGCTTATACTTTAAGGAACCTGTCTTGGAACCTGAGCGGCAAATTCCACCAGGGAAAGGCAAGATAACCTCGCTTGTTTTGCTTTTGATGGCTTTTACTGCTTCTTCAGCCGCCATAAGTCCAGAGGGCTTGTCTCTGGCTAGGATGAGGAGCATTCCGCCTGCTATCGCTTCGGCTGCACCGAATGTATCTTCAACAATGAAGTCGCCTTCCATCACAGGGATTTTCCAGACCTTTCTGTTTCCAACTAGACCTTTCCTTTGAAATCCGTCGCCAAACAATCTTATGCTTCTGCCAACCTTTAGCCTTCGTTTCGCATTTGGCATAGCGTCAAAAGCCGAAGCCGTTGGACAGGTCATTATGCATTGCCCTATGCGCAGTATCATCTGGTTTTTCAAGTCAAACCTGTTATAATTATATATTTGGATTAAGGCGCCCACTCGGTTGTCCGGCGTTTTATCTTTTGGAACCATGCCTTCTATGCTGGCTTCAGCTGGGGACATAATTACGCTTGTTGCAAAACCTGTTGCAGCAACAGCCGCAGTCAAGGCCCATTTCTCGTTATCAGCCGTAATCAATACGCGACCGGCCCACATGGGAAACATTTCCGCGAAAGTGTCCTCAATTTCACAAACGTTTCCATTCTCCGCTCTATATGAAAATATTCTTTCAGTCATGATTTTGCTTCCTTTGTTTAGACCTTATTATACAAACAGTGGAACGAATTTAAATTTTTCAATAATAAACCAAGCCTTTATCTGTTGTTCTAGGAAGGAATGTAAAACGTTGGTGAAAAACATTAGATTAAGTAGTGCAGGGCGTTATGAAAGGAAAAACCCATTGAGCCTCTCCTCAGTTAAACTTCAGCAGTATTATTGCCCTGCACCGAACAACAAAAAGGAGCAAGGAGAATATAAGATTTTTCTATAACAATGCTCTATAGAACTCTTCTATTTTCTCAATTTATCCCGTAATAAACTTAGACAAGTAACCATCAGACCAATGTTTGATAGACCCAAAAACCCTTAAATCTTTCACCAATAACCAAAGTGTATGGGCCGGTAGTCTAGCCAGGTTAGGACATCTGCTTGACGTGCAGAAGGTCGTCGGTTCAAATCCGGCCCGGCCCACTAAAGACTTTTTCACATTTATTCGGCAATCTTTATGGTTGTTTTTGTGATATCGGACCATTAGTTGCCTCTAATGTTTCTTTTTAAACGTTAGTCTACCAATAGGAGGCATATGCGTCAAGGTCTGAGAGGAAATCTAAAGGTTATTATGATCGACAAGCATAAATTTTTAGTTTTCCATAAAATTAGACAGGGGTTAAATTGACAAAGGTAATTGAGGTTTTTGTAAAGAATCGTAAAGTGTTAACCGAGAGTCCATGTTTCGTGCGGGTTGAAGCTGGGCATCCATGCGCTGGCATCGCACCTGGGGTCACATATCAGGAGGAAAGTGTCTTGCCGAAGGACGACCAACACGCTTTGGACATTGTGAGGGCCATTGCCAAGGAGAAGGGATTGGACGTAAAGGTGTATAATCTGTCTACGACCAAGGGAAGGCTCAAGGCTCGTTTTAAGGGTGTTGAGAAAACTCCTACAATTCTAGTAGGCGATAAAAGAATCGATGGAACAATTGCTAGAGATAGCATACTCAATGCGTTAGAGTAATACAATCGTCGAAACCGCGAAAGTGGTTCCTATCGCCAGTTCGAGTTCAGCTTTCCACCAAAACAAATAAAAATGTGAAAATCAACCTAGAAAGCTCTAGATGTCGGTGGAGAATTGTGCCCTCAGAAATCTTTGATTCAGAAAATTTCATTGAGATAAGTGGACGTGCAGAATATTGCGCAGTAAAAAGGTTAAAAGACGTTGTGAAGTTGAAGCTTCGCACTTCAAAAAAACTTTACACTTTAAAAGCTGAGCCAGCAAAGGCTGAAGAAATCATAAAAAAACTTCAGTGCGAAATTCGTGAAATATAAAAAGAGAAAATTAAAAAGGACGGAAGCCAGAGATTAGCTTGAATCGCCTCCTCAGCCTATTCTGCTTCTCTCAATTATTTTTGGCACGATCCACTCGAAGCCAACAGCCATCATATGAATTCCAGCGGCATTAGTTGTTTTTCGAATTTCACGAATCATCTCTCCAAAGATTTCCATGTTCTCCTCCAAAAACGCTTCCTTACTCTTCTCTTTTGCTCTGCGGAGTCGTTGTTCTACTTCTTCTGGAACTTTTATTCCAGGTACAAATTTGATCATCCAGTCCATCATAGCTAATGATTTGAAGGGCGCCACACCAATCAATATGGGCGTTTTAAGGTAAGAAGCGGCATCCAAAAAACGCTTGGCTTGCTCCACGCTATAGACACATTGGGTTTGTACAAAATCAACTCCAAGCTTGACTTTCCTCTCAATTTTTAGGATTTCTGGCTCTAAGGGGTCAGCATTTGGTGCCGCAGCTATACCTATGTTGAATTTGGGCGGGTTTTCTATTTTGTTGCCGTTTAGGTCTAAACCTTCGTCTATAACCTTTCTTAGCATATAAGTGAAAGTTGCGGAGTCTAAGTCAAAGACTGGTTTAGATTGTGGCGTATCGCCTACCGTTGTGTGATCACCAGTAAGAACTAGAATGTTTTTTATTCCTAAGGCACCCGCTGCCAAAACATCAGAAATCAACGCCAAACGGTTTCTGTCCCTAGTGGTCATTTGATAAACAGCTTCTACACCAGCCTCCTTCTGAATCAGATAGGATGGCACAAGGGCGTTCATATAACCAAAAGCTGTGGGGTTATCCGTGATATTGACAGCCACAACGTGACCTTTCAGTGTTTTTGCTCCTTCAATAACTTCGTGAAGATTTGTTGTTTTCACCGGTTCAAGCTCTCCCGTAAAAGCGAATTTGCCGTCCATTATCTGTTTCATTAACTCACTGTAGGCTTCTCTTTTCCAAGTTTCAACAGTTTCCTCTTTCCCTTTGATAGTTTCAGCTTTCTTTTCGACTCCCGTCTCTCCGCCTAGTTCTCGTGGATGCTCTGAAATTCTATAGTCCCGGGGAATCCTAAACTTTGTGAACCAGTCAAGTCTATCTCTTTCTTTTAGACGGTTGTAGATGAGCACCCAAGCGCAGTCTTTTTTCCAGCCGCCAACTTCACATTTTCCTTTTGTTTGTCCTCCACAAGGTCCGTTAAGGAGACTTTTGGCGCATCTGGTTATTGGGCATATACCGCCTGTCTCAAATAGAAGGCAGTCTCCGCAGGCTCGACACAATTCATAGAATTTGCCTTCTTTTGCGTCGTGCATTCCTAGAAATTTTGTGTCGTTGGCTGGGATGACCAGTTTGTTTGGATAAAGGTCTGCAAGTGTTTGAACTCCAACTCCACATGCTAAGCTGAGCACAGCATCATAATCGTTAATTAACGGGTGAAACGAGGCAACTATCTGTCTATCACATTGCCGAAGAATTGATGTGGCTTTAATTTTGGAATCACCTACACCCCTAAGTTTTCTATACATTTCAAGCAACATCTTTAAGATTTCAGCCTGCTTCTCACCTCCAGCCTGAATTATGGCAGCGCATCCATCACAACCAACTATCAAAAGGCTTTGAAAATTCTTGGTCATCCCAAAAATTTCTTCAAGAAGTTTCTGCTGGACTATAATCAAATTACAGCCTCCTTAAAGAAACTCATATGAGCGGAAACGAACAATATAAAAATTGCTACAGGAGACGTTAAGTTATTCTCAAGTTATTCGTGACGCAAGTTTAATATTTCTGGCATATATCTTTTAAATTTCTTTACAATCGCAGTTTGAAGAAATTTGAGGTTTACACCATGCCCCCAAACAAAATCTCCGAAGTATGTTATCCTCCTTGTCGCAAAGCTTGTCCAGCCGAGGTAAATGTTCAAGCCTACATCGCCCTTATAAGTCAAGGAAAATTCAAAGAAGCCCTAGAAGTTGTAAGGGAGAGTATTCCCCTTCCAGCGGTTTGTGGAAGAGTATGCTTCAGCCCGTGTGAAGAAGCTTGCACAAGAAAAGACATGGACGATTCGCTAAGCATTCGAACCTTAAAAAGACTTGTCGCAGACTGCGAGCTTAAAATTGGAAATAATGAGAAGCCAAATCCGATTCCAAGAAGTTACGATGAGAAAGTAGCAGTAATTGGTTCTGGTCCTGCTGGGCTTGCTGCGGCTTATGAGCTTGTCAAAATGGGTTACGCAGTTACAGTTTTTGAAAAAGCCTCCAAGCCAGGGGGTATGCTGAGAGAATGCATACCCGAGTATCGCTTGCCTAAGCAAGTGCTTGACATCGAAATTCAATACCTTATGGATTTAGGCGTAGAAATAAAAACAAACGCAACGCTTGGCAAAGAGCTGACAATAGAGTGTTTGCTAAATCAGGGCTACAAAGCAGTTTTCATAGCCATTGGCGCTCAAAAATGCTTAAGCCTAAATTGTGAAGGCGAAAACCTAGGTTGTGTTCTACACTCACTTGAATTTTTGAGAGACATAAACGCTGGACAACGCATGGAGCTTGGAAGCAAAGTGGCTGTGATAGGGGGAGGAAACGTTGCTATTGATGTAGCTAGAACTGCCAAGCGTTTAGGTTCAAGCGAAGTAACAGTAATATATCGACGGTCAGAGGAGGAAATGCCAGCCCATTATAGGGAAGTTGAAGAGGCAAAACTAGAAGGTGTAAACTTTCTTTTCCTAGCGTCTCCAAAAAGATTCATCGGTAAAGACAGTAAAATTGCTTCAATAGAATGCATCAAGATGAGTTTAGGACCGCCGGACGAGAGTGGTAGAAGACGTCCAATACCTATCGAAGGCTCAGAATTCACACTTCCGGTTGACACTGTGATATTAGCCATAGGAGAAACACCAGACATCCACTTCTTACCTAAAGAAGTCGAAGTTACAGAAGGAAACACCATCATAGTTGACCCAATAACGCTTGAAACAAAAATGCCCGGAGTATTCGCGGGAGGAGACGCGGTCACAGGACCAGCATCAGTGATAGAAGCCATAGCAGCAGGTAAAAAAGCTGCAGTTTCCATAAACCGCTACCTCAGAGGCCTGGACTTAAAGGCAGGAAGAGATGAAAAAATCTCCGAAACCGCATGGGTTACAAGCGAAAAACTATTAGAGAAAAAGCCTAGACAACCCGTGCCCAGCCTTGATCCGCCCAAACGCCTTGGAAACTTCCAAGAGGTTGAACTTGGATTCAACGTGAAAACTGGAATAAAAGAAGCCCATAGATGCTTATTCTGTGGACCATGCGCTCAGTGTCTTGAAACGGAGGACTTGTGTGAATCCGACGATGCGCTAGTGGATGAGGATAGATGTATTGCATGTGTCAACTGCGAAAAAATTTGCGAATATGGAGCCATAAAAGTTGAAAAATCCATCGCAAAAGTCAACTATGGTCTTTGCAAGGGCTGCGGAGCGTGTGCAGTTGAATGTCCAGCGATGGCAATTTCTATGAACAATTTCACAAATACGAAAATCTTGACTTCAATAAAGGAACCCCCAAAAATGTGGAGAGACAGTGAACCACGTATTTTGGCTTTCCTCTGCAATTGGTGCCACAGCGGAAATATAGAGCAGCTTATTGAATATCCAAACGTCCATGTCGTTCCAGTTAAATGCACCGGAAGGATAGATCAATTACACATTCTTCAAGCTTTCTGGACGGGAGCAGACGGTGTTTTAATCATAGGCTGTCACAGTGCAGATTGCCACTATGTTTTTGGCGCCTCGGCTGCTGAAAAAAGAACAGAAGAAATTAAGAAGTGGCTCAAGGCTGTTGGAATAGAACCTGAACGGCTGCGAACAGAGAAGACTTCCGCAGATGATAAACGCAGCCTTAGCGAAATCGTTAGAGATTTTACGTCTAACCTAAAAGAGATAGGGGTTAATCCCTTAATAAAATGTCGACAAGGGTAACTGCAGCAAACACCAAAATAGTTTCCACTTCAGTAGTGTTTTGGTCAACTCTAAAGATAAAATTCGCCACTTCCAAAACTTAATTAGAGGGGTAGACTTGAGGTGTCTTATGCCAACTTCGTCTATTTACAATCTTCTAAAGAATCGACGTAGTATACATAGATACTTATCAAATGATATACCTGAAACCGTCCTTAATCGTGTTTTAAAGGCAGCTATATGGGCCCCTTCAGCGCATAATGCACAGCCTTGGCGGTTTATAGTAATCCAAGATTTAATGGTTAAGAAAAAGCTTGCAGAGGCCATGGCAAGCGAGTGGGATAAAGATTTACGCAAAAACGGCTTTTCAGCTGGTGAGCGTGAACGCTTAATTAAGGCTTCTCTTGAGACTTTTACTAACTCTCCAAGCCTTATTGTTGCATGTTTAACCATGGAAGACATGGATAAGTATCCAGACAGGCGAAGGCAGAGCGCTGAATACTTGATGGGGGTTCAAAGCGTAGCAGCTGCGATTCAAAATCTGCTCTTAGCAGCACATGCTGAGGGTTTAGGAACATGCTGGTTTTGTGCTCCTCTGTTCTGTCAAAAGACGGTTAAAGAGGCTTTGAAGATGCCTGAAAGTGTTGAGCCTCAAGCGTTAATAACTATTGGATACCCTGCGGAGACTCCAGAAGCCTCTTTGAGAAAGCCGTTAAAAAGCGTGATACATCAAAATCATTGGGAGAAGGCGAAATGATAACAGCATTAGCAGGTGGAGTTGGAGCTGCAAGATTTCTTCAAGGATTAATAAAACTCGTTCCCGAAGAAGAGCTTACAATAATCGTTAACACAGGGGACGACATTGAATTCTATGGCCTACATGTTTCCCCAGACCTTGACATAGTTATGTACACGCTGTCTGGAATAATTGACGAAGAAAAGGGATGGGGTATTAAGGGAGACACTTTTCATTGCCTTGAAACTCTCCAAAAATATGGATATGAAGCTTGGTTTAACTTAGGTGACAAAGATTTCGCCACACACATTCATAGAACATACCTTCTGAAAAGGGGCTTCAAACTTTCAGAAGTCACCGATATGCTCCGTCAAACTCTTGGGCTAAAGGTAAGGATTCTTCCAATGACTAATGATAAATTTGAAACGATGATTGTGACAGATAAGGGGAAAATGCATTTTCAAGAGTATCTGGTTAAGAGAAGGGCTCAAGATAAAGTTGTTAATGTAGAGTTTGAAGGCGCCGATGTTGCTAGTCCTTCACCCGGCGTTCTTGATTCTATTTTATATTCAGAAGCAGTGATTATTTGTCCCAGCAATCCAATCGTAAGCATCGGCACCATTCTTTCAGTTAGAGGTGTCCGCGAAGCACTCAAAGCAACAGAGGCTAAAGTTATTGCAATAAGCCCAATTGTTGGTGGTGCTCCCATCAAAGGACCTGCTGACAAGCTCATGAGCGGCTTAGGATTAGAGGTTTCCGCCTACGGGGTTGCAGCCCTTTACAAGGACTTCTTAGACGTATTCGTCATAGATAATATGGATGGTGCCCAAAAAATGAGAATAGAGGCTATGGGCTTGAATGTAGCTGTGACGAATACCATTATGAAGACTCTACAAGACAAAGTTGAATTAGCCAAGGTAGTTTTAAATCTGGTCAGGGAATAGACATTCTTTTTATAATAAAAAGTTGGTCAGTTTGGTGAAGCCTTACCCGTCTCTTTCTTCTTTTTTGAGAGTCTAGTTAATAAATTCAACGCGTTTGTTTCCTTATCTACGTTTTTAACATTTAGAAGTCCAGCTTTCTCAGCGTTTGCGAATAGTTCTTCACCTTTTTCTGTGCGGATAATTGTAAATGTCCATCTATCCAATCCCAATCCTCCCATTGAAATGTCTGCTAGCTCAGAGCTGAAGTCGTCGCAAAATCTGCAGCTTTTTCGAGCATATTGTTTTATCTCTGCAAGAGGGATGGTTTTAACTTCAGACTCTGTGGTAACAAGCATTTTTCCTTTTATATTCATTTTCTTTATGTTGTTCAAATCAAGGCCTAAAGTTTCTTTGATGCATTTTTCCATGAGTCCTTCGTAAGTGAAGCATTCAGAACACATAAGTCCTATTAAAAATTTTAGAGGAGATGTGTATTTCTTTAAGCCCGCCATCTGCATTTTTCTAACGGCGCGGATTTGGCACGGAGTTCCCACAAACGCCACACTTGCTTTTTTCTGCTTGACTCCCTCAGCTAGAGCAAGGATGTTAGG
>Ga0315306_10001283_pt1 | contig 12029 bp, 15 predicted proteins | sample TDP1_MG_FD_203803 | JGI IMG/M metagenome (GOLD analysis project Ga0315306, IMG submission 203803) | Freshwater sediment microbial communities from Lake Towuti, South Sulawesi, Indonesia - TDP1 | ecosystem: Environmental > Aquatic > Freshwater > Lake > Sediment | place: Indonesia: South Sulawesi... | reverse complement strand
AGTTTCAAGGGGGAGGGGCTCGGCAACCTGAGCCGCTAGCTTCTCCGTCGATGGGATCCTACCGTCTTTTTTCGCTATGGTTATCGCTTCGTGAGCTATTCCGTAGCAGCCCATACAAAGGTTAACTCCAACGACTTTCCGGAGCGGGTGATCATTCCCGCATAGGTGACAGCGTATAGTCGGGACCGTGGAGGGCGCTGGGGGTCCCGGTTGACGTGGGGCTTCCTCTCTCTTCTGCATAATCTCAAGAGTTTCGTTTACAACGTTGTGGAGGTCCTTCACTGTCAGCCGATAAGTGAACACCTGGCCTAAGAGTCTCAGCTGAACGTCTCTGTTTGGGATCCTTGCGATCTCCCAAGCGTGTCCGACCCCAATCTCCTCTCTATCGAGGGCGTCAAGGACCTCGCTGACAGCCTTAGAAGTTTCGAGAAGTTTCTCTATGTAGTCCCTTTTTAGACCGGTTTGCCTCGCGATATCCTCTGAAGAGAGCCCATGGTCTTTACGTAGCGCTGCCATTACTTTCACCATCTCTGACGCCTTAACTCCTCCGCGGAGCCGGTTCATATACAGGTTTTTAAGTAGAATGTCCTTTTGGTCAGCCTCAATGATCACACAGGGGACCTTAGTTAATCCCTGGAGTTTCGCCTCGTCTAAACGGTGAGCTCCGTCTATCGCGTAGAAGTTTTCTTTCTCTTTGGCCACTAAAAGCGGTTGCTGTATGCCCTCAGCTGCTATGCTGCTTTTGAGCATTTCAAGAAACTCGGGGCTCCAGGTCGACGTCACACGGACCTTTGGGACCTTGATCAGCTGCGGATCCAAAAACTGCAGTTTAGGCCTACTTTTCGGTATACTTTTCGGTATACTCAATATCCTAGCTCCCTGAGTTTTGATCTTCGAGCCTCACGCTGAGCGAGGGCGTCTTTAGTCCAATATTTGTCGCGTTCCTCCCACACTTTTTCTATGAAGTCTGGGACCCAGACGTCTACAGCGACGCCCATATCTTCAGCCGCCTCGATAACCCAAGGGATCTTATGAGGTATCAGCAGTTTCATGTAAATCGGGCGGTGTGCGACGTGCTGCAGTTCCGGAGTTTTTGCGACTAGGCCCTTGTAAACAGGTAGCTTACTCAAGCCGTCCATATACTTGAATACCTTAGCCTCTACTAGAATCAGCATGTTTTGGAGGATAACAAGCGCGTCGACTTCGGGTCTCCATGGCCTATAAACGCGTAGTCCCTTCAGGAACCCGTAGTCTTTGAGCGTTTCTTTAGGGATTCCGCCTAGTGGACAGCTGAGGCGGATCTCAGCGGCTGGGTAGTGTTCAGCGACGTACATACTGACCCAGCGAGGTTCTAGGGTCCGGCGCTCTTGGGTGAAGCTCAAACTCAAACCTCTATTTCAAGCTTCTATCTGAAGATATAAGAAACTTTCTCCCATTAATAGCCGGAAGAATCCACATGGGTAAACCGATAGTTCCAAGCGCTGACGAAGTAGCCCTAAAATGGTCGGAAGAGACTCCTCGAAGAGCTACCTACTACGAGAAGAACACACCGGCATCCGCTGACAGATGGGAAGCGAACACCGCGGCCGCAGCTGAAACCTTCAAGAGCGCTGTCCAAGCTGCAGATATCGCTAGGAAATTCGCTGGCGGTGTCAAAAAAGCGGGAGGCGAAAAATTTAGACGGAAGGTTGAGGCTGTGGGAGGCGCGCGTTTCGGTCCCGGCGTCACTGCAGCTAAGGACGACATGAAGACAGGTGTCGATCCTTACCTGGCTGTGATAGGTGCGACGGAGATCGGTGTCCGAAAGCCTAGGGGCGATCCGGCTAACTACGACAGGGTGAAGAAAATCGGCGACGCTCTCCACGCGAAGAGGCTGGCTGTGCTGGCTGCTGGCAGCTAAACGCTGCTCTGAAATGGTGAGGGTGAAGACATGCACTTTAGACAAGACAGAAAATGGAAGGCTGAAACCATAACTGAGGGAACAACCTTCAGCGAGGCGCTACCATCAAGCGGGATCCTCGCGGCTATCTTGCTGACTGTGAGGGTCTACAATGCTTCAGCGCATATAGACCGACAGAAACAACACATCTGGGACCACATCACTAAACTCGTAGTGAAAGGCGACGGAGTAGAGAGTTTTAAAGACATCTGGGGACAAACGGCTCTCGCTGAATGGGCTGTTCAATACAAGCGCCTACCTCCCGGATACATAGACTTGATGAGCTCTAACTATCAAACTCTATGTTTTCCGATTTTGTTTGGAAGGTGGTGGAAGGACCCGAAATATGGCTTAGACCTGTCCAAATTTGGCGAGACCCGTCTAGAGATAACTAACGACTACGCGACCGCTGACCTTCAAGCAACAAAAAACATCTGGTATGACATAGACCTCTTGTTCCTAGAGAACGCGGGCGCTCCTAGTAAATTCATAGGGACAAACCAAATCAGTTCCCACACCTGGACCGGTAACAGCCAAGAGCACACGTTTAAGGTCCCGAAAAAGTATCTTGTGCGACGTATCTTCTTAGGCTGTGAATCGTTCAGGTCAAACTCTACTAGCGCGCAAAGCGACAAGGCTTGGAGAAACCTCCGCTATCTAAAGTATAGCTACCAAAGTGGAAACGTCGTTCTACTCGATAGAGACGATCTGTATAGAAGCGACCAGGATAACCTCTGGGGCTTCCCGGACTTTGTTGAGGTTGCGTTTAATACAGAACTGAAGAAAAGCAATACTTTAGACGTCGGGCTCGCGCGGCCGGTGATCTTCAAAGCGACGCCAAGCTACTCAGCGGATCCAGGATCTGATATACCTCTCTGTGTTGATCAACGTATGGAGCGGGTCCTAACTTGGAGACGTTGCACGGACGGCTACCAAGCTCGGGTGTACGCTGCAGGTTACGGGATCCTTGATCACCTTTGTTTACATGAAGACGACCCCGACGACGAGGCGGGATATCTGAACCCAACTGATAAAGCCGACGTTGAGGCCCTTGTCGGAAACAGCTCAAGCGGCGGATCCTCCGGTATCATCCGATTCATAACTCAGGTGCTACGACCTAACGGCGCTTAGCACCTAAGCCAAAAAGAAGGCTTCCACTTGCCGATAAGAAGGCTTCCCCCCTCTTTTTTTCGGGGTATAAACAACGTAGCGAGGTGAATATATGGCGAAAAGAAGACTATATTCCCGAGAACTAAAAAGTAAAAGCGACAACGCGACCACTTTCCTTCTAAAAGGCGACCTCGTAGAACCTGGCTGGATCCTCTACATCACAACCGGAAGCGTAGAAGACGAAACTACAGCGCCCACTACCTTAGCTTTCGGAAAGCTGAAAGACAGTTTATTTATTCCTCTCGAGGAAGACGCTGCTCCGCTAGCAGGTAAAAGCTACCACATAGACAAGACACATCACTTTATCGCTGGAGAAAGGCCAGCCTTCAGAGTAGAGGGATCCACTCTTAACGACGTGATCAGCGGCTACCTGGAAGGCTACTACGAGGCGGTGTAAGTAATTTGCCTCAATTTGGAGAAGAAAGCGGCTATAATTATCAGCTGCTAAAAAATGCTACTTACGGCCTAGAGGCCCTGAAGAACGCCCTCGACTCCATGGCGTCGGACCTGAGCGGAGTTCCGTCGGACGTCTCTGGAATGGTGACAAGCGTAGCCGCAATAAAGGCGAAAACAGACCTCTTAGCCGCTCACTCTGACGAATCTGGGAGCTTTCTCTGGGACACTTCCGTATATACCACTACTGAAACGGACGTTTCAGCGCTCTTCACTACTCCACTCACAGGGACCAAACGGAGGAGAATCAGCGTTTATTTAGATCTGACGGGTCCCGCTGGAGACGCTGCAGCCTGGACAAAACTCACGGTTAACGTGAAGGTGAAAATCGACGGGTCTAACTACAGAACTGTAGACCAGAAAGAAATAGCTAAAGCCGACGTCGCGGCAGCCAAGGAGCCCGGGGTTCCAATAGATATCCCAGCTGTAGCTCAAGCGGTCCAAATAACGTTCACGTTTGACGTCGCTCTCGGTGCGGACCAAACCATCTATTACCACACTGTCACGGAAGCTCTCGAGGCGTAACTGTTAGAGAGCGTGAGGGAAAAGTGGTTTCCACAGTCGGGACAAGTACGTCGCAATATGCTCCGAGACATGTTTTTCAGCGAAAAGCCTTCTATGCAGCCGGCCTAATCTGGGTTTTCTATGGCGACGGCTCTAACATGGTGTATAGGACAAGCGTCGACGGAGTAACTTGGAGCAGCGCGACCACAATTAAAGCGCTGACGTACGCCTGGAGGTTCTCGATCTGGTTCGACGGGACTTATGTTCACTACGTCACTACGACCGAAGCTAGCGGGGGAGCCCTCTCTTATCGCCGGGGAACTCCCGGCTCTGATGGTTCAATCACATGGAGCGCTGCAGAACAAACCGCACTCGCCGGCGCGTCGGGTAAAGTCTACTACTATCCCATGATCTCAGTCGACAGCGGCGGCTACCCATGGATAGGCTATTACCGTGACGGAGGCGGCACAGATAAACATTATTGGGTTACTAAATCCTCGGCTAACGATGGGACCTGGTCAACTCAAAGCGGCTTTCCAAAGCAGATGAGTACGCTCTGGGCGGTCTATGCGGGTTGTGTTATTCCGTTGAATCAACAGAAGGCTCTCGTTATCTACAATAAGACGGGCGCAAAAATGTATATGCAGGCGTGGACCGGCTCCACATGGAACGCTGAAGTAAGCACTACTAACAACCTCGAGAACGAGGACTTTCATTGTGCGGTAAGTGAAGGCGATAACGTTCATATCGTCTTTTTAGAAGCAACGGCTCATAATCTCATGTATACGAAATTCAACTATCAACAGAACGCGCTCAGCACGGAAACTACATTCCAAGCAGCGGTCACGAATACCTCAGCGCCGGTTCTATGTATGGCTGAAGAGGGTGTTCAATACTGTTTCTGGTTGGGGTCCCCAACGGCTCACCATGTTTATTATAAGAAGTGTGAAGACGGGACCTGGGACACGGATCCCACTGATTGGGTCGACGAGTCAACCGACCAAATAACAGATAATCGTAACCCGACGGGCTTCTACGAGAAGCTAAGCGGCATAATTGGCCTAGCTTACGAGACTAAAGCCGGGAGCCCTTACAACGTCAGGTTCAATTTTTTGGGCTCTATCACTCCCTCAGCCGCGAGACCTTTGATCTCTCCGCCTCTTATTTGTCCTCAGTTAGTCCCTCAAATCGCGATTAGGTGACGATGTGGATGGGCTTCGCATGGGACATAACAATTTCAGCCGATACCGTGGCGACGGCTCCGAAGAGTCAGATTCTTAAGCTGACGTATGGTGTGATCGTGAAGATAGAAGTTAAGTTTCCTCGAGGGTGTCACGGGATGGTTAAGATCCGGCTTACGCGAGGCGGGCTCTTTGGGGTTCTCCCTCGCAACCCTGACGAATGGGTCACTGGCGATAATGAGGCGATAGAGTTCCCCATGTATTTCGAGATCGACGACGAACCTCGAGAGTTAGAGTTTACGGGTATTAGTCCGGACACTGTGTTTGAGCACACTGTCACAGTTAGGATCTCGTTGCTGCCGAAGGCCGTCGCTAGCATGGTCCCATTTATGAAGGTCTTAACAAAAGTGTTTGAGCGGATTCTGGGACCCTTCAAGGTGTGACGTTATGGTTTCAGATCTTCCCGATTATACTCAGTACGTCGTTCCGGCTCCGAGACAACTTATTGAGCTGGCTTTACCTCCGGAAAGCGGCGTACAGCAGGGCGTAAACGCGCGGGCTAACCTGTTTTTCGGAGTCGACAAGAAGACCTCTAACAACCTGGTGACTGACTACCTAAAACAGCAGTGTATTGTTCCGCCCTTCGTGACAGTAGCGTCTCCGTGCGGTGTGATGGTGAGTTATGAAGGCGGCTACATGTGTAGGGCTCTGATCTATAAAGCGGGTGCGGGTGAGGTTGCACTCGCGAAAAGCTGCTTAGACGAATGGGCGGCACTCCAGGAAAGCGACGGAAGTTGGTATCAACAATATTATCCTTATCTGAACGTCGCGGGATCTCACACTCGAGTAGCTGAGATATCTCCTGGAGTAAGCGGGGACCTTAAAGTCGACTCTGGCGCCGCGCTGCTGGCTTGGGCTATGGCTGACTACGACGCGAGCGTTGGACCAGGTAGCACAGTATATCAGACTCAGGTTAAGCTCGCGCTGCAGTGGCTCCGAGACGCTCAATATCAAATGTTAGTTGCTGGCCATCCGCCTCTAATCTGTAACATGAAATTTGAAGATACATGGGACCCCGTAGCCTTAGCGGCTGACTGTGCTGAGGTCCTCCTCGCTGCTAAAGCATGTCTCGATCAGTATGGGGCGGGTCTCACAACTAGCGGAGGCTACAGCGTCAGAACCTTAGCAGATGACCTTTATGACGCTATGGCGACGTATCTCTGGACCGGCGACGCTGGCCGCTACTATTATACAGGGTATCCTTTGGAAGCTCAGCCAGCGATTCCCTTCACATATAAACAGAAAATCTCTTATGCTCAAGCTCTGTGTGCGCGCGCTATCTACACCTGGGCGACAAGTGGCTACTTAATTAGCCCGGACTACAGCGCTCAAGCGGAGAAGGCCCTAGACTTCATAACTACGATAACAGCGGGACAGTGGGGCGGCTACTTGTATGTTCCTTACACGGGAGCCGCTGACGAAACTCGAAACGAGTTTTCAGCGTACACGGCTCACGTCGCTGAAGCTATGAACGTCGTGAACGCCTCGAAATACGCGGATCACATAACGCGCTGCAGAAATTTCATTAAGTGGCTAGCGCTCTCTGATGGGCGGGTCTACGACTACGCCATGAAGAGCGGTGAGCTCTGGGTGGGAGAGGTTGCGCTGGCCAGCGGTGTGACAGCTGAGTCTTATGGTTTTATAGCGCTGACTTCAGCGCTTGGGCTCCTGGCTGGCGCGTAGCTCTCGCATATCTTAAAAGGGAAGAAACAGCACTCTCTATTCTGGAAGTGTGACTAGAATGGATCTGAGAATAAATCCATTCGACACCGAGAACCCTATGGACATTAAAGATGCTGCAGTGATCGCAACTATCACGGCCTTCGTGACCTGGATCCTGTCGTTTCTAGCTAGCGCGACCGTCGGACAGATCCGCGCTGACGTCGTCGGGTTCTGTTTTGAGGCGCTAAAAGTCTACGCTGTAGCCTGGGCGGGTAACTTCATAACGCTGGCGGGACTCGAACAACTTGTTAAGAGGGGCGGGGAAGAATGAGTAAAGAATCAGCTGCTCCGCCTCGTTTCGACCTAGATCCTGGAGCCTTCAACGCCGCGCTTTTTGAGGCTTATCGCGGGTCCTGTGACTGTTCAGTATGTAAGATCCTCCGCAACGCTGTAGGCAAGATTATAGCGGAGTATCTACCTAAAGGTGCGAAGTAACTTGGCTGCTGAGAAAAAAGAACTCTACCGCATAGTGTCAAGGGTTAAGATAGCGGCTAGGCCCGGAATGGTTGCAGAGAGCTTCCTGTATGCTGTGACTTACCAAGCTCCAGACCTGCCGCCTTATACTCTTTTCATCCCCTCGGAAAAGTGGAGCGAAGGCGAAGAGAAGAAACTGATACTTGCTGACATTAAGAGGCGTCGAGGGTTCTCTCCGGAGATCGTGACAGGGTGAACACCGGTCTCGTAGAGGTTCAACTGATTGAGCCGCCACACTACTCGATTTTTGCAGGGGTCCCCATCTTTGAGCAGGTGCAAGACTTCTTTGAGGACCTCTGGAACTGGATCTCTCAGGCTGCTAACGCTGCAGCTGTTTGGCTCTTAGGCGCGCTCGGTGACTTTCTAGGCCGCTGGAACCCTGAAACCGGAAGGATAGAAGGCGGTCTCTTCGGTTGGATCTGGAACTCACTCGCGGGAGTAGCTAGCGGAATAGGCGGCTTTATCGGGGGCCTGTGGAACGCTATTCAAGACGCGTTCGGCTGGATCAGCGACGTGATTTGGAGCTGGGTCGGAGGGGCTCTAAAATGGTTAAGTGACACTTTCCTCTGGATCGCTGGGCAACTGAGCGCGGCGGCGGGCTGGATCGTCGACAGCCTGAAGGGCGCCCTCGCTGGAGTCGGGGACCTCATAGGACCGGCTGTTCAAGGCTTTTTTGATTGGATCTGGGGAGGCATCCAAGCAGTAGGCACAGCTGTAAGTGACGGAGTCGGATGGGTCGCGGGTCAAGTTAAAACCATGTTTGACGGTGCGGTTTCTACTATAGGAGAATGGTTAACGGGCGCTGCTAACGCTATCGCTGAAGGATTTGGAAACGTGTTTAGGGCGATCTGGGACTGGCTATGTGCTGAGGTCCCGAAGTTTCTCGCGAGCGCTGCTAGCTTCATAAACGAGTATATTGTTCAGCCGATTTTAGGGGCCTTAAATTGGGTTTTTGAGCGGCTGAAAGACGCTGTTCAATGGCTCATAGACAGTATCACCGCACTTTTCACGGGTCACAGCCCTATTGGACCAGAGGACGCTCTCGCTCTCGGGGTCGGGTCGATAGCCCTCGCTGTAGTCGGTGGCGGACTTACCACGGCTATCGTAGATATCGTGAGCACTAAAATTGTGGGGACCGGCTTAGATCTGAAGTCTCTAGGCGGCTTCATAGTCGAAGCTATCAACCCGAGTATGTTCATAGGCGCTGTGCTTGGCGTTATCGTAGGCGTCGGGATCCGGACGCCTTTAACTCAGTTCTACCGTAAGACCTTCAGACCTGAGATTCCTGACATCTCGACAGCCACACGCATGCTTTGGCGAGGAAGTATCTCAGAAGAGCAGTACGCTGATATCGTCGCACGGCACGGCTACGGTAATCCTTGGGAGGCGGCTTACATGGAGCTCACGAAACAGATCCCAGGCGTCGGGGATCTTGTGACTATGGTTGTGAGAGAGGCGTTTGATCCGAAGATGGTTGTAGAAGCTCCAGAGATATTCGCGGAGTATCTGAGTAAAACCGGCTACTCGAAAGAATGGGCGGATCGGTATTGGACCGCACACTTTGAGCCGATCGCGTTAGCTCAAGCATACGCGAACCTTTGGCGGGGCTTCTGGACTAAAGAGGACTTTTTCCGGTCCCTGCTAATTGCTGACGTTCACCCTAATTGGTGGGAGGACATCTATAACGTCGCTTTTAGGCCCCCAGGAGCGCGAGAGCTAGGTTATGGATATGACACCGGGCTCTACTCAGTAGAAGACATTAAGCAATATCGGAAGATGGGCGGCCTCAGCGACGAAGACGCTGAAAAAGCAGCGATCGCCCTGGTAGCTTATCGGACTGAAGCAGAACGCGAGGCTTTACGTCGCGAGGCCCTAGCTGACTTCGAGGCTGGCTTAGACACTGAGGAGATCCTCCGCGGGAAATTAGCAGCGATCGGGACCCGACCCGAAGTTATAGATCTATGGGCCGCGCGCGCAAACTACCGCGTCGAACGCGACATGAAGCTAGACCTCGTGAAGGTTGCGAAGGACCTCTATGTCAAGGGGCTCCTCTCTGACGTCGAGTTAAGGGGAGAACTAGAAGCGCTCGGAGTCGTGCGCGAGAGAATTGAGATCCACATAGCCGAGGCTGAAACTAGGCGTGCGACCACTGCAAAGGCGGCTACAGCCGAGAAGCAACGGAACCTTACAGAGGCTAAAATCGGGAAAGCCTGGGAATTAGGGCTCCTCAGCGATGAAGAATATGTTTCGAGGCTTCTCGAACGCAATTACACAGAGGAAGACGCTCAGCTACTCTTAGAGATCCTCAGAACTCCGCTGCCCCTCACAGCGGAAGAAGCTGAGCGCCGACAAAAGAGCATAACCGCCAAAATTAACCGGGTGCGTCGACGCTATGACCTTCTGATCCTAAGCCTAGACGCTCAGATCACATTAATCAGCGACGAGATTGAGGCGATCGGAGCCACTCAGAAAGAGGTCTTAGACGTCTATGACACAGAACTCAGTTATCTCAGAGCCGAGTTAGCAGCTGCTCCCCCTGGAGGAGAGCCAGAGATCGAGAAGCGTATAGCCCTCATAACTGAACGTAGAGACGTAGCTGTCGCGCGCTACCAGGAGCGTTCTATTAAGCTGAGAGATAATTTAGCAGCTGCAGCGGACCGCAGGACCGAACTCCTTAAAATGCGCGACGCTGAACTTTCTGAGCTAGAGAGCGAGCTTAGAACTGTCGGAGCCGTAGCGGCATGACCGAAGAGAGAAACAAGGAGAAAACAAAGGATCCTTACGAGGCTTATAAGAAGCTGATTAGTCCGTCGAAAGCTGTGAGCTCTCCGAAACCTGAAAAAAAGAAGTGAAGAAAGGAGGACCATTTTGGATAAGAAAACCCTAGTTTTGCTGGCCGGGCTGCTCTTCCTAATCGTCAACGTGGGCGCTTTAATGTTCTACAGGTATACGTTTAGAGCCGTAGGCGTTATGAAGGTCGTCGGCGTCGGCGTCTATTGGGATCCCTACTGTACGACCATAGTCACAGAAATTAATTGGGGTGTCCTGAGTCCAGGAGAAAACACGTCTCGGCTTGTCTACATTCAAAATGAGGGAAACTTTCCGACGGCTCTAGGTCTCGAGACGTCAGATTGGAACCCTTCGGAAGCTGGCTCATTTATTGCGCTGTCGTGGAATTACACGGGCGGAACTGTGGATCCTGGTGAAGCGGTCGCCATAAATCTCGGGATCTCAGTGTCTCCGGACATAACGGGAATTGAGCGGTTCGAGTTTTTGATCACGGTCTCAGCGACGGCCTAGCAGCGCGTTAGATCTGAGGGATCCCTTCATAAAAGCACTTCCAACACTGATCTAGCGGGACCAAATCCCGCACGTTCAAGCAGCCGACCGTTTTAGTAGACTTCCAAAAGTTATCGGCTTTTTCACACTGAGGCGGCCAGATCTTCCGTTTAGTGTAGTAAACCATATCGTCGAAGCGCTGGACCCTTCTAGGGCGTTTTACGACGTGCTGCATGTTGAGGTTGATAGTGACGGGCTTAATCACGGTCGCTGTCGCCTTTTGTCCTTCGATCCAGGCTTCCATCAGGGCCTCGAGGACATGACAGATAGATACGCCGCGGATCTTACACTCAGCTTTAAAGCGGCTCCATAGCTCCGGATCGACTTTGAAGAATCCTTCCTTTTTGCGTTTAGAGTATAACTTTGGTATACCGATCTCTTGTATCTTACGAATAGGTGGTCCCCCTCACATGCCGCGGGGTCCTACGTGGGTTCGTAGAATCTGCAGCGTTTGATTATGTCTAGGTGTTTCTGTAGGTCTTCGCGGAATTGGCACACGTCTCTTTTCTGACAGGTTTCACAGTCTACGGGGTGACGCTGGCAGGGCTCCCAGAAAGGTTTGCTGCATTTTCCGGGTTTCTCTTTCATGTACGTCGCACGATCTCCCTGAGGCACTCTGCACACAAACCGTTAGGGCGACAATGCTTTATTTTCCCACAGTTAAGACACTGTCTCCAGGTCAACTTTCGAGGTTTCATAGTCCCGCCTTCACTAGGCCGAGCCCTTCATAAATCTGGTCTATGCGCGCGCTTAGGCCGTCAACTTCAACTAGGAGATCATGGTCCCGACTTTGGACAGCTTTAGCCCTGAGCTTCCAGAGTATATCGTCTATCTCGCGTTTGAACTCTTGTAGCCTTTGAACTTCCTCTTTCATGTACGTCGCACTTCTCCAAAGCCTATGAAGACGCTCCAGCGGCCTACTACGACGTGTAGGCTCCAGATCTCGCGGAGTCTACGGCCTGGCTTCTTCATGTGCTTCGCCATGTACGTCGCCTCTCTTCCTCACTGTTTGTTCGGGCGCGCGCGGGGGCTCCTCTCTGTGGTTCAGCGTTTCTTTGAGAGCTATCCTGGACATAAAGCGGCCGTGGTTGCGACGTACATCGTCTAGGACGTACCGGAGATAGTGGGCGGTGCTCCAAAGGTGTTTGTGGCCTAGCTGTTTCTGTAGGGATCCCAGGGTCCCGCGT
>Ga0315306_10001282_pt1 | contig 12038 bp, 11 predicted proteins | sample TDP1_MG_FD_203803 | JGI IMG/M metagenome (GOLD analysis project Ga0315306, IMG submission 203803) | Freshwater sediment microbial communities from Lake Towuti, South Sulawesi, Indonesia - TDP1 | ecosystem: Environmental > Aquatic > Freshwater > Lake > Sediment | place: Indonesia: South Sulawesi... | reverse complement strand
GTGGTAGCTACAACTCCCAGGAGCTGACCCTGAAAAAGCTCTTGTTCTATCTGGCGTCTCTCCGCAGGGAGATAGCCAGCTCGATAAGGCTTAATCTGCTGTGCCAGGGTGGATTGAGCCAACTGCTGTTTGGCATAGGTATAGATGAGTTCAGTAAGCTTGCGGGTTCGGGTGAAGGTGAGGGTGCGGATGCTCTGGCGCACCAGTTCAGCCAGGAGGAAAGAGGCTTCGCTATTGGCACTGCGCCGGGAGGTTTTGGCTTCATCAAGGATAGGTGGATTCCAGAGGACGAAATCCTTCCCCCCGTGGGGGGAGCCATCCTTATCGATTACCTCAAAAGGTAAACCTACTAGCCTCTCGATGTGCTCCTTTGGGTTAGCGATGGTGGCAGAGCAGCAGATAAACTGGGGCTTGGCATTGTAAAGGGAAAGAAGACGCTTTAATCTTCGCAATACATTGCCTACCTGAGAGCCAAAGACACCCCGATAGATATGGGCTTCATCAATCACGACATATCTCAGTCGGCGAAAAAACCTTGACCAGGATTGATGATTGGGGAGAATGCCTAAATGGAGCATGTCCGGGTTAGTCAGCACAATCTGGGCTGACTTTTTTATCTGGGGACGCTCCTCCGGCGGGGTATCGCCATCGAAGGTGGCAAATCTTATTGGAGAAGGAAGCAAGGAAGTTAGCTCGGCTAAACTGCGGAGTTGGTCCTGGGCTAGGGCCTTAGTAGGAAAGAGATAAAGAGCCCGACTCCCCTTCTCAGCTAAAATCGCTTGCAGCACCGGCAGGTTATAGCACAGGGTCTTGCCGCTAGCAGCGGGGGTAACTATCATAACATTCTTCCCTAAGTTAGCTATATTTACTGCCGCCGCTTGGTGGGTGTAGAGGGGGAATAGCCCGGCTGTCTTGAGTGCTGCTTCCAATGCTGGGTGCAGAGGTTTATCTATTTCTTGGTAGCTTGAGGCTTGAGGGGGCAGATGTTCAATATGGACAATCTGATTCTTATAGTTGGCTAAACTCTTAAGATGATTGATAAAGGAGGTAACTCTCATCTTTAGCGCGGTTTACTAAAAATTTCAGCAGCCTGTATCAGGGGAAAGGCATGATTTCAATCTCGTAATCTAGTATCTCTATTTCGAACTTGCTCCGGCCGATAAAGTCAACCACCTTTGATAGTACCTGGTTGACCTGTCGAGCGTCATTGCTAACGCAAGCTATACCCAATGTGGCTAATTGCCATAGGTCTTGATCATCGACCTCAGCTATAGCGACATTATAGTTATTTCTCACCCGGGTGATGATAGACTTCAGCACCTGGCGCTTGCCCTTGAGAGACTGGTTCTCAGGCAGGCGAAGTTTTACTTTGCATACACCGAGGCTCATAAGGAAAAACCCTGATAGTCAAGCTATTTTATACTACCCAACTTGGGGAATGCAATTATCCCGGAGGACCCCTGATCCGTGGATACAGCTTCAAAGGACTTACCTACAAGGTGGACTCTTGGCTGATGTATGAGAGCGACCCTAAAAACCACAGTTCTACTCCGAGGAGGGTAGGGGTAGCCTAGAGCATCTGCTCTAGGCACTGTTGGAGCGGATGCTCCAACCTACCCGAAATGTGGGAGGAGCTACAGGTGACCGCCCTGTGCTAATCTACGGATTATGGAGGATTCAGAATCAGCGATTGCTGCCCTTTTCATAGAGCGGGTGTTCTGCCACTCGCTCATTTCTTCCCCCGATAAATCGGGGTCGCATGACAACTAAACATCTTGGTCTCTCGGCTCATTTAATTTTTCACCCTTTTCTGATATAATAATTTATGGCAAGTAATTGGAGTAAAGGATGAAAATAGGAAGGCAGCATACTCTTCTTTATTTGCTTATATTAGTAGCCATTGTGTTGCTAGTGTTCGCTTTCTTACCGAGAGGCGAGAAGACGGAGAGCAAGGATACCTACGAGTTCATTGCCATGGTAGAAGCCGGCGAGGTTGATTCTGTGGATGTGAAGGGGGATAAAGTAACATTTTTTACTAAAGCGGATGAAAAGTTTGAATGTACTATACCCGCTGAACACGATATCCTCACAAGCTTGCAGGGATGGAAGGAGGCTGGGTTAATAAACAGCTACAACACAGGCCCGGCGGAGGGTGGTTTCAACTGGAGCGGGCTACTGATGACCCTTTTGCCGGTATTCCTCTTGGTCGGGTTATTCTGGTATCTGCTGCGAGGTGCTCGAGGGGCAAGTAACCAGGCTTTTAATTTTAGCCGCAGCCGAGCCCGGCTATTCAGCGGGACTAAACCTACAATCACCTTCGCTGACGTGGCTGGAGTAGAGGAAGCCAAGCAAGAGCTTCAGGAGATAGTAGAATTCCTGAAGTCCCCGCAGAAGTTCCTCTCCTTAGGAGCGCGTATCCCTAAAGGAGTGCTGCTGGTAGGTCCGCCGGGCACGGGGAAGACTCTGCTGGCTCGAGCTATCGCCGGAGAGGCTGGGGTCCCCTTTTACTCTATTAGCGGCAGTGAATTTGTGGAGATGTTTGTCGGTGTTGGTGCCTCTAGGGTGAGAGACCTTTTCGATCAAGCTAAACGAAATGCCCCCTGCATTATCTTTGTTGATGAAATCGATGCTGTCGGTCGTCACCGCGGGGCAGGGCTGGGGGGAGGACACGATGAAAGGGAGCAAACCCTGAATCAAATCCTGGCGGAGATGGATGGCTTTGATACCTCGACTAATGTCATTGTCCTCTCGGCTACCAACCGCCCCGATATATTAGACCCGGCCTTGCTCCGCCCTGGTCGCTTCGATCGGCAGGTAGTGATAGACCGCCCCGATATCAACGGCAGAAAGGCAATACTCCAAGTCCACGCCAAAGGTAAGCCAGTGGAGGATTCTGTTAGCCTGGAAACCATTGCCAAAGAAACGCCGGGCTTTAGTGGCGCTGACTTAGCTAATCTGGTTAATGAAGCCGCTATTTTAGCTGCCAGGCGCGAAAAGAAGGTTATTGGTTTGGCTGAATTTGAAGAAGCCATTGACCGGGTAATGCTTGGTCCGGAAAGGAAGAGCAGGGTGATAAGTCAGAAGGAGAAGGAGATAATTGCCTACCATGAGTCAGGGCATGCCCTGGTAGCCAAGAAACTCCCTTATGCTGACCCGGTGCATAAGATCTCCATCATTGCCCGTGGGATAGCAGGGGGCTACACAAAACAACTGCCTACTGAGGACCGCCACCTTTACACTCCGAGCCAGCTCAAGGATATACTGGCTACTTCCCTGGGAGGGCGGGTAGCAGAAGAGATCATTTTCGGCGAGGTAAGCACAGGAGCTCAAAACGACTTAGAGCAGGTCACCACCATTGCGCGGAAGATGGTCAAGGAGTATGGCATGAGTGACAAATTGCCCCCGCGTACCTTCGGTCGACGGGAAGAACTAGTCTTCTTGGGACGGATGGTCGATGAGCAGAAGGATTATGGTGACAAGGTAGCTGATGTGATTGATGGGGAGATCGAGGCCCTGGTCAACAGTAGCTATAATGTAGCCAAGGATATCCTGACCAACAATAAGGCGAAGCTGAAGCAGTTCGCTGAGAGGTTGATGACTGAGGAAACTATCGAAGGTGAAGCCTTAGAGAACCTATTTAATGAACCTATCCCTTCTACAGAGACTCCGGTAAAGCAAGGCTAGCTTGATCGAGATAACCCGAACCCCTATCCTAGCTGAAGAAGCCATCAACAAGGTTCGTCAGGATGCTTATGGTTGCGTCGTCACCTTTGTAGGCACAGTTCGGGGCTCATCTGGTGGTAAAAGGGTCCTCTTCCTAGAATATGATGCTTCTGCTCAGGAATTGGCGCGGCGGGAGCTACAGCGAATAGCTGAGGAGATTCAGGCAAAGTGGCAGTTAGAGGATATAGCTATCTATCACAGGATAGGGCGGTTAAAGGTGGGGGAGATTACCTTAGTTATTGCTATAGGTGCACCTCACCGTAAGGAAGCCTTTGAGGCTTGCCAATATGCTATTGACCGCTTTAAGCAAGTAGTACCTCTGTGGGAAAAAGAGGTCACGGAAAGTGAGCGGCATTAGGTTTAGCCAGTGCTCGGAGCTACCTCTTGCGCCTGATCACATGGTCAGCCAAGCTAATAAGAGAGCTATAGGCAGGATTACGGGGGAGTGGTTCTAGGGCAAGGCAGGCTCGAGAGCGAAACCCTTGGGCAATTTGGTAACACTCCTCGAGGACGCCAGACTTACACACCCTTTCTATGATTAGCTTTCTACCCCTCTCCTTATCTTCCTCAAATATTTCTTTTATAGAGTCACCCTCCAAACGTTCGAGAAGGATTATGGTAGGCAGAGTGAGGATACCTCGGGATAGGTCACTGACTACGGGTTTCCCTACGGTTTCCTTTCGACCGGTAAAGTCAAGGATGTCATCCACAATCTGAAAACTCATCCCCAGGTTATAGCCATAATCTTTGAGGGATTGCACCGCCTCCTCCGGGGCTTCGCTTAGCACTGCCCCTGATTCAGTAGCGGCGGAAAAGAGGGAAGCTGTCTTATCGCCAATCCTTTGGAAGTAATGCTCTCTGCTTTTGTCGGCAGGGTTGAGGGATTCATCAATCTCACCGCTGCATATATCTATCAGGGCTTGAGCAAAGAGTTTTATCACTCGAAGGTTCCCTGTTTCTGCCGCCATGCGGGCTGAAGCAGCAAAAAGGTAATCCCCCAAAAGCACCGCATTGAGATTGCCCCAGAGGCGATTTATGCTCAGTTTGCCACGGCGAAGATCGGAGTTATCGACCGTGTCGTCATGGACCAGGGTGGCGGTGTGTAGCAACTCTATTGCCGTGGCTATAGGGAGCAACAAATCCAAATTATAGGAGTGAAATTTGCTCGCCAGCAGAGTCAGGGCAGGGCGAATTCGCTTACCACCATCTTGTAAAACATGGTTTAATTGCTCTGCCATTCCAGGGGGAGCAGTTCTAGCTACTTGATTCAACTTTTCCTCTACTTGAGCTATCTCCCCTTTAACAGGTTTGTAGATTGAAGAGAGAGTCAAAGGGCTCCTTTCCCTATGGTGTATATTGTAATCTGTTAATCAGGGGTATGACCTAGTCTGCTGGTTTCCCCGGTCACCATTTCCTCATCCAACTTGGTAAACAAGGGTTCAGGGGGAGCCAGCCTCTGCCCCGGGGGTAATGGATGTACCCCCCATCTTTCTTCATTAACCATACCTTCAAATCCAAGAAGGTGGTGCAATTTCTGTGAGCTGAAAGGTAAAAAGGGATACAATAGACTTTTGAGGTAGGAGATGACTGAAAGGGAGACAAAGAGGGCAATGGCACACGCCTCTCTGTCCCTCTTAATCACCTTCCAGGGTGACTTCTCTTCTAGATATCGATTCGTCTCTTGGGCAAGAGACATGGCTGCCTTTATCCCTTCTCTAAAATGACAGCGGTAAAGGAAATTGTCAACAGAATTAAAGGTTGACTCTGCTGTGTGGAGGAGCGCCTTACTGACTCCATCAAGTTCACTGGGTATAGGCACACAGCCATCGAAGTGGCGATAAGTAAAGGTGAGGACACGGTGCACCAAGTTTCCATAGGTAGCTACCAACTCGTCATTATTGCGGCGAGCAAATTCCCGCCAGGAAAAGTCAGTATCCCCTGTCTCGGGCATGTTCACCGATAATAGATAGCGTAGCGGGTCAGGGGCGTAGCGTTCCAGATAATCTGGTAACCAAACTGCCCAGTTGCGACTGGTAGAAAGCTGCCTCCCTTCCAGGGTGAGGAACTCATTTGCCGGAACGTCATAAGGGAGGTTGAGCCCTCCGTAGCCCATTAGCATGGCGGGCCAGACCATGGTATGGAAGGGGATGTTATCCTTGCCAATAAAGTAGTAACTTTTTGCCTCTTGTTGCCAGAAATCTCTCCACTTGTCCTTTTCGCTGCGAAGCCCGGCCCATTCCTTAGTTGCTGAGAGGTAGCCAATTACAGCCTCGAACCAAACGTAGATTCGCTTTCTTTCAAAGCCACGCTGAGGTATGGCTACTCCCCATTCGATGTCCCGAGTAATAGCTCGGTCTTTTAGCCCCTCCTCGAGGTAGCGCAGGGTGAAATTGAGGACATTTTGTCTCCAGTGGCTCTGCTGTCTCACCCAGGCGAGGAGCTTATCCCTGAAGGCGCTCAAGCGGAGGAAGAAGTGTTCTGAGTCTTTAGTTTGGGGGGTGTTGCCGCATAGCCGGCAGCGTGGTTCAATTAATTCAGCAGGATTAAGGGGCTTGCCACATTTATCGCATTGGTCACCCCTGGCCTCTTTGAAACCGCAGTAAGGGCAACTACCCTCTACATAGCGGTCAGGCAGATAACGTTGGCAGTGTAAGCAATAAAGCAGAGGCATGCTATCCCGATAGATGTAACCCTTTTCCAGCAGTTTAAGAAAGAAATCTTGAACCACCTGGGCATGATTGGCAGTATCGGTAGTGGTGAATAGGTCAAAGTCGATGCCCAGCCTCTCCCAGGAATCAAGGAATTCCTGATGATATTTGGTGGCCACCTCCTGAGGTGTCTTGCCCTCTTGCTCGGCGCGAATGGTTATGGGGGTGCCATGCTGGTCACTGCCGGAGACCATTATTACCTCATTGCCCTTAGCCCGATGGTAGCGGGCAAAGATATCTGCCGGTAGGTAGGCACCAGCAACATGCCCCAAATGCAAGGGACCATTGGCATAAGGCCAGGCTACACCAATGAAAATCCTCTCTGCCAAGATCTATCTCCTAGGGCATTCTATCATACTTCTCCACTATGAGGGAACTGAAGTCAAGCTTGGTAGAGTTCTTTTGCCCAATAAATTGGGCAACTACATTTTTTAAACAGCCTCGCTCTTCATTTATTGGATTTATTGGGCGGGTCAAGTATACTGCATAGCCTGAGTCGAAATCAATGTATGAGCAAGGCATATTCGCTGCAGGGGCTTTGACATTCGCTTTTTGCTCTGCTACAGTTTACCCAGCCTTTGGAGGCATTATGATACTCCTCTAATGTAAACGGGGGTAAGCTTATGAAGCTGCTAAGAAAAACACAGTCTATTTGCCCGGAAGACTTGAAGGTCCTAGAGGCAGAAATATGGGAAATTGATAGTCAAGTGATAATGAAAAAGCATTGTGCCGAACACGGGGATTTTGAAGATATCGTGTGGAGTGATTATGAGGAATATGAAAGGGCTTATAAATATTTGGACTATGGAAAGCCGGTACTTAAACCAAAGGAGTCAAAGCTTGGTTGCCCGTATGACTGTGGCATATGTCAGAAACATAGGTCACACACCACTCTGCTCATCATCGATGTAACCAACAGGTGTAATTTGCGGTGTCCAGTATGTTTCGCCGCTGCCAGTGCGGATGAATACATCTATGAACCAACCAAGGAACAAATAAGGGCGATTCTAGAATATGCCCAGGAGGTGAATTATCCTGTTAGGGTTAGAGGGGTGCAGCACAGTGGTGGCGAGCCAACAGTAAGAGAGGACTTGCTGGAAATAATAGGTATGGAGAAGGAGCTTGGCTATGAATATACCTTGCTGGCCACAAATGGAATAAGAATTGCCCAGGACATTGACTATTTCAAGAAGTTACGCGACCTCGACGTTTACCTATATTTGCAGTTTGATGGTGTCACACCTGAACCTTACATACAAATGAGAGGTCGCGACCTATGGCCGCTAAAGCAGAAGCTTATAGAAGATGCCAGGAAGATAGGATTCAATAAAATCGTCATGGTTCCCACTCTGGCTAAAGGGATTAATGACCATCAGGTTGGCGACATGATAAGGTATGCCGCCGAAAACTCTGACATAATCAAGCATCTTGTCTTTCAGCCAGTTAGCTTTGCAGGAAGAATGGACTTAACTGAGCTAAAAGAGAAGAGGGTAACCACCTCTGATGTTATGCGGCTTTCCGAAGAGCAGACCAAGGGTGAAATTAAGAAAAGCGATTTCTTTTCGCTTCCAATGAACAATATCATGGCCAAAATGATAACTAAGGGGAGCCAGTTGACCGTAGACGCGGCGGTGCACCCACACTGCGGGGCAATAACGATGGTCTCCGTGGGAAAAGGGAAACTGGTCCCGGTGCCCCGCTTCATAAAGAATGACGAGTTCTATGATAGTATGAGAAGAGCCCTGGCATCCCACAAGTCGAGGCGAAGACTAATGCTGGCACTCATGGTAGGGTTCCTGAGGTATGTCAGCCCCAGGCTCTGGTACCAGCTTCTGCCCATCGTACTGGCTAAGGGCTACAGATCCTATCGGCACATGACCGAGGAATGGTTGCCGGGCAACTGGCTTACGGTATCGGCTATGCACTTCATGGATCCGTATAATTTCGACATAGACAGAGTCCAACATTGTTGCCTTCACTATGGAGTTCCTGACAAGAATTCGAAGGCTAGATTGATCCCCTTCTGTGCCATGAACAGCATACATAGATTATCTATAGAGAAGCAGTTTTCAATCCCTCGTAGTAGGGAGCTGGTGACCTCTCCAGATACAGGTGCTCTTGTACCATCTAGGCCGATTAAGTAGCGTTACAGCACTTGTGACAGCTTTTACTTGCCACGATAAATCGGCTGAAAGTTAACAAATGTTACCGGCCATGCTATGGCTGTAGAGGTGGCTTAGTGGCAAGTGGAGAAGGATCTTAGTTGCCAGGGCTATAATATTCTGAATAAGGAGGTGCTAAAGATGGGCAAGCTAGATGGGAAAGTAGCTTTAATTACTGGGGCTGGGTCAGGAATCGGGCGAGCCACTGCCCTTCTCTTTGCCGAGGAAGGTGCTAAAGTGGCGGTCGCTGATTATGTCCCGGCAGGAGGGCGAGAAACAGTCAGGATGATTAAAGAAGCTGGGGGTAAGGCTATCTTCATTAAGGTTGATGTCTCCAAAGCAGCCGATGTGAAAAGAATGGTCGAGACAACTGTGGACACCTATGGGCGAATAGACATCCTTCACAATAACGCCGGTATTCAGGGACCCTTTGCCCCTGTGGCGGAACTGGCAGAGGGGGATTGGGACAGTGTCATCAACACTAACCTTAAGGGTGTCTTTCTCGGTTCGAAGTATGTCATCCCGGTGATGCTTAACCAAGGCGGGGGCGTCATCATCAATACTACCTCTGCTGGGGGTCTAGTCGGGATACCGGCTGTGGCTGCCTATTGCGCTTCCAAGGGTGGAGTCATCCAACTAACTAAAGCGATGGCCTTAGAATATGCCAAGCAGAACATTCGGGTCAATTGCATTTGCCCCGGCGGGACTCGAACGCCCATGATGGAACCATGGATACCAGTGGATGCGGCAGCTCGAGAAGCTTTTATGCAGGCAATGCCTGCGGGGAGGATGATACAGCCGGAGGAAATCGCTAGAGCTGTTCTCTTCCTGGCATGCGATGACTCCTCCTCTGCTATTGGATCGGTCTTGGTAGTCGATCGTGGCTGGACAGTGGGATGAAAAGGCTGGGAAGCGCCGAAAGGGGGTGAAAGCATATGGAAATCGAGAAAATGAAGTTGAGCGGACTGATGTCGGCTATGAGGGGTCTTAAGAACAGGGGCATGATTTACATCTCTGAAGACAGGAAGACTGGCGATTTTGTGGTGATAGTAGGCAAGGGGATACATAGGCAGTGGGGAATCTTCAACCTTCCTGAGGGCATGTGGCGAGTGAGGTGCAAGAAAGAAGAGGTGAAAGAGGCTGTTGATAAGCTCTTGACGGAGAAGATACTGATAACCTGAGCCTGACAGCCCAGCTAGGCGGATACAGAGGTCTAGGGCCTTTTTGCCGAAAAGAAGAATGGTAGAGATGTAGAGGAAACCACTATGCCAAAGAAAGTCCCTCTAAAATCAGCAGGGTTCAATCCCTTCGGCGAACTAATAGGCTTGAATCTTGTCAAGTGTGAGAGGGGATACAGCCAATGCGTCCTTGAAGTAAATGAAAAATTGCTGAACCCTCACAAAGTTTTGCATGGGGGAGTTATTTATTCAATGGCGGACACCGGCATGGGTGGGGCGCTTTATTCTTATTTGGACGATGACGAACTGTGCGCCACTATAGAAGTCAAGATCGTTTATTTCAAGGCAGTGACATCTGGCACCCTAACCTGCGATACAAAAATTGTTCACAAAAGTAAAAGAATTGCTGCCCTGGAATCAGAAATTAGAAATAAGGGGCGCCTCATTGCCAAGGCGACCGGAACCTTTTCTATATTTAGAGTCAGGGGAGATTGAATTTACCTGGTAATGAAGATCGCTCCTGTAGTGAAACGCCAACTTTTATAGCATAGAAGTTTCATACCTTACGACACGACGCAAACTCTTAGAGCGCTCTAAGCCCAGCCCGGCAGATTTGGAGAAAGCTAGGGCAGCAACAAAGGCCAGAATCGCTTGGTTCCAAGTCGCAAAATACAATGGGGTTAAGTAATTCATTAAAGGGGGTAAGTGGACATGGTCAAAGAGATGCTGCTAATCAAAAGAAGGGAAGGGCTTTCGAGAGAGGAATTCTCTAGGCAATATGAGGAGGTGCATGCGCCACTAATACTGAAGCATTGCCCGACCATCAAGAGATACGTGCGAAACTATATTGCCACTACCCTGGGCGCTGAAGAACCGGATTTCGACTGCATCACCGAGGTTTGGTATGAGGACATAGAGGGATTTAGAGCGCTAGGCAAATTTTATAACTCGGAGGCTGGCAAAGTAATACGTGACAGCGAGGAGGGCTTCATGGACAGGAGTAAGCTTGTCGTCCTCCTTGTTGATGAGAAGGTCTTGAAGTAAAGTAATCAGAGGCTCACCTAAATCAGCGATTAAATTCTCAAATACGAGGAGGGTAGGGGTAGCCTAGAGCATCTGTTCTAGGCACCGTTGGAGCCGGTGCTCCAACCTACCCGAAATGTGGTAGGGGCTAGAGGCACCCGCCCTGCGCTAATCCACGGATTATGGTAGATTTGGCAGCATTGACGGTTGGCGAAGTGAGAGAATACAATGTTCTTTACGGAACTGGAGGGATAAGAGCGCTGGTCAAGGCCAGCTACTCAAAACAAATGCGTCTTGCGTAGTCCTCCTATACTGCAGGTCCGAAAGCATAAAGAGGAGGCCCAAAGCTGGTGAGCGATACTCTGGTGGTTGAGACCAAGCGTCTGAGTCGGCACTTCGGCAGAATAAAGGCGGTGGATGGAGTGGACCTCGGGGTGAGAGCCGGCGAAACCTACGGATTGCTTGGTCCTAATGGCTCGGGGAAGACAACCCTTATCCGCCTCTTGGTGGGATTGCTCAAGCCAACAGCGGGCGAAGCCAGGGTACTGGGCAGGGTTATGCCCAATAAGGAAGTCCTCTCTGTAGTGGGTTACATGACCCAGGCTGAAGCCCTCTACCTGGACCTAACGGTGTGGGAGAACTTGGTGTTCTTTGGCAGGATCTATGGTGGAGCCTCTCATTCTCGCCTCCGTGAGCTTCTGGAGTTAGTAGAACTGGGCCAGAGGGCTGATAGTGTAGTGGCTACCTTAAGCGGGGGTATGAGGAGACGTCTTTCCCTGGCCTGTGCCCTAGTGCATAATCCAGTGCTTTTGTTCCTAGACGAGCCTACAGTGGGCATAGATCCGCAACTACGGGTGACCTTTTGGCAGCATTTTTACAGACTGAATGAGCGGGGGGTAACTATAATCGTCTCCAGCCATGTGATGGACGAAGCAGAGCACTGCCACCGCCTGGGCTTGATGCGAGATGGCTGTCTCTTGGCCGAGGGTAGTGCAGAGGAGCTAAGGCAGAGCAGCGGCACTTCCACTCTGGAAGAGGCCTTTCTGGCCTATATTAGAGGTGGCAGTGGGTTGGGTTAGGATAGGAGCCCTTGCCGGGCGTATCATCACTCAGTTTCGGCGAGATCGACGCACCTTAGTCCTCATCTTCCTGATACCCATTATGGTGCTGTCCTTGGTAGGTTACCTCATCGAACTGGAGCCCTCGGGCATCACCATCGGCGTGGTCAATGAGGATGTAGCTGC
>Ga0315306_10001281_pt1 | contig 12042 bp, 13 predicted proteins | sample TDP1_MG_FD_203803 | JGI IMG/M metagenome (GOLD analysis project Ga0315306, IMG submission 203803) | Freshwater sediment microbial communities from Lake Towuti, South Sulawesi, Indonesia - TDP1 | ecosystem: Environmental > Aquatic > Freshwater > Lake > Sediment | place: Indonesia: South Sulawesi... | reverse complement strand
CTACGTCATCACACCTGATCTGGGTAAACCACATGATATCGTCTGAAATCCCTCGCCGAATGATTCCGTCAGCCAGATCACTTGCATATCTGCCCAAGCCAAAGTTGTCATCTGTTAGCCAGATGAACCTGCTTCCATAGTTTTGATAGCAAAATTCTATTTCGTCTGCTATACGTTTGGGCGATTTTTTCCTCCATTTTCCCTGCCAGTGCCTCCATTGGGTGCAGAAAGTACATTGATGAAGGCAACCTCTCGAACCCTCGACTAGGACGTAGGGTTTTTTCGGACCTGTCATCAGCGTGAAATGATATCTGCTAATCACGTCTTTTACGAAATGGTATCCAGGATACGGGAGGTCGTTTAGGTTCTTGATCAGAAGGCGGGGAGGATTGTGGTAGATTTTCGCGTTCTGTCTAAAGGATATACCCCTTATCCCCGAAAGAGATGATCTCTTGTCTGCCTTTTTGACTAGCTCTACCAAAGTTTGCTCCCCCTCCCCACGGACGATAACATCGATTTCGGGATATGCCTCTAGGCTCTCTTGGGCTGTGAAGGCGAAGTGTTGACCTCCGGCGACTGTGAGGATGTCTGGGTTTACCCTTTTCGCCGTTTCTAGTGTTCTGACGGCGACGTATGTGTTGCATGTGGCTAGTGCGCTCGATGCTACTATGTCAGGGTTGAAGGAGTCTATGCGCCTTTCTAGTCCTTTCCAGTATACCTGCTCGGCGTTGCAGTCCAGTACCTCTATCTCTACGTCTTTAATGTTGTTCTCTAGGTATGCTGCTAGTTGGAGGATTCCGTATGGCGGTGGGAGGTATTCTCCCATGACGAACCAGTAGTCTTTTGGTGGTTCCACGAAGAGGACTCTCATGCCGTCTTCTCCTGAGCTACATATGTTTGGCAAATCATCTTTTAAGGGTGCTGAAGTCGTGTAGCAACTGTTTTAAGAGGAGAACTTCAACCTCATATTTCAATTGGAGTGTGGCTTATGACTAAAGGTGAAGAACGATTTTTGGAGCGTACGGACTGGCTCGGCATAGTTTCCTTAGGATTTTTCCTCGTGCTTCTGGGTGTGATCTGGACGATTACACCCGACCTTTCTAATGAGGTCATCGACTTCTTCACGGACTTCCATCTTGAGAATGTGACCGAAAGCATAGTTTTGCCAGCTCCGGAGCATAATCATCCAGTGGTTTACACGGCTGTCACGCAGTTCTGTCTGGCCTTCGGTATCTCCCAAATAGTTATCTTGGCTCTGAGGTTTGTGCTGAGAGAGTCCATGGACAGGAAGACAGGAACGATCTCCGGAATAGTCTTCTGGTTTGGCGCTGGCTTCTTCTCGAATATGTTGGCAGCAGAAGAAATTGGTTGGTTCGGCTTTCTTGCTGGGCTGATCATTGTTATAGGCTTGTTGATTATCATCAGTAGTCTTGTGAAGTTGTTGTTTAAACGCGTATGATAAAGGCGTAAAGGAGGTGCAGGATTGACTCTTTGTGAAGTGTGGTGGGGAGTTGCTTGAGATGAACTCTGCACGCTGAACTAGAGAAGACATGTTTGACCTTTCTTGAGTATGTGTATCACCTTCACGCTTCGCCTTTCTAAGTAAGCCGAGATAAAACGGCGGTGGCAGTACTTTGGACTCGGCTCCAGACACATAATACAAGCCTTCTTTTGCTTAGCTATTTCGAGAAGCCTCTCCACTCCATCCCTGAACTGCTCAGTCTCCACGTAAGAGTTATAGCCACCTCTCCGAAATCCGCCGAGTTCCTCACCCATCCAAACATACTCAACTCCATACTGACCCAACCACTTCTCCATCTCCTCCCCTTTAAAATGCTCAACCTTAGAGGTCGGAAACCTGCGGACATCAACCAAGACCTCGGTTCTGTGCTCCCCAAGCAAAGCCAAGAAATATTTGACGCTTCGATTGCTATGCCCTATAGTCCAGATCGAGATTTCACCGACTTGCATTTTCAGCACGTACATTCATATTTGGAGCCTATTTGGCTTATACTGAAGACCTAGGTCTAGTCTAGGCGCACACACACGCGAACAGAACCCTACTCTCACCTTATCTTGATATACTCATACGCTTCAGTCGCATCCTCAAAACAGTAATGAACCCTCTGAAAATCTTTCCTAAACTCGGCAACATCCCCCTTCACCCTCCCAACATCCTCCTTATCAATCACAACCTTCTTCACAAACTCCGCAATCTCAACCATCTCACCCTCACGCATCCCAAGCCTCGTAACCTCACTCGTCCCCAACCTGATCCCACCAGGATGCATGAAATGCCTGCCCTCCTTGATGTCCCAAGGCAACAAATTCCTATTCAGAATTACATTCGCCTTCTCCAACTGCTCTTCAATAGCACCACCATCACCATACTTCGTGATATCAACCAACAAAACATGAGACTCCGTGAAACCCTTATGCTCAGCGAGAACATCAAAACCACGCTCATAGAGAGCCTGACCCAACGCCTTAGAATTTTTGACAACCTGCCCAGCATACGCCTTACCGAACTCCAGCATCTCAGCACAAGCCACAGCAACACCAGCCACAGCGTGCAGATGATGATTACTCACCAAGCCAGGGAAGGTCGCACGCTTAATCCTATCAGCATATCTCTCCCAAGAAAGGACCCCACCATGCTGAGGACCAAACAAAGTCTTATGAGTGCTAAGCGTAACAACATCAGCACCTTCCCTCAAAGGATCCTGAAAGCAGCCACCAGCAATCAAACCAGCCACATGAGCAGCATCATAAGCCACAGTAGCCCCAACCCCCCTAAAGGCATCAGCCAACTCTTCGATAGGATGAGGAAAAGGAAAGACGCTCCCACCAAAGACCACAAGCTTCGGCGGTGTCCCCTTCTCCGTCAACCTCTCAACTCTCTCCCTCGTCTTGTCCACATCAATGTTTAACTCCTTGTAATCGAGGGCGAGATACTCAACAACCAAGTCGTGGACAGCCCCAGCGGTCCCTCCCAACTCTTTCTTCCCCATACTGATGTGTCCGCCACACGGGATGGACAAAGCCATCATGATGTCACCTGGGTCTGTGAACGCCGAGTAAAGCACAAGGTTCGCAACAACCCCTGATATCGGCCGAACATCAACAAACTCGGCATCAAAGAGCCTCTTCATCAGCTCAATACACACAAGCTCAACCTCATCGATATACGTGCATCCAGCATAGACACGCTCACCAGGCCAACCCTCAGCATACCGATTCCCAAAATCAGTCACCAAAGCCTCACGCACAGCAGGGCTAGGCACATTCTCGCTAGCGATCAGCGGAACAGCCTCACGAAACCACCGATGATGTCGCCGAAGAAGCCCAAACGTTCTATCATAATACTCACGACCACCCATCATAGAACACCTCAACAAACTATTAAACTCAATAAAAATAAAGCTTTAGACCCAGACACAACTTTAATTAAGAGCCCTCTTGTCTAGAGAATTAAGAGGCTGCCACATGAGTAGAAGAGAGAAAAAGCGGGAGAGAAAAGCTCCCATGCCAGCCCAAGGTGCTGGTCTGCTCAGATTCTTTGAAGAGGAGACACGAGGCATAAAAGTGAGACCCGAGTTAGTCGTGATCTTGGCGGTAGCCCTGATAGTAGCATGCATCCTACTGCAGATAGGCTTTCCGTTCTAAGACAGAAATATAAAGAATTTTAGGTGTCGATCCAAATAACTGTCTGTTAGGTCAAGCTTCACTTCTATGCAAGACCTCAATGCGTCGAACCGAGTTCAGGTTAATAAATATCTCACTTCTCTTCTCTCTGCTCACAACCTGAGGTATCGGCTGAGCTATCGTAGAGCGCAACGTTACCCTCTCAGCATCGGAGAGCCAGATTCCAGGAGGCTCTTGCGTGACAGCAGCCAATACCCCTTCAAACCCATAAGAGGGATCCAAGATCGCAACTATCCGTCGCCCTATATTCCTTTCGAGCATGTGGAAAACTGTTGGAGGCGGCATTGCTTGAGACATCGCTATCTCTAGTTTTTATGCAGATGCATAATAAAGCTTTATCCCCTTTTCCAGCTACTGTTCTACGATGAGGCTTCATGAAGTTGCTAGTACTGTGGATTGAAAGCTGGGAACCTATTTTGTCACACGAGGATTCGTCTAATATATCCAGCGTATATGTTGAAGGTCAAAACCCCGTTTACTGAACGGGATTGAATCCCAGTGAATTCGCTGATTTCTCTAACTGTTAGAGGCTTCTCAGCCCCAAACAGTAGTCGGAAAATCTTCTCCGTGTAACCCTTATAGGTTGATGTCTCTTGCAGATAGAACTCGTCATTGAGGCACCTCTTTTCTCCCGCTTTTGTTAAAGTATAAGCATACTTTAACATCTTCCGCTTTCCCGTCCCCTCATATATATATTAATGATTGAGTTTATTTAAGAATTATGAAGAATAATGCTAGTAGAATATTCTGGGGATGCGTTTTATATCCTTATAATCAACTTTTACGTGTCTATGGAGTGAAGTTTGTTCAGAATGGTTTCCAGCAATTCTTTGGACGAGTATATAGGTGGAACCGTTAAGCATTACTCATCTTTGTTTACGCTTCCGTCTCGAGAAAAGATTATTCTCTCGCTCTTGGTGTTGTGCATACTTGGTGGGGCTCTAGGCATTCTACTCTGTCGGCCTTCCTACAGCAGTTTTGCTCTGGGCCTAATCTTCGGTGGTTCCGTCTTTCTAGTCGTCATTGCGTCCGACCTCGTGATCAGCCGTTTCTTCATGATAGATGATCCGATTTTTAATTTCCGACGATGCTCCGCTCTTTCTCTCTTCTCTAACTTAATATGGCTTGGGATCATTCTTCTGGGTAGTATCATTGGCTTCTTTCTTGAAAACCCAGGGCTGTGGACAAAATTTTTCCTTCTGGGTTTTTGTGCAGTTTTAATGGTTCGGTTGATAGTATTTTCTGCAACTTCCTTTGCTAATAGTGGAAGAGTTTTTCTCTCTTCCGTCTTGCAGCCCGTGCTATACATGATCCCTGCGTTTTTTGCGGGTCCAGCAACGGGATTTGGCCTGACAGTTTCTCTTATTCTCTTTGTGGTCCTTTCCGTTTCGGTAGTTGGATTGACAGCTCTTCTTTTCACTTTTTTTGTGAATCGTGTCGGCAAACAAGCGGTTGGGATACCCTCCTTGTCCCTCTTTAAGGCTTTCATGGCGAATTGGACTGAGGATTTGAATGCGCCGCTTGAGAGCTTCTTTGAGAGGCTCGGAAGTGAAAGAGACGTAGGGCTCTCTCTGCTGGCGTTTAAAGGAAGCAGAGGTGTAAAAGCAATGATGGTTGTTCCTGCGTTTCATCCGGGGCCTTTCAAAAATGTTGGAAGCAGCCTCTTTCCATCCATGATTCAAGATGCTCTAGAAAACAAACTCCAATGTGTAGTCTCTGTTCCTCATGGACTAATCGGGCACGGCCTTGATCTGTCTTCTCAAGTTCAAAATCGAAGAGTTATAGAGAGTGCTTTCGATTCTATGGATTTTCCTTATTTTGAGTCTAACGCCACTCCCTTCATGCGAGTCGAGAAAAACGGGGCGAGTTCGAGTTGTCAAGTGTTCGGGGATTGCGCCTTTATCGCGTTAACTCTTGCACCTGAAACGATGGAAGACCTACCTGAAGAGTTGAACTCAACAATTGTGAGTGAGGCTGAGAAACGAGGGGTGTCCTCGGCAATTATCGTTGATGCCCACAATAGCATCGACGGGCACTTCAATCTCGCGAAGGCGATTGGTCCTCTGAGAATAGCTGCAGTATCGAGTCTGGAAAAGGCGGTGAACTGTCAGCGTTGTCCTTTAGAGGTGGGGGCTTCAAGGATTGTTCCCAAAGAGTTTGGGATAAGGGAAGGCGTGGGACCTGGAGGAATAAGTGTTGTTGTCACAAAGGTGGAGGGACAGAAAGCAGCTTACGTGACTGTCGACGGAAACAACATGATATCTGGATTGAGAGAGAAGATTCTATCGATGCTCCGAGACCTGGGCATTGTTGATGGGGAGGTTCTTACAACCGATACTCATGCCGTGAATGGAGTTGTACTGACTCCGCGTGGATATCATCCGATAGGCGAGGCGATGGATCAGTGGAAGCTTATCGAGTATGTTAAAGATGCAGCGATAAGGGCGCTAAACGATCTGGAACCCGTAGAAGTGTCATGGTGCATGAAAACCATCTCTAACATCAAGGTTATTGGGGAACAACAGGTAAGAGCGCTCTGCGCACTCACAGAAAAAGCAGCAAGGCAGGCTAAGATAATGGCTGCAACTCTATTTCCAATGGCAGGGACTTTTCTAACAGTCATGCTAGTGTTTGTTTAGCCTTCTGTTTCCCAAAGTTAATTAAGCAAGAGTTGGTTCAGGCAGCTTTTTCGAGTAGTATCTTCCAACGCTTGTTGACAATGCCTTGAATCTTGTCAATAACGTGCTCAAACTCTGGTGTGAACAGATGTCGGAAGCGACCCTGAGCTTTCAAATAGTCCCTGACTGGTTTCTGGCGTTCTGGTTTTAGGGCGATAACCTTGCTTGGGGGCGACAAAGTGTATTGACCGTCGACAGCCTCCCACAATGGAAAGACACAAGTCTCAACCGCTAGTCTTGCCATCTCGATTGTCTTGCTTGTGTCATAGCGCCAGCCACGTGGACAGGGCGCCAGTGCATGCAGGAAAGCTGGGCCTTCGATCTCTATGCCTCTGCGAGTCTTCACGACTAGGTCTCGCCAGTAGGCAGGCGAGGCTGTAGCCACATAGGGAATCTCGTGTGCTACCATGATCTCTGCGATTGGTTTCTTATACTCGGGCTTGCCGGGTATTACACGACCTGCGGGTGAAGTTGTGGTCCAGGCTCCGTGGGGTGTGCCTCCACTTCGTTGGATTCCCGTGTTCATGTACGCTTCATTGTCGTATAGGACATAGAGGAAGTCGTGGCCCCGCTCTACCGCGCCTGATAGTGCCTGTAGGCCTATGTCGTAGGTTCCGCCATCTCCCGCGAAGGCTATTACGTCTATGTGGTCTTTTTTGATTCGTCCCTTCTTTCTCATGACTTTTAGAGCTGTTTCGATTCCTGCTGCGTTGGCAGCCACGTTCTCGAATGCTGTGTGAATCCAAGGGATCTTCCACGATGTGTAGGGGTAGATGGTTGAGACGACCTCCATACATCCAGTTGCGTTGGTCGCTATGGTTGCGCCTCTTGTAGCCTTCAATATTTGCCTATACGCTATGGCCGGTCCGCATCCTGCGCAGGCTCGGTGTCCAGGCATTAGAAGTTCGGGTTTTTCTGCGAGGTCTTTCGTGGTGAATTTCCATTCTGACATAATTCTCACTCTTTACTCTCTTAATCCTATGAATTGAACTGGTTTCTCAGCACGTTTTGTGCGGACTATTTCTTGTAGGTCTTTGTAGATTTGGTGTATCAGGTGCTGTGGCATGTCTCTTCCTCCCAGTCCGTATATATAGTTGACAACCGGGTGGTGTTGTTGGGAATCGTAGAGGACATGACGTATTTCATGGAATATGGGACCTCCATATGCTCCGAAGCTGTGGCTTCGATCCATGACAGCTATGGCTTCCACATTTTCCAGTGCGTTTGCTATGTCCTGCTTTGGGAAAGGTCGGTAAGTGCGCAATCGAAGTAATCCTGCCTTTTTCCCATTGGCTCGAAGTTGGTCTACGACTGTTTTTGTTGTTCCCGCTGTTGATCCTAGGCATATGGTTGCCATCTTAGCATCTTCCATGTGATAGGACTCGATGAGACCGTTTCCGTATCTGCGTCCGCTTATCTCTGCGTATTCATCATGCACTTGCTTGACTATTTTTGGGGCTCTTCCCATTGCTTCTTCTTGTTGTCTTTTATGTTCAAAGTAGTAGTCGTATAAGTCGAGTGGACCCATCGTTGCAGGGTTTTCTGGGTCCAGCCTAAACGGAACCATCTTATGTTCGTGACTCTTTACTAGCGGTATTTTTCGTGTTCCAACGAATTTGTGAACGGTTTCGTCTGCTAACACTTTAACATTTTCCAATGTGTGGGTGAGGAAGAAGGCGTCGAGCATCACCATGGCAGGTAGGAGTATGTCTGGTTGTTCGGCTATTCTGAAGGCTTGTATAGTGGAGTCGTATGCCTCTTGCGAGTTCTCGGCGTAGATCTGTATCCAGCCTGCGTCCCTTTCCACCATGCTGTCTGCGTGGTCACAGTGTATGTTTATAGGCGCGGAGAGTGCCCGGTTCGTTACAGCCATTATCACGGGTGCTCGGCAACCCGATGTTACATACAGGATTTCGTGCATCAGTGCTAGTCCAGCTGAGGCTGAGGCTGTGAATGTTCTGGCACCAGTGGCGGCAGCCGTTAAACACGCGGTTAGGGCGCTGTGCTCGGACTCTACGCAAACAAATTCCGTGTCTACTTCGCCGTCATGTACGTATTCGCTGAATTTTTCAACGATTATGGTTTGTGGCGTTATTGGATATGCAGCCACAACGTCGACGTCTGATTGTTTCACGGCGTAGGCTACTGCTTCGTCCCCATTCAATGCGAGCATTTTCTGTTCGCTTATCGCCATCCTCCATCGCCTCTTCTTCATTCGCGCACCATCTCTATCGCCTCCACCGGGCATTCTTCGGCGCAGATTCCGCATCCCTTGCAGTGGTCATAATCAAATTCGATCGCTCTGGCTTGTGAATTCCATTTTATTGCTCCGTCTGGGCAGTATAGGTGGCATAGCAGGCAGAGGGTGCATTTTTCTGTGTCTACTACTGGTTTGAATGTTCTCCAGTCTCCAGTTTTGTATTCTGTGCTCGGTATCCAGCACACCCCAGCTATTGGGAGTTCTTTCCAACCTTTGTTTTGGCTGGTCATCCTGATCTAGCCTCCTTATATGCTACTCTTATCACTTCGACGTTTTTCTCCGCAATTTTGGCTGGGAATCTTTCCTTCACAACTTTTTCTAGGCTTTTGGGGTCTACAATTTCCGCAGCGCGGGCGACGGCTCCAAGCATGGCTGTATTGGTTATAGGTCTTCCTAATAGTTTGACTGCGATGTCTGTTGCTGGAACCGTCCAAACTTTTTGTTCGGCGAGACCTAGTTTTTGTCGGATTTTGGCTGGGTCTTCTTGAGTGTTTACTATAAGGACGCCGTCTACAGTAAGACCGTCAGCTACTGGAACGGTGTTCAAGAGGGTCGGATCTAAAACGACCGCCACCTGGGGGCTGTAGATGGCACAATGCATGTTTATCGGTTCGTCGCTTATCCTTGTGAAGGCACGGACGGGTGCCCCCATGCGCTCTGGTCCGAATTCTGGGAAGGATTGGATGTATTTTCCTTCGTGTATCGCTGCCTTTGCAAGCAGTTCGCTGGCCGTCCAAGCCCCCTGTCCACCTCGACCATGCCATATGACTTCTTGAAGGGTCAACCTACAGATTTCCTCCGTTCTTTCTTACCCTTTGGAGGGCGTCAAATAAAGTTTCGCTTGGATATAGGGCTTTCCGTAACACCCAAAAAAGGCAATCCTTCGGTAGGAGTTTGGATTTGCCCTTGCTGTTTTGTCAATTTGTATACGTCAGTGTCAGCGTTTACATAAAAACTAAACACTAATATTATGTAGGACACACTTTGTGTTTTCTAATCAGAGGGAAGAGTTGATGAAAGAGATCAGAATCCATGGTCGAGGTGGACAAGGAGGTGTGACAGCTGCAGAGTTGTTGGCTCACGCGGCGTTCGCAGAGGGAAAGTGGGCGCAGTCCTTTGCGTTTTTCGGCGCAGAAAGAAGGGGGGCTCCAGTCGAGGCTTTCCTTCGGATAGCGGATAAACCGAACCCAATACGGAGTCAAATCTACAATCCTGATTACGTTTTGGTTTTCGATTCTAAACTGCTACAAGTTGTGCATGTCACGGAGGGGCTAAAAGAAGACAGTATAGTTATAGTGAATACGGCGAAAAAGCCTGAGGAAGTCGACATTAGCGGACATCGCGTGGCGACTGTTGACGCCACAAGCATCGCTCTGGAAATGGATCTTTTAGTTGAAGGGCTTCCTATTGTCAACACCACGATGATGGGCGCTTTTGCGAAAGCAACTGGCGAAATCAAACTGGAGAGCGTTATAGAATCCATACGGATTCAGTGGCCAGGAGCTGTTGGGGAGAAAAACGCTGAGGCGGCGGCCAGAGCCTACAAACGCCTCATGAAGGGTTGGTGACGGTATATGAGTGGAGCGCCTAGAAGCTTAAGGGATTTACCCCTTACAATCCTTTCAAGTCCAACAATTGCCAGTGCAGGAGAGACAGGTTCTTGGCGAACATTCCGTCCCACTATTGATGTATCCAAATGCACTAAATGCCTGCTGTGTTGGATTTTCTGTCCAGAAGGCTGTATAGATCGAGGGGAGGGAGACGTTCCAGAGGTGAACTACAAATACTGCAAGGGATGCGGAGTCTGTGCCAACGAATGTAGCGTCAGAGCCATAACGATGGAGAGAGAAGTCTAATGTCAAGGATGATAGTAGACACTGGAAATCACATCGCGGGCTACGCCTGTAGAGCCGCCAGAGCAGACGTGATCGCCGCCTACCCCATCACTCCACAATCACCAGTCGTAGAGCAGATAGCAGAGTTCGTTGAAAAGGGGGAGATGGACGCCAAGTACATAAGAGTTGAATCGGAGCACAGCGCCATGGCTGCCTGCATAGGAGCCGCAGCCGCCGGAGCCCGAACCTTCACAGCCACATCCTCACACGGGTTGGCGCTCATGCATGAGATGCTTCACTGGGCGTCGGCCGCTCGCCTTCCGATCGTCATGTCGGTAGTGAACCGTGCCATGGGACCGGGCTGGAACATATGGGCAGACTTCAGCGATTCTCTGTCCCAGCGAGACACAGGCTGGATCCAATTCTACTGCGCAGACAATCAGGAAATCTTCGACACAATTATCCAAGCTTACAGGTTATGCGAACACAAGCATGTTATGATGCCAGCCATGATCTGCCACGAAGGACTTATCCTCTCTCACACATCAATGCCAGTCGAAATCCCAGACCAGAAGGACATCGACGACTTCCTTTTACCATACCATCCGCCGTGGATACTGGATGTGAATAACCCAGTCACTCACGGCAGCCTAATTTACCCCGAGTGGTACATGGAGTTCCGCTACTTCATGTATGAGGCCATGGAAAACGCCAAGAGACTCGTACCAAAGATCGACAAAGAATATGGCAGAAAGTTTGGCCGTGAATGTGGGGGCCACATGGAACGCTACAGATGCGAGGACGCAGACCTAGTGATACTCTCCATGGGAACCATTGGAAGCGAGGCAAAAATTAGCGTCGACCGCCTGAGAAACCATGGGCTGAAAGTTGGTGCAGTAAGAGTGCGCGTCTTCAGGCCGTTTCCCAAGGAAGAGATTCGAAAACTTGCTGAAGGCCCCCGTATACTGGCAGTGATTGATCGCCAAGTCTCCTACGGGATGGAGGGACCGCTTTTCACAGAGGTCAAAGCCTCATTATACGGAAAAGAAGATGCACCCTTAATAGCAGGTTTCGTAGCTGGCTTGGGGGGTCGCGATGTAACTTTTCTTGATATAGAAATGGTCGGGCGAAAATCATTGAAGTACCTTGAAGCTGGAAGAGTGACTAAAGAGGTTCAGTGGATTGGCTTAAGGAAGTGAGAGCATGGTGAAGTTGAAGGAACTCTCAAAGGAAGAGTATTTTCTCCCCGGCAACGCCACATGCGCCGGATGCGGCCTCTCCATAGCCCTAAGACTAGCCTATAAAGCACTTGGCCCACGCACCGTCTTCGTGATTCCTGCGTGTTGTGCGTCGGTGATTCACAGCCCATTTCCTAACACAGCATTTGCATCTCCCTGTCTCAATATAGCGTTTGAAGCTGCTGCAGCAGCTGCATCTGGTGTTGTTGCGGCTTACGAAAAGCGAGGTATAAAGGATGTGACCGTGCTTGCTTGGGCTGGTGATGGCGGCACGGCGGACATTGGTATACAAGCGTTGTCTGGTGCCGCAGAACGTGGAACCAACT
>Ga0315306_10001280_pt1 | contig 12046 bp, 15 predicted proteins | sample TDP1_MG_FD_203803 | JGI IMG/M metagenome (GOLD analysis project Ga0315306, IMG submission 203803) | Freshwater sediment microbial communities from Lake Towuti, South Sulawesi, Indonesia - TDP1 | ecosystem: Environmental > Aquatic > Freshwater > Lake > Sediment | place: Indonesia: South Sulawesi... | reverse complement strand
AGGGGGAGCCTCGACTGAGACCTCAACCTTCTCTCCCTTTACCTTTCTTCCCTCAACCTCGGCCTTAACCTCTAGGTAGCCCTCAATGGCCTCCTTGACGTTTCTTAGGGCTTCCTCCCGGGTCTCACCCTGGGTGGCCACCGGGAGTTCGATGCATTTAACTACGAAACCCCCCTCCTCAGCCGGCTCCAGAACCACCGTGAAGCGCCTCTCAACCATAAAGCTTCCCAACATAAATCACCTGCCTGACCCATTTAAACATTTCCAGCCTAAGAGACCGCGATACTCACGGTTTGTTTGGCACCTTTCTTTGTGGTTCCAGTTGTCTCCTTAACCTTTCTAGATACTCATCATTCCAATTTAGCAGAACATCCCAGTTGTTCTTTAAGGGTTGAAGCTTTGAAAAAGCCCGTGAGTCACCCCAGTTGGCAAGAAATGCTGTGGGAATTAGGTAAAGGGCAAGGGTTCTCATATCTACCCCAATGATTAGGTCATTGTGTTTTGGAGTAAAATTTAGACCGCCCTTGGAGGAGGCTTTAGTTTGACAGCGTAGTAGGATTTCTCTACCTTCAGGCTTTTCAAAGGCATAAACCAACAGATCGTATGGCTCCCCCTTTACAGCCACCACGGAAACAACAAACCCCAACCTAACCAAAATACCAGCCACAATAAACTGATGCGCATCGCCCAGTAGGGCTTCAAATTTTCCTTTCAGTCTACCAGTAACGTTAAGGTCTGTAATCTTTCCCATGATAAGGAATAGCAGACATAAACCTTAAGAAATTTACGGTTTCCCCCGAAGGATTACTAAGTTCTCCGTCGGCGTCCTTCTGGCGCGCGCTTTGAGAGAAGAGTGATTCGGGGATTTGTGCCTAAAGAAAACTGCATGGGATGGTTAAAATAGGACATTGTAACTATTCTATCTAGGTGGTTAACGTGGAGGAGTTATTGGAGAGGGTTGTCGTTGACCCTAACATACTTGTGGGGAAGCCCATTATAAGGGGGACAAGAATCCCCGTTTACCTAATCGTTGAGCTCATGGCCAGCGGCATGGACGTAGGGGAGGTGCTTAGGGAGTATCCCGAGCTTAAGGAGGAGGACGTGAAGGCGGCCCTCCTCTACGCCTCTAGGCTTCTGGAAAGGGAGATCACAGTGGCGCTCTAGGGGTTACATTTTGGTTCAAATACTTGTTGACGAAAATGTGCCCATAAGCGTCATGGAGTGGCTTAAGACCGCTCCTTTTGACCCCTCATGGGGGCTCCGTGTGAAAAGGGTCTCTGAGGTCGGCCTCAGGGGATCAATGGATGAAGACATTGCAAAATATGCCATAAGGAACAATATGATTGTGCTTACACTGGATAAGGACTTCGCCCACATTTACCATAACCGTTTCAGTGGCTTGCTGGGCGTCATCGTCGTAAGGGTGAAGTCCCCAACACCCACCAACATAATTAAGGCCCTTGACACAACCCTGAGGAAGATAAGGCCAGACCAATTCGAAAAGAAGCTCACCGTCATCACAGAGAGAAAGGTGAGAATCATAGCCTAGAACAGTACTAGCCGCTGGTCTTTATGTCCTCCGTGTACCAATTATGAATCCCATTCAGAAAAACATATAATTAACCTAAACTTCTTGGTAAGTAAGTGAAAAAGGGTCTGGTTAGGGCGATGCATATTATAGCTGAATATTCACATAAGGATGGGAGGGATTTCATCCTAGGGAATCATCCGCAGGAGCTGGAGGACATAAGGCAGGTTATAGCTCAGATAGATGCCATGCAGTTCAAGACCAAGAGGAGCAGAGAGAAGACCATGCCCGGCCGCATGCTCTACTCCCCCATCGAGTTAAATGCGGAGTTTAAGAGAAGATTTGAAGCCTTAGGCTGGGAGAAAAGAAGAGTTCAAATGAAAACAACCATTCCAGAGATAGGAAAGAGTCACACAGGATTTAGGGAGATCGACCTAGTTAAGAATAAGTTAGGTCTGGAAGTCCAATTCGGAAAATATGCGTTCACCTTGTATAGTGTGTTGACGAAGATGGCGATCTTCGCCAAGAGGGACGTCATAAACTCCGGCGTGGAGATTGTGCCCCTGCTGAACTTGGCAGGTAAGACATCTACTATTGGAGGCGCCTCCTTTGAGGAGGTTAAGGCCGACTTAGAATACCGGGGCGAAGGCAACACCGACACTCCAACCCTCATCCTCGGCATAGACGCCACCAAACGCCCTTATCCGACCACTTAGACAGCTATGCACCCTCCCACTTTGGAAATATTTTAGCCCCTTCTTAGTCCCCTTAGGCTTATAGGCAGGTTTAGGATTTTGGTAGGGGGTTTAGGGTTATTATGGGCTGCTCCTTCTAGTTTTGATATATCTGTCTTATGGTTGAGCCTTCCTCACGATTTCATATATGACTCTTCTGCGTTCCCGTTCTATTAACACCTTAACCTTATCTCCCTCTTTTATGTCGAAAGCTCTAATTACTTCTATTGGAATGGTTACCATAAAGCTCCCGGTCGGTCTGCGTTGAACCTTTACGATGGCTACCTCTTCCTGGGACATATAGGTCTTAAGGGATCTCTTGACCACAAAGTATATATGTCTTCCGAGCCAAAAATTATGAGAGATCCCTTTAGGGATCTCTTAAAAGATGGAGGAACCCTTTCATGCATGTGCTCCTAGTCGAACCCGAATACTATACCCAGTATCCTCCATTGGGGTTACTGAAACTTTCTGCGTATCACAAAGCCAAGGGTGATACAACGGAGCTTGTGAAGGGTCGGAGGTATCCAAAGGCGACGCCAGACCTTATCTACGTAACGAGCCTCTTCACATGGGCTTGGAGGCCCGTATGGGAAGCCATAAAGTACTATAAGGCATGGTTCCATGATGTTGAGTTGTGGCTTGGGGGGCTCTATGCATCGCTTCTACCCGACCATGCCTCTTTATCTGGTGCTGATCACATCTACAAGGGAATTTTCAGCGAAGCAGAGGATATGATGCCTGACTACACCCTTAGGCCAGATTGGGATGGAAGCATCATATTTGCATCCCGAGGATGTGTAAGAAATTGTGGTTTCTGTGCAGTTCCCGTACTTGAAGGCAAAATTAGCTCAGTCAAATATAGCATAAAACCCTTGGTGTGGCCTGGGCATGAAAAAAGGGAGGGGTGTTGCGACAAAAAACACCACACAAGAGTGATTTTCTTCGACAACAACATCCTTGCCAGCCCAGCTTGGAGGAATATTTTCGAAGAGCTTCATGAATTGGGATTGAAGGTTGACTTTAATCAAGGCTTGGATGCAAGCCTCATTAGTGATGAGGTGGCTGAGAAGCTTGCAAACCTGAAAAGGGATTCATGGATCAGGATCTCTTATGACCTCCGAGACAGAGGCCCTTACGTCGAGAAGGCCATAGAGCGCCTAAATGCAACTGGAATCAATGGAAGGAGGATTATGGTTTATACCCTTTTTAACTATACGGATGACCCACAAGACTTCTTCGAAAGAATTAAAGAGATACTGAACTGGGGTGCCGTAGCGTATCCAATGCGTTACATACCGATCTACGCTCTAGAAAAGAACGGATATGTAGCACCAAGATGGGACCCAAAGAGATTAGATATGGTTCAGAGGGCTAGACGAGTAATAGGTTACGGAGGGTCCTTCCCCCCATATGAGGGTTTAGTCAACAAGTTTAACAAGGCAAAGGACTTCGATGAAGCCTTTGGTTTATACCCACCTAAGAGGCGATCAACATGATCTGTGCATCTTGTGGTTTCGAGATCAAAACAAATGCACATGGGCCTTACGGTAGTAGAGCATACTATGTATGTGATCGATGCTGGGGCGACCCCTTCCTCTTCTTTCCAGATAAAATTAATAGTTTTCATCAGTTCCCAATAGTTTCCAATAATCAGAAAAGTTTAAATAGAACTAATTCTATGACGTCCAGCAACCCCGAGGAGGGCAGAAGCCCTCTGGGGAAGGAGGAATACACCATGTCCGTGCAACAGGTTGCTAAGTACCGACTAAGCATTTCGCCAGAGAAGGCGATCGATGCAGACCTCATGAATATCCCGCTGGATATGCTGAAGTTAGACCCAAGGAACGTCCGATTTAGGCATGTGGAAAGGATGCTAACAGATAAGGAGATGGAGGACCACATTTGGGGTGAATTGGATACCCGAGAGCTATACAATGCCATCAAGTGGTCGCAGGGATTATCGGAACCTCCAGTTGTCCTTGCAGAAGCCGATTACTATTTGACTAAAGAAGGAAACAGACGAGTTGTTTGCCTGAGGAAACTTAAAGATGCTATCATCGGTGGCAAACTTCCCGAACTCCCTAGAGATAAAATTGACCCAGTTCAGTGCGTAGTCCTTCCAAAGGATGTAAAGGAATCCGACATAGCAATCTACCTCGCTCGGGCCCATGTCATGGGAAAAAAGGAGTGGAGGAAACTCAACCAAGCTGCCCATGTCTATGAGTTGCTTAACGTACACCGCTTTACATGGGATGATATTAAAAGTGCAATAGGCATGAGTAAGAAGGAGATAGGGACTACTAACGTGGCGTATGAGACAACACTTAAGTACCGCGATAAGTATCCGGAGGACGAGGAATGGCTTAGACACTTTTCTTACTTCTACGAGGCGTTTAAAAAAGAAAAGGACAGAGAAACTGGCTTTAACCTCAAAGAATGGACAGAGAACAACTTAGACCTTTTCATGGAGTGGATCCGTAATGACCAGATCAAAAGGGGTATGGAGGTCAGGGAACTCCCGAAAATAATCAACGACCAAGAGGCTTATAATGTGCTTCTTAATGGGGGAACAGTTGAGGATGCCCTCGACAAGTATTCTGGTAAAGACCCGACAGCAGGTAGTCCAACCTTCAAACTGTTCGGAAAAACTCTTAAAGTGATACATACCTTCCCTAGGAATGAGCTTATAGACACGCTTAAGAACAAGGCGAAGCTTCAGATGCTCAAAAAACTACACTCAGAGCTTGGAGACCTCATCAAGGACGTTGAAAGAGCAGCAGCCTCGTAACAATCAACCGGAGATAACCCCACACTAACCATCGGCGTGGAGAGGCTTGCCGAGAATATGATGAAGGTAGCGGGAAATGACTAATCAGGATGATCAGCCACCCCGATACTGATCCTCGACAAGCCTCCCGTGTATTTTTGGGAAACACAGATTAATAAATATTTATTTCTCTTGAAACTGCAAACATCGACGAGGAAACAATTTAAGTGATCTATAGTTAAAAGAATAATTATGCGGTTTAGGGACTTCCTCCTCACCGTCCTGATCTCGGTCTTAGCCACCGTCCTAACGGTCCAGCTCCTCATCACCCTCGAATACATCCCCACCCAAGGACCCAGCCAAACCCAGATCAGACAAAACATAACAGGCGAATTCACAACCCCCGCCATAGGCTACCCCCCACCCACAAGGAAAGTACACCAAATCCTCAACGCCACCAAAAACGCAGCCCTAAGAATCCTACACATTTACATCGAATTCAACGTTATTTCCAACCCGAACCAAGTTAAAATTGAATTTTATCTGTGGTTAGTAGACGATTCCTTAAATCGAAAAAAAGTTGCAGAAGTTAAAGATTCAGATATTACTTTCGGCGTCTTATCTTTGGACATAAACGTTAATACTAATCATGCTTATTCTGTGTGGATTTGGGCAGCAAGCGACCGCGTTTCTAACGGGACATATCAAGGAAGAATTGTGCAGGATCTCTCATTTTAGTACCAATAGTAGCCCTTTCTAGCGATCACGTCAAGCCTCCGCCCCACTTCAACACCCGGCTTAAGTGCCTGCATACTTCCAGTTTCTTGCGATGTAGGTACTTCATAATTCCCATCGGGCTTCCTAGCGGTGATTAAGTCAAGATCACATATGTATAGGGGAGCTTCGTCCCGTTGGATTATGTAATGGTGCCTTGCCTTTAGAATCTTAAAATATTCATACTGAATGTTGTCCTTTGCACTAGACAGTATCACTTGAGCGGGCGGTCTGTAACCCTCTTGAGCCTTTCCCAGAACGGTAACCTGAGCATGTTTAATTGGGTTCTTTAACATTTGACAAAGAGCACTTGCTACATACTGTGCAAAGTTCTCATCTGTAACTGTTAAGTCCTCGAAATCCCGTTTTTTAATGCCATATTTGTTCTGACTATCGAGGTCTGAGGCTGTCTTTGTAACGGGATCAACCGCAAAGTGGAGCCCGTCAACTTTTATGTAGCCAGTACCGATGTTTGTGGAGTTATTTTCAAGAGTGATTTCAATACATACGACTTCATTGCTTGGGTTACCCACCTTTGTGAAATCACTAAGGTTTTGAACCTCTTGAGCGCCCCATGCTTTTGACGCTGGCGCGGATTGGCCAATATTCAATTTCCTTTCGTAATAATCTGCTCCATAAGCTTCATATTTAGTGTAAAGGCGAACTATCCACCAGTCGACGGGTCCTGAGACTGACCAGGTGTCCCAGAATTTGATCTGTTTAAGTTGGGATATGTCGCATGTTATTTTCCTTCTTATCTCAGCCCTCAGCCCTGGGTCTGTGGAGAACTCTCCTTTTATGCTGTTGTTTCCTTGTTTTTTGTCGGTGTTGTCTGGGGTTAGGCTTACCTGGGTTTGGGGGCTCTCCCATCGGCTTATGTTCTCTGTCCAGGCGTCCCTGTCTCGGGGGTTGTACTCGCCCTCTCGGGTTAGGAGGGTTACGTGGTTGGCCACTTCGTCCAGGAGCTCTCGGCAGGTGACCTCCTTAACGTTGTACGGGGGCTCACTCACCGCCTTTACGGTGACATTGTCGAAGTGGGCGTGGGTCGTATAAGTGCCTAATTGGGCCTTTCCTGTGGTGTATCCGGCCGTCTGGGTCCGCGTGATCTTAAGTTCGCCGTTCACGTACAGCCTGTGGGTTTGGCCTTCGGCCTCGATCTTTACGGTATACCAAACGTTAGGGTCCCAGTTTCCCGCCGCGCTGTTATATAATCCTTCTTCTCCTGAGCCCAGGTTTTCGCCCAGGCGCCACTCCGAGGCGATGAAGCCCGCGTAATAGTAATGGTTATCGTCTTGGAGGCGGTAGAGGCACTTGAAATACTTGTTGGTCACGTACTCGACGAGTTTGACCTGAAACTCTATAGAGTAGTCGCCGAATTTTAAGCCCCTAACCTCGATTTTCTTGTACTCGCCGCTGGCCGTGTCGCCCTGGCTCAGCTCCTCGTTCTCTATGGTCCAGGTGCCGTTTAGGATGGTCCATTTGTCTAGGTTTCCGCGGAAGTCGTCGTGGAAGACGCCCGCATAAATCTTCTCGGTGCATGTGTATTTTGGGTTGGGCACGAAGTGGAGGTCGCCTGCGGGGTCCACGTAGAAGTCGTAGCCGTAGGCGCTGTTTTTGCGGGCGGCGTTGGCCAATTTCCTGAGGAGGCTGAAGGCGCCCTCCTGGTTGAACTCGGGCGTTATGCTGTTGTCCGTGGCCTCAACGCTGAACCTAGTGAGCTCCGGCAGCTCCTGGTCCTTCAGGTCCCTGACGACTTGGCTGATGAGGGTGGAACTCGCATATTTCTCAGTGAAGGTCCTGTCATTAAGGACGGAGCCCAGGTCCTCGCCCGTAACGGTCACGACGGGGTTGTCGGGTTCGCCTGAAAACTCCTTTTGGGTTATGGGGCCCGTAATCAGCTTCTGGTCCAGGTTTTCGTCTGGGGCGGCCAGGTAGATCATGGCCAAATCGCCCACGCTGGGCCTCACCGTGTAGAGCCTCTTATCGTTTAATAGGGCGAACTTGAAGCCTGAGATGGCGGTGGTGGCGCAAAGCTCCACGTCTAGGCCCTCCACCTCCCCGTCGGGCGTTATTGGATCATCCTTAACTATGGCCACGTAGTCGAAGACGACGGAGGCCGTCTGATTGTTGGCGCCCCCACCAGCCCTGGCGAAGAGCTGGATGGCGATGACGGTTTTGCCCGCGGGCAGGCTTAACGAGTAGGCGGTCATCTCCGAGGGCGCGTCGGTCCAGCCTATGAAGACATCGGAGGCGTCGCTGAACTTGACATAAATCATAAACTTGGGGTAGTAGCCTCCCCCGCTCCTGAGCCGAGCCCTAAACTTTTTGTAAGTGTTTGTGCTGAGGTTTAATGATCCCTTCTCGTAGCCGCAGCCGTCTGAGGTGCCTGACTCCGTGACGGTCATGGTGCCCAGGTCGCCTACTAGGCCGCCGTTGGGGATGAAGGACTGGCTGGCGGCCGAGCGGATGACCACCCAGCCGTCGCGGAAGTGGTCGTCTAGGAGGCCCAGGGGCCGCTCATAAATCTCAATCTTGCACCGGGCCCAGTTGACCATGGGCGGCATCCTAGCGGTAACCCCCTCTCCTCGCCTTATCGGCTACGACTTGGCCCAAGTCCCGCAGGAGGCTTTGGGCGTCCACCTCGCTACTTATCGGCGCCCGATTCTCAAAGTAGATGTTGATCACGGTGGGGCCGTAGGAGGTGCTGGTGACCGTTGATCGGGGGACCACCGCCTCTCCGGCGTGGAGGTAGTAGACGCCCTCTCGGGGGACCAGGCCGCCCAGCTGCATGGAGGGCACCGCCGCCCTAAGGGCTCCATAACCCAGAATTGCGCCCATGAGGCCGATGCCCGCCGTCAAAAGACCTACCGTGATGGCCAGGGCGGTGTTCAAGCCGTGTTGGGCTAGGGTTTGGGCCACGGTGGCCAGGGTGGCGCCCCTCGTTAGGGTCTGGTAGACGTTCATGGCCGCCCCAGCCGCCCTTATGGCGACGCCGATGACGTGGAAGACCCGGACTATTTCGTTCAGAGCGGGGATGTTTAGGCCCAGCTCCCGGGTTAGGTAGGCTATGTTGCTGGCCAACATCACAGTACTCATGCCTAGGCTGCGGACGGAGCCTGTGATGCCGCGGAGGGTTTCGCTGGCATAGTCCCTGGCGTTGATCACGATCTCAAGGCTCTCCTCAGGCACTTTATTCACCTTCCTCTAGGGCTTTTCTCCAAGCCTCTTGGATCATCGCCATTATGAGGGGCTTAACCGTGGCCAAGGCGGGACGAAGGAAGGGCTTGGCCGCCATGCGGCTGGTCCCATATTCCACATAACGGGCGTAGTCTACCTCCCTGCCCGTGTTGGGGTTGACGACGCCACCGTTGCCCGCGCTGACGCCTACACTGCAGAGGGCTCCTAAGCCTTCCCGTTTAAAGGTCCTAAGGGACCTTTGGAGGCTCCCCGTCTCCACGGGGCATAGGACCCGTGCCTCGTCTCGAATTATTTCGGCGATCCTCTCCAGCCGCTCCACGGTTTCCGCCCTTCCATCTCGGCCGATTTTTTCCAGCCTTCTCATGAGGGGCTCAACATCCACCCCAATTTTGGCCTCTAAGTTAATCACTCTCCTTAATCCTCCTCTTTTAACGCCTAATCCCGCGGATCACAGGGAAGGAACGCCAAACATCTGATGGAGACGGATAAGGCTTCCATTCACGCTCTAAGCCTATTCCTAGGAAATAGGGCGCATTTAAGGTCGGTTGAAAAACAAGCAAGCAAACAAAATGGAAAAATTACAAATATATTCAAAAAGGAAAGGAATTCTGGTTCTGTTAACTCTTCGGGGTTTATAAGGGCTTAGGCGTAGCCTGTTAACTTTCGGGGTTCCTACACGTACAAAAAATTGCGTTACGAATTTCGTAAAGTTGGCTCGAGTCTGTCTGGAAATTTTTAAATAAAAGTTTTTATATTGGGTTAGTGAAGGACAAGACCTACGAGATGGGGTAGGGAGACAAGAGATGGGAGATGTACCCGCTGGCAAAAGTGGTTTAGATGGGAACAAAAACGGCTGAAAATAAAGAAAAAGAAGAGCTCATTTTAGGATTGCATATTAGTTTTCCGAAGGCTCCAAAAGAGAGGGAAAAAAGGGAAGCCCTATTCAATAAGTTCCTTTCTCTAATAGAGGAAAATAAGGAATCGCTACATGTCGAAATCAAATCTGATAAAAGAAAGAGAGACGTAATTTTAGATTCCGATGAGTTTATGTTTGTTATTTCTTTCGGAAAAAAGATTCCACTTGCGCATGTATTTGTACATGAACCAGAAAAAAACCTAGATACTGCTAATGAATTTGGAAACAAATTCATAAATTATCTGAACACTATTCTTGGCGAGTACGCAATAGAATCACATGTTGATTCTCACAAAACAATATCTTACCCCAAGATCGATCTGAGTAGAAAAATAATTGGCGAAATGAGAATTGCCAAAATTAATGAAAAAGTCAAACAAACGTTAAGTCCAGTTAGTGTCCTTTTTGAATACAAAATAAATAATAGAGAATTTGCATTTGCAACCACTTCTACCGAACAGTCAGTGTTGCTTTCTAGGATTATTTATAAGGATAAACTACCTTTTGATCTCTTACAAATAGAATGTAATGAACTAGAAAACCCCGCAAATATCATAAAGAAATTAATTGAAGAGGAGTTATAAAAATGGCATACTTAGAAGAAGCATATCCTGAACCTACCCGAGAAAAAATGAGAAAATGGGGAGTTCTCAAAGATGAACCGATGCCATTCCATGAACCGATAGATATCATACTTTCGCTACTTTCATCTGGGCGATTATTTAGGGTGGAACCGGTTGATATTACAGCCGAAATAGGAGAACTAAAAAGAAGGGTTCGCGAATTAGAGGCAAGGGTAGGAGAAAGGAGGAAACCTACTATGGCCGATTATGTATATGAACTTTTTAAGGAAGAACTTGAAGAGAAACACTTTGGAAAAATAGTTGCAATAGATGCCGAATCAGAGAAGATTGTTGGTATCGGTGATACCATTTTAGAGGCTTATAATATGGCTGTGAAAGAAACAGGAAAAGACCAATTTGACTTTAGAAGGGTAGGTTATAAATACATATATAAGGTATGAGGAGATGACGAAGAAAAAGACTCCTTTTCTAGAAAGGGACTATACTTACAACGAGAAATATAATCTATATTTTCCTATATTAGAAATTCTAGTGGGTTCTAAAGAATACAAAAAGAAAATCTCCGCTCTTGCAGATACTGGCTGCACTTCTTGTATTCATTTGTGCAAATCATTTGTCGAGAAAGAGAAGCTAGTTCTGGGAAAGAAAATTAACAAAGAACCAATTCCTTTTTCTGTAGCAGATGGGCACACAATAAATGGGGATTTCTATGAGATCATTTGTGAGATAGATGGAAAAGAGGAAAAAGTTATAGTTAGTGTAATAGACCCTGAGAAATTCTTTAAAGAAGAAGAACCCCAAATTGAAACTGTGGAGCCCCTACTTGGCAGAGGGATTCTCGACAAATTTGATGTTCTATTCAAAGGTAAAGAAAGAAAAATAGCATTATCTCATCCCGAATAAATTACCACCTCTCAACCTTGAAACCTTACCACTTACCCGTCCTCCTTGTCGGCTTTCTTCCAGAACAGGTAAACCTTTGTTTGGGCTAGGAAGCGGAGGATACGGAGCATTTTTGCCAACTTTTCCAAGGTGGCCCCTTCCACATGGTGGCAGAACTCCCCGTGGGTTAGGTAGGCCCCGCGGGTCAAAGGGAAGAAAACGCCTCACAGCCGAGGGAGACGGATAAGGCTTCCATTCACGCTCTAAGCCTATTCCTAGAAAGTAGGGCGCATTTAAGGTCGGTTGAAAATCAGCAGACAAAGAAAGTGGAAAAATTACGAATGTTAGCAAGGCGTGTTTATGTTCTCAGTTGGGTTGTGTAAATAGAAAAAATTTATTTATTCATAAACAATCTTTTACAATAACGTACAAATTCAGGTTGGAAGGAGGTGATATTTCATGTCAGCAGAAAAAAACAAGGCCTTGGTCCGACGTTTAATTGAGACCGTGAATACACGGAACTGGGCCGTGCTAGATGAAGTGATGGCTCCTGACTACGTTGACCACTATGCCCTTCCTGGTGTGAAGCCAGGCCGGGAAGGTTATAGAGAAAGTTTCATCAGTACGATAAACGCCTTCCCCGATCTCCAATTCACTATT
>Ga0315306_10001279_pt1 | contig 12049 bp, 13 predicted proteins | sample TDP1_MG_FD_203803 | JGI IMG/M metagenome (GOLD analysis project Ga0315306, IMG submission 203803) | Freshwater sediment microbial communities from Lake Towuti, South Sulawesi, Indonesia - TDP1 | ecosystem: Environmental > Aquatic > Freshwater > Lake > Sediment | place: Indonesia: South Sulawesi... | reverse complement strand
AAGGGTGCGGCTGTTCGCCGATCAAAAGGGAATGCGAGATGGGTTTAGACCGTCGCGAGACAGGTCGGACTCTACCTGCTGGAAGTGCTGGTTGCCTGAGGGTAAGGTGCCCCTAGTACGAGAGGAACGGGGTATCGCAGCCTCTAGTGTACCGGTTGTCCGATAGGGCACTGCCGGGCAGCCACGCTGCTGAGAATAAGAGCTGAAAGCATCTAAGCTCGAAGTCTCTCCCGAAAACAGGCAGCCGATCTGGCGCAAAAGGCTCGGCAACGAGTCTAGGCGCTGGACGAGGGCTCCCATAGAAGATGGGGTTGATGGAGCAGGAGTGTACGCGCCAAGGCTTCGGTCGAGGCGTTTAGCTCGCTGCCCCCAATCGCTCAAGGTGCTAAGTCTGGAGTGGACTCGCACTCGTGCGAAATTGCAAGGCCTCTGCATGGCTTCAACTATCTTCTCTACAGAGTGAAAGCGTCCCGCAACCTACACATCGTAGATGCATAGATACAACACTCTATCTGGCGTCTATTCCACCTCAGAATCTCGGTGCAAATATCTCTTACTATGTGGTGGCGAAGGATTCCTTGGGTTTTGTATATGCGAGCAGAGTGTTTCACTACACTGTTCACATCGACAACGTTCCGCCCATTCTTAATGTCGGTCGTCTGTATGTTCCACCACTGCGGCGCCGACAGCGCACGGAGGGCTGGGGCCTATGACCTCGGCATACACTTTCTTATCCAAATTCTATCGGTCCTTTGCCATCGATTTCGGACTGGTATGGGAATGTATTGAGATTCTCCAATTCCTAGAGCCTTGAGGAACCATTGAGCTGAACTTTCGGATTGCATGGGTGAGGGCCTTGTCCATTTTCCCGCGTTCCTGTGGCAGAAGTCTTCGAGGAGAAGTGACTTTCAGTGTGCCCTTGCAGCAATGCTCAGGACCTATTGAGTAGACTTCGATCATCTCGACATGGAATTGGTTGCCCCTACTTTCGCTCGTCCACGTGTCGAGATTCTGTTTGATATCATTCATGCGTTGTCTACCGTCATCTGTGATGCAGTATTTTCCACGTATCTTCTGAACAGTTGTGGGAATGAGATTCTTGAGGTGTTCTGCCAGCGTCCTAGAGGATATGGAAGCCTTCTCTTGGAGTTCATTGAAGCCTATGGGTAGATCTGCTGAAGCTAGCCTGCTCAGCACTCGATATTCTGCCTCCAGTTGCCTCTGCATATTTGGCAACCTCTTCATATCTCAGCTTTTCCTCCCCGGCACTTTTATCGGTGAGGCAAGTACAAAAGAGCGCCGGTAAATATTCTATGTGGAGAAAGAGGTAGAGTTGACTGAACATATCCAGGCAAAGCCGTGTGTCAGTATTCAGGATTGGGAGCGGAGCGTTCTATCTGCTGGCTTGGACTGGCTGGTGGGCACTGCGAACTGTCTGCACCAGACTGTTGGTCTCAGGCTTCGTCAGACTGCCCTCGATATCTGGTGTCTAGGCAGAGTTCTGAGAAGGGAGAAGGAACTGGTCGGGCACGGGAATTGGATCGACCACTGTAGGCGCCTCCACCCAGAGATCTCTCTTGATTCAATAGAGCGCTACATGAGGATCGGTCAGATCCCGGTAGACCAACTCCCCACCATACTAGCCAAGACACCGCGTCAGGCTTATCTGATGTTTGGCCTGGTCAAGAAGAGGCCATCCCTCCCCACCTACCCAGTAGAACCGGAAGGAGACATAGTAAATTCCTCACATATGCGGAATTTCAAGGGTTCCTGGAAAAGCGCCCTGATCAAATGCCCGCACTGCAATGGGACAATCGAGTTCTGGCGTAAAGGAGATTACTTCATTGTTGGTCCCAAGTTGATTGACCAGTGACAAAGCGGTCTACTATGCTGAGCACAACAAGGCCATGGGCAAAGGCGGAAGCCCAGCGGCTGCACCAAGAAATCCGACACACACAAAAATACTAACAAAGCGATGACGTGGATTAGTCGACGGTCGATGCTGAAAAGGACCGGCGACGGCCAGTTTCATGAGGTGGGTCCACCATGACCCTGCTCGGATAGACGGATCTATTTTCCAATGATGGCCATATACGGTGCATTGTTGGAATCAATGAATTGCTTGAGCTTCCATTCGGTTCCTGTAAGTATCTCTTTTTCCGGCGGCCACACCGTCACGCCACGCTTAGATGAGTCTATGAAAAAGCTCAAAGAACAGATACGAGCACTAGGCGCATGCCGCACGATTTGTACTCCCTGGCAATATGATGGCAGGCTCAGGTTTTCCATCGTTTGTAAAGCGCGAATACAACTATCAGATAAGCAACTGTCCTAACTATGATTAGTAAGGCCGTCAAAGCTTCTGCAAGGCCGAGGAGTGTCGCAAGGTGCGAGACTCCGAAGAGGCCGAAGGCCACGCCAACATAGAGAGAAACAGCGTCGTTCTTCTGACAGTAGACTACAATGCCCAACGCGAGTATTACGATGCATAGAAAGAAGTTTACAACAGTTATTGGATCCATCTCTTAGTCACTTTATGAAGAGTGTTCAAGCAACATGTCAAAACATAGTAGTATCGGTCAAAGCAACTCCATCGTGTTCGTAATAGACCGTTATTCGATCCATTTGGCCGCTAGAGATTCAACTCCTCCAGCTATTCGGCGCTGATTAGATTAGCGGTGGGAGAGGAGACTCTTTGTAGTCCTTTTGACGATGCTGAAGATCAGACGAGTTATTCGCTGATTCTCTTCTTCCCTGTGACCTTTTCAGGCGTTATCAGGAAGACCGCTGCGTCGTCAACACATTCCTTGAAGTCTATCTCCTTCCTTCTCTCTGTAGGATACTTCTCGACGAGTCTCCTAAGGATCTGCAGCTTGATCTCTTTGTCTTGAGTCTCCTCTATTCTCCCAAAGACGAGCGCGCTCCTATACCGAGTGATCTCAGGATTGGCCTCATCAACCTCGAAGCAGACATGCTGATCTATATTGAAACATTCCACCTTTCGACCTTTGGGAGATGAATGGAAGCCAATCTTTCCATTCTCGTACACGTATCCCAGTGGAACGATGTATGGCCCCTCACCTGTGGCGACTGCCAAACGGCCAACGATGCTTCTCTTCAAGAGATCTTCGACCTCAGCCTGATCCATTGCGACCGTAACCATACAGGTCACCTTAGCGTCTGATTGGTTCTTCAAAGACGGCTTTAGGAATTCTCGGCGGATAGCCTAGATCGAGTAGGAGCGGTACAGATAGCTCGTTCTTGTCAGATTCTTGAAGCCCTTCGACAAACTTCTCGATGTCTCTGAATGGAAAGAAGAAGATCAGATCGTTCTTCTCGAACTTGCCATATCTTCTAGCGCCGGAACACGCTGTCACGAGGTTGGGTTTTCCAGAGTTATGAACGTAGACTGCGCCATAAGCGCATGGTATGGCAGCTGGCCCGGTTACGAACTGCATGTTGACTCCGCCGTGAAAGGTATAGGCATGAATGCATCTTGTGGCCTGCCAAGCGTTAACAGTCAGAGCAACAATATCAGGTTCACTTTCCATCTTGCCAAGTGGCCCGACTATGAGTCCTTTGCACCTGGTTCTAGGCAACTGAGTCTCAAACCATTTTCTAGCATTTTCTTTTCCAGAAACATACGTCGTTTGCCTTTCGACATCCTCATCTGTGACCTCAGCCATCCCGAATACAATTCTCTCATGCGGACAGGAAAGCTCACGCTCCGTTGCTGCATGAAGATAGCCGCCCTGCCCGGCAATCTTGAGCATTTGGCAAGAGTATAGACGTCTTTTCGCTTGAGCGACTCCCTTACAATCTTCTTCGCTATGAAGAAATTTCAACCCTACAGGAAACTCGTCAAGTCTCAACAGCTCGCTTATCGTTGTCTCGAAGTCATTGTACGCCTTCATCAGAGGCACCGAAGGGCGTGATTGTTTCCTTCTCAATAAATCTCTTTGCGAAAGGTTTGAATGAGAGACAAGCGAGATTTCCATTGGTCGGCGAGCCGGTGGGCAGCTTCCGAGCCTTCCGTGGCTTGAGGAAACTCCGTCCTCCATGCGGAGGCGTGGTGCTGTAAAGCATCGGATGAGAGTCCGGGCTCTGGCACAGAAAAGGAACCTTCCGCCAGCATATGCCCATGACGCGGAAACGTTGAGAAGGCTGGCGAGCGAGGATGAAAAGCCATCCCACGCGGTGAAAGGGAACATAGACGCCAATGAGCTCCGCACAAGGCGCGGGTATCCCGATTAGACAAATGCTGCCTAAAACAGAAGGCGGGTTATTGCCGGGACGCCGACCAACCTAAGCTCTATTCAATCTCATGACCAACGTAGACCCTATGAACGTTTACTGTAAGGCGGTGGTCAACACTCAGAAGTAGCTTCTCTGAATCTCCTCGATCTCCGCCGAATCCCTCGCTGTGGCATAGTCGCGTAGGGGTTCCCGATTGAGTACTAAGAAGGTTGGACCCCACTTGAACAATGATAGGATGCCCGCCGCTCGATTCTTCATCCCCAAGATGCTCAAGGCGCCCGCGAGAGCTTCAACTGAGCTCAGTATGCCTGGCTGAGCATAATGCGTCGGATTCGCAGCCAAGAGAATTGGCAACCTTCTTTCATGCTTGGAGAACTGTCTTTTGAACACAGACTCAGCCTTTTCCCACGAACAGTCTATTGCGCATATTCCATGCCTGAGGGCCGATTCCCGGTCAATCAGTGAGAGGAATAGGGTTGCGAAAGGGTCTAGGACTATTGCGTAGCGAGATATCATGGATGGCCTACTCACAGGATCAGCGTGGCCAAACCTGAACAGTTTCGCAGAGGTGCACTTCCTTGGGTCGTCTTGCTTCATCAAGTAGACGAAGAGTCTAGGAATATCCTTGTCCAATCGAACCCCACTTCCAAGCCCCTTTGATGAGTGAACAAGTAGCATGTGCCTCAGAAAAGGGTTATATCGAGTTCAAGGACGAACCGTTTCATTGCCACAGAGAGAGTGATGATATGCGGGCAATCGCAGAGAGAGCCAAGATTCCTCGATCAGCAACGGTCGGAATCGAGAACAAGGCAGCTGAGATGAAGCGCGCCGGGATAGAGGTGATCAGCTTAGCCGCCGGGCAGCCAGACTTCGTCACTCCTCAGCATATCAGAGAGTACGCAAAGAAGGCACTGGATGAAGGCTATACGTTCTATCCGCCTAGTCAGGGGCTCCCAGAGCTCCGAGAGGCCATATCGGAAAAGGTTTCCAGGCAAAACGGGATAGAGGCCAACCCGAAATCAGAGATAATCGTGACAGTCGGAGGAAAACAAGGTGTCTTCTCAACCATACTTACACTAGTCAGCCCTGGCGATGAGGTCATTATCGCCGACCCGAGCTGGGTGACATACGACCCATGCATCAAACTTGCTGGCGGCACAGCCGTGCCTGTCCCGGTTCGCGAGCAAGATCAATTCTGTCTTATGCCAGACGCCTTATCGAAGGCAGTCACGGCAAGGACCAAGCTAGTCATCATAAACTCCCCCAACAATCCGACCGGCAGCGTCCTAAAGAGAGAAGACCTGAACGGAATAGCAGGAATCGCATCCGACAAAGACCTGTTTGTTCTCTCCGACGAGATCTATGAGTATCTCGTGTACGACAATCTGAGGCACTATAGCATAGCCTCTCTGCCCGGAATGAGGGAGAGAACGGTAACCATCAATGGCTTCTCGAAAGCATATTCGATGACAGGATGGAGGCTTGGCTATCTTGTGGGGCCGAAGGAGATTGTACAACACATCTTGGCGATCCACGAGCATTCAGTAACCGGGCCTGCATCATTCGCTCAAAAGGCTGCGGCAGAGGCATTGAACGATCCAAGATCAGAGCAATCCATCAAGACAATGGTCACTGAGTTCGCGAAGAGAAGGAATGTTATTGTTGAAGGCTTGAACATGATTTCAGGTATCTCATGTGTCAAACCAAGCGGGGCCTTCTACGCTTTCGCCAACATCAGCGCATTGAAAAAGAGTTCAATGGATGTAGCAAGTCATCTGCTGGAGAAAGGTCGCGTCGCTACGGTTCCAGGTGCAGCATTTGGAAAGCAGGGAGAAGGATTTCTTAGACTAAGCTTCGCCAACTCGAAGGAGAACATCGAGAAAGCCTTGAACCGAATGAAGGAAGCTCTGAAAGAGCTGTAGTTTGGCAGGGGATCTTGCTTCCGGCACTTCCTACACCTTGAGCCTTTTGTGAGACATAGGGTCATTCATCACCATTGGGATCTTCTCGATTAGGTCCGTTGCGATCATGTGATATCCTTTTTCTGATCGGACGAAATCTCCCGCTGCTCCGTTAATGAAGGCACCTGCACATGACGCGGAAAAAGGATCGTGCCCTTGAGACAGTAAGGCGCCAACTATGCCTGAGAGAACATCGCCTGTCCCGCCAACAGTCATGGCTGGATTCCCTGTCCTGTTAAGTTTCCATTTGACGCCATCTGAGACTATGTCGACATGAGACTTCAACAAGACGATGCAATTGACTTCACGTGCTAGATTTCGGACATCCTCGATTCGATCCTCCATCTCTAAGGACGGTTCTTTTCCCGAGATGGCTTTGAATTCGCCTGAGTGAGGAGTCAACACGGCAGAGGTTTCGATCTTCCGTCGATGTTGACCATAAGCTTTGAGGGCGTCTGCATCGAGTAAAACGGGAAGCTTGTGACGTTCTAGTATGTCCAGAAGCTCCATCACAGCCGAAACCGTGTCTAGATGGACACCAAGACCTGGCCCCACCACCACCCCCGTAGCCCTCTCAAGCCAGACCTCGACCTCCTTGAGATTCTCAGAAGAGATGTGATCACCCTTTAGCTTAATCGCGATGAGGTTTGGTGAGAAGGACGAGACAACTTTGGCAGTCTTCTCTGGTGCCGCGACATAAGCCAGGTCAACCCCTGTCCGGAGGGCTGCTAGCGCCACATAGCTTGGAGCGCCAGTGTAGGTCTCGCTTCCGCCTAGGATCAGAAGTCGTCCAAAGTCTCCCTTATGCGATTCTGGAGGGCGCTCGCTCACAACTAGGCTCACGTCCCCTGGGCCCGTAAACAGCTCAGCCTCAGGAGGAATTCCAACTGAAGCAACTCTCAGTTCACCAACATATTTCTTTGCTCTCGCCAATCCAGTCTTCTCTTTGTGAAATGTGATCGTAAGATCTGCCTTGACTGCTTCCCCCTCAGTCTCACCGGAATCTGCGTCAACTCCTGTGGGAATATCAACAGCGACCTTGAAGCTCTTCGATTCATTGATCGCCTTCACAGCCTGAAGGATAGGCGGTCTAGGCGCCCCTCTAGCCCCAGTCCCCAGAAGAGCGTCCACTGTAACCTCACAGTCTTCGATTCCGATGAGAGAAGAATCATAGGCTACGTTCACTTGTATGGATCTCTGCATCTCCTTGACGGCTTTCCAGTTTGAGATGACAACCTCATCTCGGATATTGTCTTCGTTTCCAACAAGCACAAGTGACACGGCATAGCCAAGTGACGCTAGATGCCTTGCTACGACCATCCCGTCGCCCCCGTTCTTCCCAGTCCCACTGTAGACAACGACTCGGGAAGGAGGACTGAATCGAGAGGCTATCTCTGAGGCTACTGCTCGGCCAGCGTTCTCCATCAGCTGAAAGGTTGAGGCGCCGAGATACTCACTGTTAAGCTCAATCGCCCTCATCTCTCTTGCCGATATTCGTTCCTTCCTTGAGCTCATCGCCTCCGTCACCCTGAGAACCCGACGCACATGACAGCCCTAAAGGTTGCCCCACCAGTTGGATAAGGATTCCGCACTCAAAGACCGGACGCGACTCTAACCATGGTGAAGATCGAGTAGAACAGGATATCGCCGATAACCAGCGATGCAACGAAGCCGAAGGAGATGAAAACCAACATGGGTAGACCGGGGGTTACCCACACCCGATCCGGAATAGCACCATTTGAGATGTACTTCTCAAGGCGGTTTACCACTGCGTCTCGATCCGCCTCGGCTCCGACGAAGAGCGTAATCTTTCTCAAAAGCGTGCCGTCAGACTCGTCCACATCCTCAATTGGAATCAGGTGTACTCCTTTCTTGAGTTCGCCAAGCTTGACTTTGTACGCTGAAAACAGGACCAGAAGCTTCTTCATAAAATGCTCTCTTCCGAATCCTTCGAAAAAAGGTTGCCCGGCATGAAGTTTCCAGCTCAGGTTCTGGGCGATGACGTAGGCGATGCTGACGAGAGATATGAGAAAAGAGTTGGTGAGGACAATAAGAGGAAAGAACGGGTGAAGGTATCCGAGGATCGGGCGAAACATATCTGGGAAGAGAGGCATAGCCACGCCTAGACAGATCATGGCTTTTGCGTCGGCTCCGCCGAAGAATCCGACTTCAAAGATAGCCAGCGATGCTATGATTGAAAGAGCTATTGAGGTCACATAGAGAAGGAGAAGACCTGGCGAGATGTAGGCCCTGATCGCCGTGATGATGGCGACTATGGGAAGAGACGCAGCCCAAAGCTTGTTGGATACCTCGCGGGTCTTCAAATCGCTCCACGAGCCCAGAACAAGGAAGGCAACGCACACCACTGTTGACAGCGAGTCTAGATATGTGATCACTGAGCCTCGACCCCATTGAACGTGCGCTGGAACCCTCTTAAGGCTAATCGTCTGTGAAGACTAATGCGCGTGATTTCCTCATTGTCTCTACCGAGTAAGGAAAACTTGAATCGTGAGCCTAATATGCGTCCTATGCGTCAACAGGGGGGCCGAGGCACATTGACATCGAAGCGAAGGAGATCCGCATCCCTTGAAGTTGCAGTTTCTGCGACATGCGCTGCCCTGTACGCCATGGGATCCTATCTTACTGCGTTCACCTCGTCGCCTTGGGGATCAGGCCAGTTCAGGCCGGCAGTCGTGATACCGGCAGTCTTCTCCACCCTCTTCGGGCCGCTGGTTGGCGGCTTTGGGGCGGCCATAGGAACATTGATTGCAGACTCAGCAAAATACGGACAGATCTATGTCCGCAGCCTCGTATCAGCGGTTCCAGGAAACTTCATAGGATTCTACATGTTCGGATGGCTCATGAAAAGAAAATTCAGCTGGGAAAACTACATCAAGGCTTCAGAGACCACTCTGCTCGTTTCGAACGCAGCCGTCGCTTTTCTCTACGTGTACTTCCGCACCTTTGTAGATGCTTCCTATCCTGTGGCCTTCAGAGACGCTTGGATCTACGTGTCACTAGGCCTGATCGCTTGGTGGTACGTTACGATGCTTCCGTTCGTACTGATCATAGGGCCTCCTTTGATTCGAGCAGTCGCCTCAGCCTTCCCTGGGCTGGTTTCTGAAGAAGTAAGATTCTCGACTATGAGGAGAGAAGTACCTAGGAAAAGTTTCTCTCTTGCCATGATCCTTCCCGGCGTGCTCATGCTACTGATTGGAGTGGCAATAACGCTTGCTGATCCCAGCCAAATGTACGCGCTGAAACTCGCATATGGACAATCCTACAATGTTATACTTGCGGGTATGCAAGTAATGTTCTTGGGAAGCGGAGCCATTCTCCTAGCTCTGGGGTTAGCGGCTCTTGCAACAGGAAGACTGATCACAAGACCAAAATGAAATGACGAGATCTCTTAGGAACAGATGCCATAAATCCAAAGTCTTTTTACCTCCCAAGGATCTAACCTATCGGACTGGGTGGACTCTGAAAGATGCCTGCAGCATTCGTCTTGATAAACGCTGAGATCGGCTCTGAAGACGAAGTCCTGAAGGAACTCAGAAAGATGGACAATGTCAAGGAGGCCTATGTCGTCTACGGAGTCTACGACATCGTAGCAAAGGTCGAAGCGGAAACAATGGATAAGCTCAAGGAAGTTGTAACTTGGAAGGTTCGTAGGCTCAACAAGGTTAGATCTACTCTGACGATGATAGTCGTCGAAGGAAGCTAGGCTCTCCCTTTTTGTTCAGCGTTTTCTATGAGACCTGCAGCCGAGATATTCAGAGGACCTCGGCGATGAGCCCAATATTGCACATAGGTATTGACGATACAGACTCGCCGAGGATGGGATGCACCACCTATGTCGCAGCACTAATTGTCGACGAGCTGGCGAGACTAGGCTGCACTTTCGTTGACTATCCAAATCTGATAAGGTTGAACCCGAACGTTCCATGGAAGACCAGAGGAAACGGGGCAGTTTGCTTAAGGTTCACTTGTGACGAGAAAAAGATCAGTTCAGTTATGAGAAGTGTTGTCAGAATCGTGAAAGGCAACTCTGACATGACTCACAAAAGAACAGATCCAGCCATCGCCTGTCTGAGAGGCGACATTCCCACCGAGTTGACCATGTTCTCAAAGAAGGTTATTCGCAGCATCGCTTCCGTCAAGGAGGCTGAGAAGATTGCGAAGAGATTCAAGATCTATTGCATCCGCCTTAAGGGAAGAAAGGGAATAATCGGAGCGATCGCTGCAATCGGAGAGACGTTGCAAGGGGACCACACCTCTGAACTGATTGCGTACAGAGTTCCAAAGAACAGATCGTCTCTTAGAAGGGTTGACAAAGAGTCGGTACTCAGGATGGATGGAGAAACGCGGCCCACGACCTTCAATAACTTTGATCCAGAAACAGGCAGAATTCTGATAACCCCACGGGGAAGAGACCCCATACTCTACGGGATCCGTGGAGAAAACCCAGAAGCTGTCCTTCGAGGCCACGGGATTGTCAAGGCTAATGAGAGTGTTGAACGGTGGGTGATCTTCCGCACGAACCATGGAACCGATGACCATCTATCTAGACTCCCAAGCATTGCGGAGGCTTCTCCATATCAGCCAGTCATTGTTACTGGCAGAGTTTCTGCGATCCCCATCACGATCTCGGGAGGGCACGTGATAGTGGGGTTGAGCGACAACTCAGGTGAGATCGATTGCGCAGCATATGAGCCAACTGGAAGCTTTAGAGACATTGTTAGAAAGCTAATACTGGGAGATCTGGTTGAAGCCTATGGCGGGATCAGGAGAGGCACGAGGACCCACTTGCGCACTCTGAATTTAGAGAAGATCAAGGTTTTGGACTTGGCACAAGACATCCGATTCGAGAATCCTCGTTGCTCGAAGTGCGGCAAGAGAATGGAGTCCGCAGGTAGGGGACAAGGCTTCAGATGTCAAAAATGCAAGATGGAAGATCATAATGCTCGCAAGATCTCTGTTGTGGTTGAGAGGACGCTTGCTCCAGGAATGTACTTACCGCCTCCCAGGGCTCACAGACACCTAACGAAGCCTATCACGAGATATGGAAAAGAGAAAACAAGTGCAGACTTCTCTTTCATAGAACCTTGGCACTCGCCGTGACTCGAAGGATCATACCTTGATATCCGAAAGTTTCCCAAGGAAAGAGAGCAGAGCCCCAACACTTGCATCATTGGATCTCGGTTCGCCCAGTGAACCGACCATCAGCATAGCTGGAAGATCATGAAGCCTAGATAGCCCTAGTAACATGCTCGGAACTGGCGGCAAAGCTACGTCCTTTAGGACGAGGGCACCTTGGCCCTGAGCCCTTCGAACCAGCTCAGAACTAGTGGCTGCAACTCGAATGCCTTTTTCTTCGGTCTCTCCAACAACAATTCCGTCAAGAACGTAGGTCACACAAACACCCAAGCCCTTCGAAAATTCTACAAGCTCATTGAATGTCGAGTACCGGGCTTCAGGGTCCTCGGATGCCGCTCTTGCCACTCCACTAAGGATCACCACATTCGGATCCGCTGAAGATGTCTCATGAAGGATCCATCGAGGAAGCCTACAGAGCCCGTTGTCACCGACAAAGGCCAGATCCGGGAACCACTCACTGTAGTATTCGGCGAATCTTTTAGCGCCAAGAGTGTTGACAAGCTTCTTCGCACATTGGTATCCCAAATCAGTGTTGCCCCGAAGACCAACGACCATCAAAGGCTTTGAAAGAGAGGGAACATAGTGCTGATCAAAGAAGCCAGTCAAATGAAAACGCGACCTACCGCTCTCGGAGCATTTACCCCGGAAACTAGCCTAACCTGAATGAAAATGTA
>Ga0315306_10001278_pt1 | contig 12053 bp, 15 predicted proteins | sample TDP1_MG_FD_203803 | JGI IMG/M metagenome (GOLD analysis project Ga0315306, IMG submission 203803) | Freshwater sediment microbial communities from Lake Towuti, South Sulawesi, Indonesia - TDP1 | ecosystem: Environmental > Aquatic > Freshwater > Lake > Sediment | place: Indonesia: South Sulawesi... | reverse complement strand
GCCTACGCCCAGGAATCCGGTCTCAAGAGCGCTGTAGAAGAGCCACGTCTTGCCGCTCACGAAGAGAGCCAGACCTAACAAGCTTCCCAAGGAGACCGGTCGTCATGTCAACGACTACTACACCACGTTGTTCTCTTGATCAGCCCATAGAGGAGAACGCCCAGAGTCGCGGGGAGGAACGCGTGCCAAGCGGCCGTCATCGAGGCCCAGTAGAGGCAGGTCAAGGTCGAGGCTTCCCCTACCTACACGGTCTGCAACGATGGCGAACTTCCGTTATCTGCGGTAACGCTCACCGATACCTTGGTCCTTCTTCAGAAGGTCTAGCATCAAGATGTCGGGGGAGATGAAGGAAAGGGGTATAGTCAGCTTAACAACGAGAGACAGATGATGAGTTGCATCTCAGCGTAGGCCCTAAGCACGTATGGGCGCTTACCTCGGAGTTCCCACGCTGGATGGCTTCCCCGGAACCCTTTTTCTACTCCTCCTCACCACGCGTATGTAGCTGGACCCCTGGACGAAAGGCGGCGAGCACATGTCGGAGAAAGACAAGGTCTTATCCAAGATAGTGCATGAGCGACTCATCGTGCAGGCGAAGTGCTATAGGCACTGCGACAGAGACGCCTCTTTCCATGAACTCGACTCAGGCGGCAAGGGAGTGGTCGGGCTCTACGTTTGCCCTAGCGGATACGTATCCAGGGTCATCTACTTCGATCAGGAGCCTGACATCGAGTGGTACAAGGGCTTTCTTAGGGCAAAGATAAGTGGGATGAGAGTTGAGGGCAAGGACTTGAGGATCGCGACGAGGCACCCGTGGGACCTAGGGCTCAAGGAGGCGGAGGTAGCGATCGGCGAGGGGAGCCTAGCTCCTTACGTCCTGAGGGAAGTCTACTGGTCCCCGCCAAGGACAGAAAAGAGCGGCCTACCCGTAGGAGCCTTCCTCTGCTCACGCTGCGACAGGATCTTCGCCCAAGACATCAAGAGCACCAACAGGCTCTGCCCGTCATGCTCAGGGAGGTAGCAATCTCCTCTACCAGCTTCTTGTACCATTGACTGGAGAGGAGGTTCGCCAACGCCTTCCTGGTCACAGGGACGCCTTCAGAGTATCCTGTGAAGACGTGCTTTACACCGCCCGTGAACTCAAGGAAGATCTGGGGGATGAGGTAGTCCTCGGCCCAGTCCCCATGCTCAGCGACCATCCTATCGGCCTCCTTCTCCTGCTCCCGTACGTCGATGTCCAAGAGCTTGAGGGGAACGCCCAACTCCCTCCCGATCCTCTCCCCCGCCTCTAGAGCCGGTGGGTCGCAGTGGGGACACCAGTGGGCGAAGACTACACTCACGCCCTTGACCCTCACGGGCATAACTGGTAACGGGTGACCACGACTTATCAACGTTCTCTGGGAATGGAACAGTGGCCCCCGGCGTGAACCCATGGGCTCAACGAACCCGCTGCACCACGGGCGGGGAGGTCTAGCAGCCCTGAAGTCAAGTCTGAAGGAAGGATTCTACATCGACACACCAAACCCTAAGTAGCGTAAGCTAACCCTTCTGCTAAGATGACTTCGGCCATCGGTAGTAGGGTGGGGAGGGACAGATCAGATGCGTAGAGGTGAGGCGCACATGCTGAATGAACGGCTCGGCAGAGGAGTGAACATCATTGGGTACGACCCTATGTGGAAACCGGCGGAAATGGCGCGAATGAAGGACAAGCACTTCAGATTGGTGAAAGAGGCAGGTTTCAGCAACGTGCGCATTCCACTACACCCATTCCGAGACGCCGGCATTGACGGCGACAACAGGATTACCGACTATTGGTTCGAGATGCTAGACTGGGCAGTTAAGCAGTCGCTCTCCAATAGGCTTATGGTCATACTGGATTTCCACGAGTACGGGGTGATGGGACAAGACCCTATGGGTAATAAGGAACGGTTTCTGACAACGTGGAAACAGATGGCGGAGCGCTACAGAGACTACCCGGATGATGTTGTCTTTGAGATCCTAAACGAGCCTAACAAGGAATTGACGCCCGAGTTGTGGAACCAATTCCACAGTGAGGCGCTGGCTATCATCCGTGAGTCGAACCCCAAGAGAACCGTGATCATCGGACCTGGGCATTGGAACAACATCGACTACTTGGAGCAGCTTGAGCTTCCGCAGAACGACCGGAGAATCATCGCCACTGTGCATTACTACAGGCCCATGGGCTTCACACATCAGGGCGCCAGTTGGGCCGGACGGCAAGACAAGATCGGCGTCGAATGGAGAGCTAAACCTGAGGAAAGGCAGGCTATCGTCGAAGACTTCGAGAGGGCACAGAGCTGGGCGGAGCGGCACAGTAGGCCGCTATTCTTGGGCGAGTTCGGTGCATACGATAAGGCGGATATGGATTCGCGCGTTCGATACGTGAGCTTCGTGGCACGACAGGGTGAGAGGATGGGCTGGAGCTGGGCATACTGGCAGTTTGACAGCGATTTCATCGTATATGATATACCTAATGATAGGTGGGTCGAACCCATCCTCGACGCTCTGATTCCGCCCCGGAGCGGGGATCGAGGTGGCTCGGAACACCTGATGGCGCCGTGATTCGCTAGATGTACCATCTTAGGGTAGAACCTGACGATCAGGGCTTTGATCCCACGTTCAATCGAGAAGCAGCCCCTCGATCTCCGCTAGGCTCTTGTCCTTCAACCCTTGCGAACGAGACCGCAGGGATCTACTCCAGTCCTGCATCTCTGGAGCGAAGGAATGCAAGTTCGCCACCCACCTTGGCTCCGAACCTAGAGCGACCTGAGGACTAGCCCCTGGCTTGTCCTCCCGTCGCCAAGGTCCTAAGCTGGCTTGAAGCTCTAAGCCACTGCACCTGCTTCTCGGGATGTCATGGGGAGTGAGGGGTATGCCTATATGACCGGAGGGCGCGTCTAGTTCGTGAGGGCTCATGCTCAAGATGGACGCAGCCCATTCTGGCCGTGTGGCAGGATCGCTGAGGTTAGGAGCGTTCGCCGCTGTAGCGCTGGGCTGCCTTCTCTGGTTCCTCTCAATGAGCCCTTTCCTCGGCACGATCCAGCTCACGGTTCCCGTCATAGGTCCACTTCTCGGCTCCACCTTCTATCGGTACGCGATCAGCGCGGCCGGGATCCTGCCGGTCGCCCTAGGCGCCCTTCTACTAGCAGCCTCCTTGAGTTCCCTGGCGCTCATCTCCTACCATGGGATAGGTGATAGCTTGAAGCACCTAGCATTAACCGGCGGCCTTATCTCAGAAGACATTAGCCCGATATCAAAGTACCCAATGCCGTCCATAGCGTCAGACACATCAACGGCTCGAAGGTACCTATACAGTCTGCACATCTCGAAAGGATCCGCCCCGCTTCTTCGTCTGGTGGAGTTCACAGCCGGCGACCTCCGAGAGCGCCGATCACAACATTCCGTGGCCACCTATAAGAGCAGATTGAGTCTCCTTGGGGGCTTCAGGCGAAGCCCCGAATGGCGCCGCAGACTGAGGGCTGGTGCTGATCCGCAGGCGTTCATGTGAGGTGGTCTCACAGCGCCTTTCGCCATATGGAAGGGGGGGGTTTACCCCATCAAAGGAGCGCCGGGGAGGCCCTGGTCCAACCGAAGCTAGCGCGGAAACGCTCTGATCGATCCGCCCTCTCCTCAGACACCCAGCTATGCTCCTCAGCTGAGTGACCCTGCAACCAATTGGGAGCCCAGTCTCATGGGCAAGAGCCACGCTATGTGACCCCTCCTTGCCTAGGCGGGTGGGACTTGGGCGCACCGCCTATCGCATGTCGAGGCAGCGCTGGAGTCATAGTCTGCATCGACTCGCGTTTGCCCATGCCTCATAGCGGCCTGTCTGTCAACCTGATGCCAAGGGTATCCACTCAGGCTCTGGCACGCGCATCGTCTAGTATGCGCCAAACTTCTCGACCGCTTTGAAGAAAGCATTGGGGACATCAGGCTCTGTGTCGCACGCTGGAGCGAAGATGATGCCTCCTTCCTCCCGCAGCGCCTCTATCCTATGCCTTGTGAGGGCTGTTCTCGCGGCTGCCTGCTTCAATGCGTTTGCCCTTGAGCTCATCATTTGTTTGTCTTGCTATGGTCAGCGCGCCAGGTAGCTCGATCATGTCATTCTTCTGCTCCTTTTTCTGCTCGATAACCCGTTTTCTCTATGCTCTCGGCTAGGCCCTTCATGTAGCCGAGCGCCAGGACTTTGCCGAGCACGTGGTATCCTTCTCGGCCTCCGAAGGCCTCTTCGCCTATCAGCTTCGGCGCATGGTCAGGTCTCATGGGTCCTTCGAAGCCAACCTCGTAGTAAGCCTTCATAGCTTCGAACATGTCGATGTTGCCCGAAGGGTCGTCGTGGAATACCTCCTGGAAGCCGCCCGGCGTATGCACGGTGCCGACGACGTTTCTGAAGTGGGCGAAGAGAATCTTCTTCCGCCTGCCGAAGTGGCGTATTGCGGCGGGAATGTCTACGCCCATCTCTGCGAAGCACCCCTGGCAGAAGTTGATCCCAACATTGTCGGTGGGCACCAGCTCAAGGAGGTGGTCGAAGGCCTCTACGCTTCGGAGAATCCTTGGAAAGCCCTGTATCGGCGAGATCGGCGGGTCATCAGGATGGAAGGTGATGACCACGCCCGCCTGTTCAGCTGTGGGAACAGCGTTCTTGAGGAGATACTCAAGGCTCTCCCAGAGCTGCTCCTCCTCGTACGTCCCGAACCTCACTGTCGGAGGAGCATCCCTCACCAGCTCGTAGTTAAAAGCTGTTGAGGTGGCACCACCCCTCGTCGGCTTGTCCGTCTCCGTCCTCCAGATCGCGTTCAGCACAGGCGGCATATGCTGTGGCTTGATCACTCTTATGCCCGCGGCGCCCAGGTTCTCAAGGGACTTGCAGAAGCTCTCCAACTGCTCCTTGCGGCCAGACAGGTTGTAGAGTATCTTGTGTATCCGTGGGCCGTCCTCGAACACCTCCAATCTCAGCCCGAAGTTCTCGACGTGCCTCTTCAGCTGAGCCAAGTCACCCTGCTCCCAGACCTCGGAATCCGGAGGGGTTAGGGGACCGTGACCGATGACATCGGTGCAGCCCAGCTGCCTCATCAAGACCAGATTCTCAGGCTTGTAGACTCCACCTGGAAGGACAACGGCAAACCTCATTCTGACCATGGCCTACCACGAGAGTCGCCTCGAGTATAAGTAGCTTCACATGCTACGGGACCATGTTCGGCGACGCCGTGCCTTGTTCGTTGACAGTTTTGTCACCTCCGATCATGCAGCCTTCCACTCCCTCATCAGTGACGATTCTCGTAATCGTCTCCGTCGTCTCCACCTCGTCACCCCAGACGATGCCAACCCATCGCGAATGGTGCCACCTCGTGGTAGTCTTGAAGGTGATTGCTTCGACGTCCGTTATCTTCATCCCTTCACTTCCCCCCCACGACTTGGCTGGGATATGCACTTGAGCGGAGTCCTCGGCTATGCCCTAAGCATAACCCAAGGGCACGTTGGGCACCTGCTCATGGTCTTCGGCGTCTAGACTGCTCCTGAGAGAGAACGTTGGCTCAGGCAGAGCGCTGAAAGCATAAGCTCTCTGATTAATATGATGCTGGCGAGGCTGGATTGGTGGGACTGAAGGTGTCTGTTTCTAGGGAGAGGAGGGTCGTATTCAGGCAACGTGGCTTAGTGGAAGTTGAGGAATTCGAGCTCGGCGCACCGACGGAGGGCGAGATGCTGATCAGGACGAGAAGCACACTGATCAGCCCAGGGACAGAGACGGCCTTCCTGATGGCTCTCGCTAACACCAGCGGAGAGTTTCCGCAGTATCCGGGATACTCAAACGCTGGGCTCGTGGAGAGGGTTGGCAATGCAGTCAAGGAGATTCACGTCGGGGACAGGGTCGTATCCCATAGGCCCCATGCAAGCCGCGTACTGGCGAGAGAAGAGGAGACGTTAAGGATACCGGACGCCGTCTCCTATGATGAAGCATCCTTCTTCGCCCTGGGCTCAGTGGCGCTGCAAGGGGTACGCAAGGGGAAGGTCGAGCTAGGTGACTCGGTGCTCGTGGTTGGCCAAGGCCTAGTCGGCAATCTGGCGCTCCAACTTGCCAAGTTGAGCGGAGGAACCCCTGTCATCGGAGCTGATCTCTGCGACTATCGACTTGGCATCTCGTTGAAGGTCGGTGCAGACTACGCGATCAACCCATCGAGAGACAACCTAGACGAGAGGGTAGGAGCCATAACTGAAGGGAGGGGCGCAAGCGTGGTGATAGAGGCCACAGGAAGCCCGAGTGCCATCCCAACCGCGCTCACGTTAGCCAGCAGGTATGGGAGAGTTATCCTCTTGGGGAGCCCGAGAGGTGACAGCACAGTCGACTTCTATACATACGTGCACAGGAAGGGACTCCAAATAGTCGGAGCACACAACAGCACAAGGCCCCGATACGAGTCTACACACGGAGCGTGGACCATCAGAGACGACGCTAAATTAGTGCTGAGGCTTATCGAGGAGGGCCTCCTGAACGTGCGTGCACTCGTAACGTCGAAGATGAGCTACCGAGAAGCGACGGAGGCGTACAGAAGACTCAGGGAGTCTAAGGATGAAACGATCGGCGTAATCATTGACTGGGAATAGCAACGCTCAATCCACGAGGGAAAGTGAACGCCTTAAGCATAGAGACCTCAGCGACTCAACGCATCCGATATGCACGCTCAACGCACGCCCCCTTGATAGGCTATTCTCCGACACTCGTTATGTTAACCAACTGGACCTTCGTATCGTCTTGGACCCCTATCACGTCCTGCAGCGGTCCTGCCAACCTGATACTGAGGGTATGCACTCAGGCTCTGACATCCGGGTTCTGTTAAGTCTTCGGGACTTCGGCCCCGTAGCCGGTTGGGTGTTAACTTAACAGAACCGACATTCGCAACCTCTATTGCGCGCCGAACTCCTCGACCGCTTTGAAGAAGGCATGGATGTTCTCGGTGGGGACATCAGGTTCTATGTCGTAGGCCGGAGCGATGATGAAGCCTCCTTGCTCCCGCAGCGTCTCTATTCTATGCCCGACTTCTCTCCTCATATCTTCAGGGCTTCCATGAGCCCAGGTCTGAGCTGACCCAACGGTTCCCCAGAGCGTAAGCTTCTCACCGAACCTCTCCTTCAACCCTTCCGGCTCCATGCAGTCGGGTTGGACAGGCTCGAGGATGTCGACGCCTACCTCAAGAAGACCGGGTATGATCGCCTCTAAGTTCCCGTCGCTGTGGTAGAACACATGGATCCTCGGGTTCACCTCCTTCGCAGCACGGATTATCTCAGCGAGCCGAGGTTTGAAGAACTCTCCCCAGGTCTTTGGGCTTAGAAGCATCCTGGAGGGCTCTGCGACATCGTCTCCGAGGCCGAGGATATCGACACCACTTCGAGCTAGTATGGCGGCGTTAGAGGCGCCCATCGCCGCGACTTGGTCCAGCAGGTAGGTAGGAAGTTCCTTGTTTACCGTCAGGTCGCGGAGGAATCTGTTGAATCCCCTCACTCGCCACGCGGTCTCGAAGAGGCAGCCGCCTAGACCGGGCAGATGTCCTATAACGGCGAAGCCACGCTCCTTCCAAGCATCTACCTGAAGCTTCAAGCGTTGAGACCGGTCGCCTGCGGTCACATCGGGGAACCTGTAGTCTCCGATGTCTTGGTGTCTCCGTGCATCGGCGAGCGGCGTGACCTCAGGCTTGAGCGGGCCGCCTAAGCCTGGCGGCGCGTAACCCCACTCCGAGTACCTGCGGAGCGTCGGGAGGTCTCCAACCCTGACGTTGGGAGGGAGTGCTTTCAGGTACCGTTCAAAGTCGGCCTCTCGCTGGGTAGCCTCAAACCTCGCAACTCTTGTCTCGATGCCGAAGGTTTCCTCAAGGCCGGTGGGCGCAGCCCTCTGCCTCACTATATCGGAGACTCCCACGTAGTAGCCCATCATCCTCGGCACTCTGTCTGGCGTCTTATGCGCCAGGGCGGTCAAGATTCTCTCCCGGGGTGTCATACAGTCCATACCTCTGCCAAGTCTTCCAAGGAGACTGATCGTTTGTCAGGATTGTATGGTGAGGTGGAGTTCCTGTCCAGCCGCCTGGTTCTCTTCATCAGCCCGTAGAGGAGAACTCCGAGTGCCGCAGCGGAGAACCCGTAGGAGGCCGCCGTTATCGAGGCCCAGTAGAGGCAAGTCAGGGCCGACGCTTCCCCTGCGGCGATCATCTCAGCCGACCATGTTAGGTGCGCGTTGAATGCAGCCGTGAGGACGGGCCGCCCGACCGAGAAGCCGCCGGCCAGGAAGGCGGCGAGGTAGCCCCAGCCCCGCCAGGCCGCGAGCAGGGCTGCTCCCGAGAACGCTAGGAGGATCCCGAAGGCCCCTGTTCCACACCTAGTGAGGCTGTCCATGTGGACGATGAAGGCAGCGGGGCTTAATGCAGAAAACCATAGGAGCCCCCCGAAGAACAGGGCTGCAGCCCCGGTCGTCGCCACGCCCACGCTCCTTCCAACCATAATACTCCCCCCAGAACCTCCCACGGAATCCTAAGGACGACGACGAATCCTCGATCATCGCATTGATCGAGGAACCCCCATATATATTGGGATCAGGCCTGTCCTCGACAGGAAACCGTGCCTTCGGTTGTCCCCGTCTCCTTGCCGGCGGCCCATACTCGACAAGCCGCCTCGACAGGCCATGCGAAACTCCATCCCAAGCCAGTTCGCGATTGCGCTCTTTCTCGAACTTCCCACGGCCGCGGCTCGCCGGACGACCGGCCGGGCCAATGTCTGCACCGGCCCGGGACTGCCTTATCCCGAGGCCTCTCGCTGCAGGGGTTCTTTCAGCCCCGGGCCAATCCCTTGGCCTTTGCGAGCGAGAGATGGTCGGCGGCCTGAACGTCGAAGCCGCTGGGTCCCGGCGCTGGGTCTCCAATGTGAAACTTAGAAACGCGAGGAGCAGCAGGAGGTCGTCAGCCTCTACATGCCTACTTCTCATCAGGCATTGTGAGCGGGATCTTTCCTCTAGAGTTACCACTCAAATTGGCAACTACGCCGTTGCATCTATCGCGGTGCGTATGCTCTCGGAGTGTGAGCACATCTCTAGTCTTGTATCGAGCCCTCTTGAGCAGTTTTTCTACGCTTTCCAATGTAGACGGCCAAGGCCACGGCGATCACCGCGACTGCGATGACCGCATAGGCCCAATCTAGCCCGGCTCCTCCTATAGGCGTCAGCTTCAGGTCCTTCTTGGCGGTGCCGAGAGTCTCTACAGCCGGTAGAGCCTCGGCAAAGGCGAGTAGCCCACGATACTCTGTTAGGTTGATGATCTCCACTATGATAGGCCCAGTGGCCTGTAGAACGTGAACGCCCACGGGCAACTCGAAGGACTGGTCTGCCTTCAGGCTTGTTTGAACATCGTCCACAGTCAGCGTGCAGTCTTGGTAAGCGAAGACGAACGACTCACCCTCCGGCACGTAGATAGCTACCCGGTCGCCAGCCCCGAAGCCCGCCATGGAGAGCCCACCTTCAACAGTGCTATTGCTGAGGTAGAGAAGCGTAAGGGGTCTACTGGAGAACATGGCATAGGCCCCAGTCTCGAAGCCCACGTAATTGACCGCCTTCATGGGCACTGGAAAAGCCTCTCTGCTGGGCACCGTGAGATCCCCTATCTTGCTAGTACTCTTGAGGTCGTAGAGCTCAGCATTAGCCTCGTCGGTACCTAAAGCGAACGTGTAGCTCGCGAAACTGTTCTCCCCTCTCCCTCCCTGCCTCTTCTCGCCACCAGGGTAGAAGACCTTACCTAGGAAGCCTCCGTCAACAGACGGAACGAAGTAGGATTCTGTGAAGAAGAAGGAGGAAAGCATGAGGTACCCTGTGGATTCAAGCCGATAGACAGTGCCATTCTCCACGCGTATGAGAGTCACCTCGTTAGGCTTCACCTTGAGCTCTGTAGCAACCTCCCCAGAGGTCTCATACAATCTTACTGTTCCCTCCTCAAGGCTGTAGATCCTATAGGGAGGTTCGAGCAGGCCCGTTAGGCTCGTGGGGAATATGAACTCCTTACCCACGTATCCCCCATCCGTGCTCGGGTAGTAGGTGCTGACCTCCGTGTTGTAGGTGTCGGCTATGACCCTGCCTACGAAGGCCCCTCCCTTGAGAACGGCAGTCACAAACTTGTCGGAGACGAGCTTAAAGAACGTGCCATTAGGCAGGCTGAGAGCCTTAAGCTCCAGGCGGCCTACCCTGAAATCCTCCAACAGCCTCAGTTCAGGTAGCTCATACAGCCTACACCTCGTGTCATCCTGATTGCCAACTACGAGAAGGACGCCGTAATCCCTCACGTACTGAATCTCTGAAGCGTTTGCCGGCGGCCTAGTAGCTAGAACAGCCCTTAGCTGTTCTGCAGCAGTAGATCCCTCAGCCGGGTTGAAGCAGTAGATCCGTGACGGAACGTAGCCATAATAGGTGATAACCTCCTGAGCGCCCACCCTGACCGCAGAGGTCAAGGACGAAGACAGAAGAATCAGGAGGAAGCCCAGCTTCAAGGGTGTCGAACAGTTGGATAAGTTCATATTCGATTTGGTTCAGGGCAAACACTATATAAGGATAGCGTCAGTCTGTGCGTCCTCTCCATAAGAACCCGTCTCTCAGCGATCGCTCAACTGAGAGGGTCCAGGGGACCTGAGTGGGTTATCGCGACAGAGGTATGGCCTAACCCATAAGAGCGAGGAGGTTCATCTCAACCGTCAGCTGGAAACCTGGAGGTCAGATTCCTCTGCGTACGCGAACCATCGTGGTTCTAGCCGCTCTGACGGCGGTTGTGGCTATTGCTGTTGGTCTTGCATGGCGATCCCTTTCGCCAGCTCCTTTCGCTATCCGGGTTCTTACTCGACCTTCCCAGCCGATGGGTGAACAGCCTAGGAGACCCCAGGCCATCCCTGCGCAGAAATGCATCTTCCTAGTCGTCGTCGAGGACGAGAAGGACTGGTTGCTGGGAGTTGTCGGACGGGGTGAAGCTGTCAAGATCTCGGCTAAGGCCCCGAGTGGCTTAGCGGAGGCAACAGTTCAACCCGGGAGCGTGATGCCTGGAGGCTTTGCTGAGCTGACCGTGATCCCAACCACGGCGAGCGTCCCTTCAGTTCTCACGGTCACAATCGCTGCCGAGAGAAGGGGGCTTACAGAATCGGCAACTGTGTCTGTGAACGTGCTTCAGGGAGAGGATGGATTAGGCGAGCCCGCAGTTGGGATGCGTGAAAGGTTTGTTCCATGGCTCGTTGCCAATCACCCTGAGCTAGGAATCACGAACGAGACTGAATGGACGGGCACAATCGTCAACCCAAACATCCTCGTCGTGATGCATTACATGTTTCTCTCGTACGAGTGGGAGATGTATGTCACATGGCATGTGACGATACCGCCGTATGATTGGGCACGGATCTATCTCAGGCATAGGTTCACCGAGACCCGCCCATCCTACGCTTTCGAGATCTCGTCAGTCGGAGAAGAACCTCATCCCACCGAAGTCCCGGATTGGGTCTGACACTTCGGACGCCTCGTCCTTGCCACTGTGCTAGGGCTCATGCGATAGTCAAGCAAGACTTGCAGCAGCACTATCCTGATGTAGCGGACTAGCAGTTCTCTTCGGTTCAAAGTACAGGGAGGCTCCTCAAGACTAACATCAAAGCAGTATGGAGGAACTAGAGCCTTCAGCTACGAGCTAGATGCCACGACCGGCGAGATAAGAACGAAGCTAGCAGAGAGGAGTTGCTCCTGGTGCCAGGGATCGGCCCTCTGAGCGCCAGCAGGATCGTATCGCTCAGAAGTGAAGCCGTGAGGATTCGTTCAAGGAAGCAACTCGCAGAGACCGGCGTCGTTCTCAGTAGGGCACAGCCCTTCCTAGAGACCGATGGGAAACACCAGTCCACGCTTGCCGACTGGTTTCTGAGCTAACATGGTTCTTCATGTATAGGTTAAGGAAACAGGGGACAAGCCTATGCCGTTCGCTAGGAAGCCTAGAAGAGGAGGATGATCAGAGACTGTGGTGTCTTCCTAGACCTGATGTTCG
>Ga0315306_10001275_pt1 | contig 12056 bp, 13 predicted proteins | sample TDP1_MG_FD_203803 | JGI IMG/M metagenome (GOLD analysis project Ga0315306, IMG submission 203803) | Freshwater sediment microbial communities from Lake Towuti, South Sulawesi, Indonesia - TDP1 | ecosystem: Environmental > Aquatic > Freshwater > Lake > Sediment | place: Indonesia: South Sulawesi... | reverse complement strand
GGGTTCTCTTCATCAAGTATAGGCCGGAAGCCCCGCCTACAGTTTCAGGCAACCCCAATGGGCTTGCCGTCACCGTCCAAGATGTACTAACCAACAACGAAACCCTGGCTATACCCGCTGATTTGGTAGTTCTAAACGTGGGCATAGTTCCACGCGCGGACGCCCCTGACCTGCAAAGTAAGCTGAAAATCGCCAGGGGTGTCGACGGATTTTTCCAGGAGGCTCACGCCAAGCTTAGGCCCCTAGACACGCCCACGGACGGAATTTACCTAGCCGGCACGGCGCAAGGTCCCAAAGACATCACAGATAGCGTAGCCATGGGCAGCGCGGCGGCAGCTAAGGCGGCGATACCCCTGGCCAAGGGAAAGGTCGAGTTGGAGCCAACGGTTGCTTATGTGGACCTGTCCAAATGTGACGGGTGCGCCATGTGTATCGAAGCTTGTACCTTTAAAGCCCTTGGAATCGAGGAGCGTGAAGAGAAGGGAACCATAAAGAAGCGCGCCATAGTGAACGAGGCCCTATGTAAAGGTTGCGGTGCCTGCGCCGCCACATGCCCACCTAAAGCTATATATGTAAAACATTTTACATTAGATCAGATATCGGCAATGATTGACGCGGCGCTGGCCGGATAGGGTTGTTAAAATGAACAAAGAAAAGAGCCTTTTAAAAAAGACCGACGCGGCTATAGAAGCCTTCAAGACGGAAAGGCTCAGGTGGGTGCTCGGGCTTTCCCAGGTTGGAGTGAAGATAGGTGAAGGAAGGTACCATGCCGTGGCAGAAAAAATCATGGATGATGAGATAGAGCGTCAGATGATCCTCAACGAGCTGAAGGAGAGGGGACCGTTGACTATAAAAGAACTCTCGGAAACGACGGGCATCGGCCCCAGGGAAATCCTGCGACACATAATCGCCCTCAGAAAAATCGGTACAGTTTCAGAGGCAGGCGAAAAGGAGGACGGATACCTCTACAAAGTCGCCTAGCGTCCGTCATCTTTTGCTGTACTCCTCTATACAAGCCGGGTGGACGTCGCCTGGATAATCATGGTCAAAAAGATATATCTCGTTTCTTTCAAGGTCCACCTTAACGGAATCGTGTGCCCTCGCCCTTATCATTAGGTTGTCATAATCCTTATAACTGGAGATTTGGATCGCCTTCACCCTCCTCTCCTCCGTATACAATGGCTTTCCACACAATTCGCATAGTTTCTCGACGACCCGCACAACTCCGAAAGTCTTGTTCCTCATCTCCTCAAATTTTACCGTCCTCAACTCTTTTTTCAATGTACCCACTTCCCCTACTTAGCAAGCCAATTTAAGATCGATTATTTCATTCCTCAAGCCCAGATTTTGCTAGCTTCAACGCGATTTCTGCCGCCTTAGACACCGATTTCTTAACTGTCTCAGACAAGCCAAGATCAACCAGCTCAGGCATCTTCTCAACCTGACATGCGAGAATGATGATATCTATGCTCCTCTTATCCTGTAACTCCTTCAGGAGAGTTGTGGTTGGAAACAGGTGGAATGTAAGGTCGCGGACCTTGCTTTCTGGTAGGTCTTCTATCGCGATTTCAAAAACTTCCCCGGGTTTTCTCTTCAGGTCTACAGCGTCGAGAATGATTATTTTTTCTGGCTTCTCTTCAGTAATAGCTAGTGTAAAAAGTATCCTGCCCGCCCCCGTGCCCACATCCATAACGTGCACATCGCTGGGAACAACGCAATTCTTCTGCATATACTCAACGGTTGCTGGACCAAAGCCGTCGTCGCCAAAAAGCACATTGCCGCAACCAAGGATTAGGACGCGTTTTTTGGCGTATTCCGGTGCAACATTAATCATCATTCTACCTTCTTATTGACCCTGTTTCATTTATTTAAAACCAATACTCTTTTAAAAGCTTAAAATGAATATGTTAGTGAAGATAAAGCGGAGAGCGAGAAAGTTATGCCCGTGAAAGTCGCTGAAGAATGGTTGAACATGTGTGGCGGCTGCGAATCCAGCCTCCTGGACGTGGGTGAACCGCTTCTGGACCTGCTGTCACAGATCGAGTTTGTCCACATACCAGTTTTGATGGACCATAAATACTTGGGGCAGACCGGTGAAGGCACAAAGATTGAGATCCCTGAGGCGGATATCGGCCTAATCTCCGGGGGTGTTCGAACCGAGGAGGACAAAGCGTTAGCTCAAGAGATGAGGAGTAAGTGCAAGACCGTTGTAGCAGTTGGTTCATGCGCCTGCTTTGGTGGTGTTCCAGCCTTGACAAACATGTTCGTTAACGATGAAGCCCTTGAGAAGGTTTACAGAACCACCAAGAGCACCGTGCCCGGCGAATACCCGTCTGTGAACATTCCGCACTGGACGGACCGCGTGTACGCGCTGGACGAGGTGATAAAGGTCGATGTCCTCGTTCCAGGATGCCCCCCTCCTCCAGGTCTCTTGGGCGAAGCCATGGGCGCCCTGCTGCAAAACAAACCGTTCGCCCTGGAAGAGAAGGCGGTCTGCGAAGACTGTCCACTGAAAAGGGAGAAGAAGGCCATGGCGACGATAAAGCGCCCCCTAGACAAGTTTTGGCCCACCGAGAAAGGACGCTGCCTACTTGAGCTGGGATACCTTTGCCTGGGGCCCGCCACCAGGACGGGCTGCCGCGGGGAGGAGAAGATTCCCAGATGCATTGCGGGGGGCTTTCCGTGCAGGGGATGCTTCGGCCCCATCCGCAAGGGGGCAAACCTGATGGTGGACATGATGGGCGCCTTAGCCACGATAGGGCTTGACGTAAGGCTGATACCCGACAGGCTCGCGACGTTTAACCGCTTCTTAGGGGCCCACAATAGGCTCAGGGCCGTCAAGAGAGTCTGAGGTGGAGGATATGGCGAAGGAAATCGTAATTCACCCGGTAACCAGAATCGAGGGCCACGCAAAGGTCGTGATCCAACTCGACGACAAGGGAAACGCCGCCGATGCGCATGTGCACGTCCTCGAATTGAGGGGCTTTGAAAAGTTCTGCATCGGGCGTCCAGTTGAAGAGTTGCCGATGATAACGACCAGAATTTGTGGGGTCTGTCCCTGGGCGCATCACCTTGCATCCGTTAAGGCTGCCGACGCCGTCTTTGGCGTGGACATACCCGATGCCGCCAAGAAGCTGAGGGAGCTCGCGTACATGGGGGACAAGGTGAGGGACTTCATCCTACACTTCTACATCCTCTCAGGCCCAGACTTCGTCATGGGACCCGACGCGGACTACACCGTCAGGAACGTCATCGGAATCGCCAAAGTCTACCCAGACCTAGCAAAGAAGGTGATTAAGGCGCATCATCTTGCCCATAGGATGGTGGAACTTGTAGCTGGGAAACGGATACATCCTGTCGCCGCGGTGCCGGGTGGCTTCACCAAGCCTCTAACCAAAGAAGACAGGGATCAAGCCCTGGAAATGACTAAGGAACTCCTAGGCTTCGCTACGTTTTCAATTGGCTACGCCAAGGAGAACATCTTCCCCAAGTATTTGGACATGATAAAGACCCTCGGCGTAATCAAGACTGGATTTCTAGGACTGGTGAAGGAGGACGGAGCCCACACCTTCTATGACGGAAGGCTCAGGATGATGCAACAAGACGGGTCCTACGAGGATTTTGCCCCCGAAAACTACTTGGACTACATAGCGGAACAGGTGGAGCCCTGGACCTACCTGAAGTTTCCATATTATAGGAAAGCCGGAAGGATCGTTTTGGACCCAGACAACCCGGTAGGAGTCTACCGCGTAAACACGCTCGCCAGGATAAATGTGTGCGATAAGATACCAACGCCCCTGGCTCAAAAGGAGCTGGAAGAATTTAGGGAGGAGTTCGGTCGACCCGCCCAACAGACCTTACTGTTCCACTGGGCCAGACTTATAGAGATGGTGTACGCCGCCGAGCGTGCAATTGAGTTGCTGGAAGACCCCGAGATCACCAGCGAAAACATAAAGGTTCCGGTTACACCCCGTGCCGCTCGGGGAGTGGGCGTCATAGAGGCCACCCGCGGAACCTTGATCCACGACTACGAAACCGACGAAAATGGAATGACAAAAGATGTTAACCTGATCGTTGCCACGTGCCAGAACAACGCGGCCATGAACCTGGCGGTTAAGCAGGCAGCCAAGGAGCTTATTAAAGGTGGAAAGTACGATCAGGGGACCCTTAACAGGATTGAGATGATGATCCGACCCTACGATCCATGCCTAAGCTGTGCTACACATGACTTATCTGGTAGAATAGCAGTTAAACTATACATACTGAACGCTGACGGGCAAGTTATCGACACCATGGTCAATTACTAAAGCAGGAGTTCCACTTTAGAAATGATCCCCAAGGAAGAAATTAAAAGGCTGGAACAAACTTGGCTGGTTTTAGAGGAGCTTTTCAGAGACCTTACTCAAAGGAACGTTAAGGTCAACGTTGCTTCCGAGCTGAGAAACTGCAAAACTCTAATCCATGTCCTTCAAATGGACGTTTTTCATCCCTCTACAAAGGAGCCCGCGATGTCCGATGACTCTCTACTAAGTTTACAGCGGGCTCTAAATAAAATAAGGTGCAGTTTGACCTCAGTGGCCTTAAACATCGATGAAGATTACGCAAGGGATTGGATAAGGAAGATCGACAAAGCCGAACGAGCCGAGCTAAACTATGCAATGACTCAAACTGGGTCCAAGTTTTTTCCAGGCCTGCCCAAAGACCTCGGAAAAGGGTGGATAAGGTTAACATTACCGAAGCCCATCGCCGAGGAAAGGGTGCAGGATGTCGCAGAGCAGGCTGGTGTAATAGTCGATTTCGAGGACAATCTTCACATTATCATCAGCGGCAGAAAGGGCTCCATCAAGAGGGCGGCCCAGAACGTCTACGATTTGTCTTCTGACCAGGAACCTTAACAGGACAGTATTCGATACATTCACCACAGGCCATTATCGGTTTCATCCCCAGTGACAAATGTACACTCGGTGCGAAGTGTCTTCTTGTACCATTAGCCCTTTTCGTTTATGTTAACAATATCCAATGACCTGGAGGATAAGAGAGGCGGCCGACACAATGTTTTATTCCCAGCGTCTCTATCTCTTTGAAAATCTCGCTAAAGATGTGCGTGTCACAAGCCTCGACATCCTGCTTGCTCTCAGCATCGATTATGGTGTACCAAAAGAAGGTTTCCTTATCCACCGCATCAACGGCAAAGTCACATTTACACCTCATGCATGCCTCAGAATTGCTTATGATGGACTTGATTTTCTCGGTGATGGACTTAACAGCCCATGCCCTTTTAAACCGTCCAGTGATAAGGATGTAAGAGCGCCTCGCCGCATCCCACTTAACAGGATAACCCATTTTAAACGCCTCTTTTATAGGGTAAAATATTCTTAATACTTTCTAATATTTAAAAATGCTACACAATAAAAGGTATGAATCACATTAATGCCCTATATCTAAAGGCGGACATGATCTTGTTTTTAACAAAACATTTATTATCATTTATTCGCTTAAACCTATGTCTCCGTCATTAATTGCGAGGGGATGTTCCCGTGACCGAAGTTCGAGAAAGTGTTGTGCGGCTGGATGAGGCAGATGCTGAGTTTTCAGAAGCAGTAGCCAAGGCTGACGGGGAAAAGATAAACATTTGTTTTCAGTGCGGAACCTGTACGGCCACTTGCCCAATTCGCAGGTTTGATAAGACCTATAACCCCCGCCTAATTTTGAGGGAAACGCTACTGGGTTTAAGGGAGATCGTGTTAACTAGCAACGTAATTTGGCTGTGTGCAAGCTGTTATTCCTGCACGGAGAGGTGCCCCCGGGGTGTTCGACCGGCCGAGGTCATACGGGCTATTAGGAATTTGGCTGTGAGGGAGGGCCGCATCCACCCCTTCTATAGGATGCAGGGAAGCGCCATCGCCACCCTCGGCAGAATCTTTAAAGAGGACGAGTTCATCAACGAGATGCGAGCAAATATGAATCTTCCCCCTATCCCTTCAGTAAACCGTAAGGAGATATCCACAATTCTACGAGACATGGAGGTAAACAAATTTTTAACAACTGAGAGAGGAGGAGAGTGAGCCCTTGAAGTACGCTTTTTTCCACGGCTGCGTCATACCTCAGAAGGAGAATGCCTATGAACTTTCGGCAAGAAGGGTTGCGGAAAAGCTTGGAATCCAATTAATGGACCTTGAGGGCGCAAATTGTTGCGGTTTTTTCCTCGATGCCGTTGATCATTTAAGCGCCACGATCTTGGCGGCGAGAAACCTTAGTTTAGCCGAGGAAAACGGCTATGATATTGTTACCTTGTGTCCTGCATGCTTTGGGCATTTAACCAAGGTTAGGGGTGGGCTTCTAAATGACCACGAGCTTCGGAACACTGTAAATAGGGCCCTAAGGGAGATAAATAGGAAAATTGAGAACCCGCCCCAGGTAAAGCATTTCACCAAGGTGCTCCTCGAAGACGTTGGGCTTGAAAAAATAAGAAGCACTGTCAGGAATCCGCTGAAACAACTTAGGGTTGCCCCCCACTACGGGTGCCACATCGTGAAGCCCTCAGACGAGATACATTTCGACAACCCTGAAGACCCAAAAATGCTGGACACCCTCGTTGAGATTACCGGAGCCAAGTGTCTTTATTACATGGAAGAGAAGCTGTGCTGCGGCGCCCCGGTGATGGGGGTAGACGAGAAGTTATCCCTAAAGATCGTGAGGGAAAAACTGAAAAGCATGAAAAGGGTTAAAGCAGACGCCATAGTAACGGTTTGTCCCTTCTGCCACCTCCACTTCGATCTAAACCAGTTAACCATCCAAGAGGAGTACTCGGAGGAGTATCAGATACCCGTCCTCCACTACACCCAGCTCCTGGGTCTTGCCCAGGGCTTCACCCCAGACGACCTCGGCATATACGAAAATCGGGTGCCAGTTGACAGCATCTTAAATGCCCTACAGCAATAGCCGAAAAAGTCTATAAGGACGCTAGCTTTACTAGGTGTAGGGGTGAAATTTTGGCGACAGATGAGACATGGCGGCTTTTAGACCTGGGTGAGGGTGACCCCCTAGAAGCCCAAACATTTTATTCTCATAGGCTTCAAAGACGAGATGACCCACGCCTTTTCAATTGCGAACAAGAACATTTTCCACTAAATAGAGGTGGTTGTTAGCCCTGAAAGAACTCAAAATTGGTGAAAGGCGGGAATCACCCTTTTACGTTCGAACTAGCCTTGCAGCAGCAATGACGATGGGAATTATTCCCGGAAGATTTTTCCGTGATGCAAAACTTTACTGTATTAACCTCCTGCTAACTTATGATGAGGGATGCGTTGGGGGATGTGCATACTGCGGCTTGTCAAGGGGTAGGGAAACAGGCAAGCCTTGGGAGGAGAACAGTTTTATCCGCGTAGATTGGCCCACCATCGCCTTAGAAGAGGTCATTTCTAGGGTAAGAAGTGGAGTCTGCTCCCACGTGGAGCGGGTTTGTGTTTCCATGATAACCAACGGTAGGGCGCGCAAGGACTTGATAACCGTGGTCGATAGGCTTCACAGGGAGGTCAATTTGATATCCGCCTTGATCACCCCAACGATTGTCAATAAAGAATGGCTGTACGAATTGAAGGGGGCTGGAGCTGACATGGTTGGCATCGCCATAGACACCGCCACACCCGAATTGTTCGAAAAGCTGAGGGGACGAGGAGTTAAAGGACCCCATAGGTGGGATAAGTATTGGAGGACTGTGCGGGAGGCTGTTGAAGTTTTTGGTAAAAATAGGGTTGGTGTGCACCTCATAGTGGGCCTTGGAGAGACGGAGGAGGAGATGGTTAGGGCAATTCAGCAAGCCCACAATATGGGGGCCCAAACTCACCTGTTTTCATTCTTTCCTGAGGAAAAATCGCCCATGGAGAACCAGCCTCAACCACCAATTGGGAAATATAGGCGAATACAATTGGCAAGGTACCTCATTAACCATTGCATAACCTCGGCGGAGGAGATAGAATTTGACAAGGGGGGAAGGATAAGAAACTATGGCATAGATGAAGGGGAACTTAACAAGGTAATTGATAGCGGCTTGCCCTTCATGACCTCGGGCTGCCCCAGTAAGACCCTGAAGAACGCCTGTAACAGGCCCTTCGCAAACTGTACGCCCTACCAGGCTTACATAGGTGAATTGAGAAATTATCCCTTCCCACCCAATGAAGGGGATGTAAGGACAATTAGAAAGCAGCTTTACGACTACTCTAATACGTCAAACAGCCCAAAAGACATGGTTCACTTGGTTTGTGAACACGTTGTTGAGTAAAATAAAAAGGGAAGAATTGTTAGACCGCTGTTTTAACAGCCCATTTCATAAGCTACAGCTCCTCCTTAATGAGGCATTCAAGACGACTAGAACCCACTTTTCAAACATCATCTACTTTTCTATGCCCGGCATGGTCCACTTTGACACCTCCTTCTACAGGGCTACGAATCCCCACCGTTTTCCAGCCGTTTCAGTCACGGGAGGAAGATGCCGCCTCAACTGTGAACATTGTAGGGGAAAGATACTAGAAAGCATGATTCCAGCAACGACCCCTGAAAGCTTAATGGAGGTATGTGCCAAGATTAAGGAAGAGGGAGGTAAGGGTTGCCTCATTAGCGGAGGGTCCCTAAAGGATGGAAGCGTACCCTTAACGGGTTTTATTCCAGCCATAAAGCGGGTAAAGCGTGAATTGGGGCTAGACATAGTGGTTCACACCGGAATTGTCTACCCTGAACTGGTGGAGGCTTTGGCTGAGGCTGACATCGACGCGGCAATGATTGATGTCATTGGCTCAAACGAGACCATCCGCAGCGTCTATCACCTAGACTTATCCGTGGACGCCTTCGATCGCTCACTCTCCCTGCTAGAACGTTACGGAATTTCTTCAGTGCCCCACGTCGTGGCGGGGATTCATTATGGTAAGTTAATAGGGGAGAGGAGGGCCCTGGAGATTATCTCTAAATATAGGCCGAAGGCCGTGATCATAGTGGCCCTCATGCCCTTAAACCAAACTCCCATGGAGCGTGTAACGCCATCATCACCTATCGATATCACCAGAGTGATTCTGGCTGCAAGATTTATGATGCCCAAGGCACCGCTGATACTGGGGTGTGCAAGGCCCAGCGGAGAACATAAGGCTAAAACTGATGTCCTAGCAATTAGGGCGGGGGTCAACGGAATCGCCTACCCCAGTGAAGAGGGATGCAGCTTTGCAAAGAAGGCTGGCTTAGACGTCAAGTTCTCTGAGGAATGCTGCGCCCTCATATACAGAGATCTGATCAAAATGATAGGAACTTAATCGTTTCCTCATAGGCTTAGGAGGGAGGTCTACACTGATGGAATGGAGGCTACTGGACACTGGTCGCCGCGGCGCGGCAGAAAACATGGCCCTGGACGATGTGATTCTCGAGTGCCGTGCCAAGGGGCTGATCCCAGACACTGTACGATTCCTTCAGTTTGATCCGCCCGCGGTCTTGGTAGGCTATCACCAGGCCGTTGAGCAAGAGGTTCGAACAGAGTTTTGCGAAAGTAGGGGTATAGATATCAATAGGCGGCTAACTGGTGGTGGTGCCATATTCTTCGATACGAAGTCGTTGGGGTGGGAAGTGATTGCGTTCAAATCCGAGCTGGGCGCCTATCGCCCTGTGGAGGAACTATATGAACGAATGTGTAATGGGGCGATTCTAGGATTAAATGCCTTGGGTATTCAGGCGGCCTTCAGGCCTAAGAACGACATCGAGGTCAACGGGAGGAAAATTTCGGGCACCGGCGGGACAGAGCGGGACGACGCCTTCCTCTTCCAGGGGACCCTGCTAATTAACTTCGACGTTGAGACCATGATCCGCGCGTTAAGAATCCCAATCATGAAGCTGAAGGACAAGGAGATTGGATCCGTAAGGAAGAGGGTAACCTGCATCAAATGGGAACTAAAACGCCAGCCAACCCTTAAGGAGATCAAACAAGCGCTGAAGGCGGGTTTTGAAAAGGCCTTCGATATCAGGCTTGTAAAGGGAGAATTAACTTACGATGAGAAAAGGCTCCTCAAGGACCGACTGGATGTATTTCAGTCGGAGCAATGGATTTTCCTCGACAGGCGGCCTCTAGATGAGACAGCGGAGGTTTCCGCCATCCGTAAGACCCCCGGAGGCTTAATCCGAGTATCCCTAGCCCTAGATAGGCAACTTAGCGTTATTAAGAGCACGCTCATCACAGGTGACTTCTTCGTTTTCCCCTCAAGGGCCATCATGGACCTTGAGGCAAGCTTAAAGGGTGCTCCCTGCAATGATGCTGAGATTCAGAGCCTTGTTAAAGAATTCTTTGATGTAACAAAAGCCCAGATTCCGGGTGTAACCCCTGAAGACCTGGTTAGGTTAATCTTTGAGGCAATCGGAAAAACAAAATATGAGACCCTGGGGGTAAGGCCGGGAGATGTTAACCACATATACACGGTTAATGGAAGCGCAATGGGCATCCTAGACCATGGTTACGATGCCCTTCTTCTCCCTTACTGCGCCAAGCTACCCGAGTGTGAGTATCGAAGGAAGGAGGGTTGTACGAAGTGTGGCAGATGTTCCATTGGTCAAGCCTACGAACTGGCTGAGGAGGCTGGCTTAATGCCTATCACGATACAAAACTTTGAGCACCTGATGGCTACCTTAAAGATGCTGAAGCAGAACGGCGTGAAGGGTTACGTCGGTTGCTGCTGCGAAGGTTTCTACTGCAAACATCAGGACGATCTCGAAGCGATTGGTTTGCCAGGCATCCTCATAGATGTCGACAACCAGACTTGCTATGACCTGGGGAAGGAGGCAGAAGCCCTTAAGGGCACCTTCCAAAGCCAGACAGAGCTAAAGATCGATATCCTCTCCAAATTGATAGCCAAGGTCTGCCACAAAATGGCATAACCAAGGGGTGGAAAAAGGGATGACCGACTTCGACGTTATAGTTGTCGGAGGTGGTCCAGCAGGAACCACCTCAGCGCTGGAGTGCTCGAAACTGGGCCTAAGGGTTCTTCTAATGGAGCGGGGGAGAAGCGATCGGCATAAGTCTTGCGGCGGCGTGCTTCCACCCGCATGCACCAACATCATTCAGGAGACGTTTGGCACGGATATACCCCAAAATGTGTTTTGTTCGCCGGAAACGCTTGGGTTGTATTACATACCGCCGAGTGGAAGAAAAAACGGTGGTTGTATGAGGAACTACAGACTTCTTAACATTAACCGAGATCGGTTTGATCAATGGCTCCGCGACATCGCCGAGAAATCGGGCATCCAGGTCTGGTATGGGACAGATTTCCTAAAGTTACAGCTATCAGAGCCTATTCAAGTCTTAACCAAAAAACATGAAGGCACCGTTAAGGTGACCACCCGATATGTGATCGGCGCTGACGGCGTATATTCCAGGGTTCGAAAGGCGCTTTATGGAGAGACAAAAATATGGACTTTACCAGTTTTACAAGAGTATTGGAAAGCGGAAGGAGACTTTGACGACTACTTCTACGCCTTCTTTCGTGGAGATGTCTCTCCAACCTATGCCTATGTGATTCCTAAGAATGAACTCTACGTGGTTGGAGTCGGGGTTCCCGAAACCTGCTTCACTTCAATCTCCACCGCTATTAACAGATTTAAAGAATGGCTTGTTGAAGAGTTCGCCTTCAAGGCCTCCTTCTTAGAGAGACGGGAGGCTTGGGCCATCCCTTACGGGTTTGTATTTGAAGGTAGGGGCAACGTAATTTTAGTTGGGGATGCTGCCGGTTTCTGCAATTCATTATCAGGCGAGGGTATTAGACTTGCCATAGAAAGTGGTGTAGCCGCAGGAGGCGCCATTCAAGAGGCTATATCTTATGATAGGCCCTTCGCAACAACGTATATAGAGCATGCCAACTGGATCGCCAGTTTTGTACGACAGATTTATCAATTCGTAACTAGCCTAACGGATGAGGACAGGGAAGAATTTGTCAAATCAGAGCTTGCTCGCATTTCATTTTTGGAAGAGTTGTGAAGGTCAATGATGATGTCAGGGTTGTTGAAGCAAGTTATAAGGCGAGGAAAATGGT
>Ga0315306_10001273_pt1 | contig 12080 bp, 9 predicted proteins | sample TDP1_MG_FD_203803 | JGI IMG/M metagenome (GOLD analysis project Ga0315306, IMG submission 203803) | Freshwater sediment microbial communities from Lake Towuti, South Sulawesi, Indonesia - TDP1 | ecosystem: Environmental > Aquatic > Freshwater > Lake > Sediment | place: Indonesia: South Sulawesi... | reverse complement strand
AAAGAGCTGGCAGAGGGCGCTGAGGGAAGGCCACAGGGTCTTCGAGATCCCGGACGCAGTGTCGAAAGCAGACATCGTTCACATCCTGATCCCGGACATGGAACAGCCGACGGTCTACAAGGCAGCAATCGAGCCTTCGCTCAAGAACGGAAAGGCTCTGGGTTTCTCCCATGGGGCAGCGATCCATTGGGGTTGGATCAGGCCCCCCAGCTGGGTCGACATCTTCATGGTCGCCCCAAAAGGCCCCGGTCAAAGGGTTAGAGAGCTATACCGGCAGGGGTTCGGCGTGCCTGCCCTAGTTGCAGTCCACCAGGACTACACGGGCAGAGCTTGGTCTAGGATACTGGGCATGGCCAAGGCGATAGGTGCTGCTAGGGCCATGCTGATTGAGACAAGCTTCAAGGAAGAGGTTGAGTCCGACTGGTTCGGCGAACAGGTCGACCTCTGCGGCGGCGTTCAGAGGCTGATCATGAACTCCTTCGAGGTGCTCGTCGAGGCCGGTTACACGCCTGAGGTGGCATACTACGAGACTCTGCACGAGTTGAAGCTCATCACAGACCTCATCCAGAGGTACGGGATCGCCGGCATGTACAGGAGGGTAAGCGAGACTGCGAGGCATGGAGGCCTGACAAGAGGACAGCTGGTCATCGGAGAAGATGTCAAGAGGAGAATGCGAGCCGTTCTCGACGAGGTCCGGAGCGGGAAGTATGCGGAGGAGTGGCGCAAGTCTTGGGAGAACGAAGGCCCCAACGCCTTCGAGAAACACCTTCGAGAACTCGACCAACACCTGATCGAGATAGTTGGCAGGGAACTGAGAAGGGGAATGTGGCCGGGCGAAGACATCGTCTAGCCCTTCGCTTCACTCGGCAGCGACCCGGGGCTGACCGTAGCATCACGGGGGTAAGGCCTGCCTTGCAGCCCGCATCATGACCGCCACAGGGGCCTCCCGTCCAGTCCAGATACGAAAAGACTCAGCTCCTTGATGAACGAGCATCGAGACCCCGTCGATTGTCCTCGCGCCCACTTCCCTAGCCTCAGCTAGGAAGCGCGTGTTCGCAGGGTCATAAACTAGGTCGAATACCGCGAGGTCCCGCCGCAACAGTTCACGTGGCACCGGTGTCTCGGCCTCAAGCGGCCGCATTCCAAGAGAGGTGGCGTTAACCAGGAGAGAGCTGTCCCTTAGCTCTTCCGCTAGCGCGGCCTGCGTGAGGGGCCGCGCTGCCACTCGAGCCTCGCCTCGAGCTCGGACCAGTTCGGCTAGCGCTACGGCTTTCTCCACGGTTCTGTTGAGTATCGCCAGACTGCCACACGCGTGGACAAGGTTGTACGCGATGGCCCTTGCAGCGCCTCCTGCTCCTAGCAGGATGACCTTTTCGCCTTCGAGGTTGATCCTCGCCTCAGTCAGGACGTTCAGAGCCCCAGCTCCGTCCGTGTTGAAGCCCGTCAAGACGCCTTCACGGTTCACCACTGTGTTTACCGCTTCGACGAACCGTGCGGTCGATTCCAGTCGGTCTAGGTGCTCAACGATCGCGGTCTTTAGGGGCATGGTTACGTTGAGGCCTAGGATGCCGAGCGCTCTCACAGCTGCAACGGCTTCCCGGAGTGCTTCACGCGTCACCTGAAAAGCCACGTAGAAGCAGCCCAACCCGAGAGCTTGAAAGGCGGCGTTCTGCATCGTCGGGCTTAGAGAGTGCTCAACTGGGTCGCCTATGACCGCGTAGACACCAGTCTTCGCAGAGATCTTCAGCCTTTAGCCTCCAAGGAGCTCATGTATCCTTCGCAGCTGTGCAATCGTGATCTGTCCAGGAGCAGTCTCCATGCCTTCCTCGATGCTCGCGTAGGTGCAGAAGGCGCCGAAGAGAGGTGAGAGAGCCCTTGAGACAAGACCTTTATCTCCCATGGCAAAGCAGACGATCGGCGTTCTCTCGGCCACCTCAGAGACAAGGCCTAGACAGGGGAGGTTGTCAGCCACCCTCTCTGCGGTGGTGATGAGTTTGCAGACGGACGCCCCTGCCTCTTCCATCCTCTTCACGAGCTCACGCATCTCGGCCAGAGGAGGCGTCGATACAAGGTCATGGTGGGAGGTCATTACACGCACCCCCAGGGCGGTGAATCTCTCGACGAGTGGGCGAAGATTAGGCGTTGAAAGCTCTAGGTCTACGTACTGAAACCCTGCCTCTGCAGCGTGAAGAAGTGTCTCCAAGCGTTCTTCTTCGTTACCGGCGAAGAGGCCGCCTTCACGCCTCAAGCGATGAGTCGCCACAAGCGGAAGGCCAGTGGCCCTTGTTAGGAGTCTGGGCTGTAGCTCTTCCTGGGCGTAGTCGAACCGCACCTCTGCCAGGTCGGCATCGGAGGCTCCCGCCTTCCTGAGGAGCCCCACTGCTTCGCTTTGAGTCCTAGCCGGGATCGGGATACATATCTTCGCCTTCACCTCTCGATCACTGACTCCTCCTTGACAAGGGTGCCGAAGTGTCTTCCGCCTTCCTCCAACCTTGCTAGGACTCTGTCACCCGGCTTGAGCTCAGAGATGGACTTTGAACCTTCCGAAGTCACAAACCTTATCGTCTCCGCGTTCTGAACGATCGCCCTAACCGGCTTGCCCTGCCATCTTGCCTCGACGAGGATAAGGGGTCTCCACTCGACCTTTGCCCTGCAGATGTTCGTCGGCCTACAGACGCCTTCGCGGTCGACAATGAGAACCTGGTCTCCCGCCTCCATCTCGGACAGATACTTGGTCCTTCCCCCCGGTACGAGCGCGTAGTGGGCGGCGGGGCCAGCGTTAACCCTGAACGGCCTCGGTTCGACGAAAGGATTCTCGGAGACCTCTGCTTCCACGAGGAAGAGACAGGACGATTGGCAGCCTACAAGCATCCCTTCGCCCGGCTTCATCAGGTCGCATGTGTCAATGCAGACCCTAGCCCCAAGGCCAAGAGGCACAAGACTGCTGACCTCCACCTCGGTCAGAGCCAGACGCTCACCTTCCTTCCTCTCCTCAGCCCTCGTCTTGGCACTCCTGATGGCCTCGCGAGCCCGCTCTGCCGCCTCTACCGTGAGCTTATCTAGGAGGAGACCGTCCACCCCGACCTCGAGCGCTGCCAAAGCGAGATCAGCTCGGCTAGCGTCGCTCAGGGAGGCAAGAAGCTTCGTGCGACCGCCGGTACCAGCGATCAGGTTCTCGAGAGGGATGACCTCCCAGTTAGGGCATTGGATGATCACGTAATCTATCGACGCATCTGCGGCGCTGGTAACGGTCGCTATGTCCTCGCTTGACCGCACGCTTGCCATCAGGGCAGCGCATCGGCCTTGGGCCTTGGCCCGGGTCGCTTCGTCTAAGCTCTCGCTGAGGATGATGTCGGCATCAGAACCCTTGGAAACAGCCTTGCTTATGAGAGGCTTTAGTGCTGGCAGGTCTGCCTCATCAACGACGTACGCGTCGCATAGCTGCGAGGTTGCCTCGATGAGCCGTTGTTTCTCGGCTTGATCCATCGTAGGGTCTATCCGGGCCCAAAGCTCTCTCATCGCCCTTTCCGCCTCTCCTAGCCTTCCCCTCGTAGGATTCTGTGAGCTTCCTGAGCCCCCATCCGTTCGTGGACGATCGCAGCTAAGGCCCGGGTCATACGTGTCGGGTCTTCGTGCTGGAAGACGTTTCTCCCTATCGAGACGCCTCTCCCTCCCGCCTCTAGGGAGCCTTGAACCATCTCGAGGACCTCCAGGTCGGTCCCGGCCTTCGGTCCTCCTGCGATAATCACAGGAACCGGGCATGCCCTGACAACCTCTCTGAACGTCTCAGCCGAGCCTGTGTAGTTGGTCTTCACCACATCTGCTCCCAGCTCGGCCCCTAGCCTCGCAACATGCGCGACGAGCCCAGCGTCATGCTCACTCTTGACTCTAGGCCCCCTCGGATACATCATCGCCAGAAGCGGCATCCCCCAGGTCTCGCATTCGCCGGCCACTCTGCCGAGATGCATCAGCATCTCAGGCTCAGCTTCAGCTCCTACGTTAATGTGAACAGAGACAGCGTCAGCTCCGAGAGCGATCGCCTCCTCAACCTGGCACACCTCGACCTTGCGCGTTGGGTCGGGGCCTAGCGCCGTGCTAGCTGAGAGGTGAACGATGAGTCCGAGGCCGTCGGTCCCGACGTGACGCGCGATGCCCTTATGGACAACTATCGTGTCGCAACCCCCTTCACGCAGCTTCCCCACCATGCCCTGCATGTCAGCCAGTCCTTTCACAGGGCCTAAGCTCACGCCATGGTCCATGGGAACGATGACCGTCCTGCCATCGCTCTGGAAGATCCTGTTCAGCCTCCTCTTCTTGCCAGCGTCCATCTTCTCTTCCTCTCGCTAGATGAAGCCCTCCTTGAGAAGGTACTCAGCGACCAACACAGCCCCTTTGGCAGCCCCCATTTTCGTGTTATGCGAGAGCAGCACGTACTTAACACCGTTCTCCAAGGCGGGGTCTTCACGGATCCTACCGACCGTAGTGGCCATGCCGTCGCAGTTGTCCCTGTCCAGTCTCGGCTGCGGCCTGAAGGGGTCGTCGTGGACCACGATCAGCTGACTCGGAGCTGACGGAAGTCCAAACTGGTTCAGGCCGCCCGTGTGGTTCCTCATCGCTGTTGCGACCTCCTGCGGCGTGCATGGACTACTCGTTGAAACAAAGACGGCCTCGGTGTGCCCCTCCAAGACGTTCACCCGCGTACAAGTACAGCTGACCTTGAACCTCCCCGGCTTAATCGCTTCGTCTTCGTAACTTCCTAGGATCTTCAAAGTCTCGGTTTGGACCTTCTCTTCCTCCTTAGGAATATACGGGATCACGTTATCGATGATGTCCAACCCTAGCACCCCGGGGGACCTGCCTGCACCTGAAACCGACTGGAGCGACGTCATTATGACACGTTCAAGCCCGAAGTTATCCAAGATGGGCTTGAGTGACATCACCAGACCTGTAGCGGTGCAGTTAGGCTGAGGAGCGATGAACCCCTTCCATCCTCTCGTTCGCCTCTGGACCTCTAGCAGCCTTGCGTGCTCAAGGTTTGCGCCCGGCACAAGGATTGGGACATCCCTCTCGTACCTGAAAGCCGAAGCCGTGCTCACGACGGGCCGCGACTTGGCGATGGAGGGCTCCAGCTCTAAGGCCTGCTCCGCTTCCACGGCGGTGAAGGCCAGGTCGACCTTCGAGAAATCAGCCTCAGCCGCCTCCTCGACTCTCATGTCGAGAAGAGCCCCGGGAAGAGCCTCGTTGCAGAACCATCGAAGAGCCCCCGTCCTCTCATCCTTAAGGGCTTCGAGGTATGTTCTTCCCGCTGATCTCTTCGAGGCTGATAGGGAGGTCACCTCGAACCACGGATGCTTACCTAGTGCAACGGCGAACTGCTGCCCAACAACACCTGTCGCTCCGACTATTGCTACTTTCAACATGTTCAGATCACCTCAACCCCGGCGCCAAACTCGCCACGCGCGAGCTCAAGCACTCTCTCTCTTTCGTCCCAGTTGACGAAGAGAAGAATGGTTGACGCTATGGTTAGGATTCCGCCGATGTTTATGGAGTTCTCGTACAGAGGCCTTGTTATCCTTCCGATCACCCCGGGCGTGTCCTCCAGCCCGACGCCTGTGAACTTTATCAGAGCTAGGTTCCTCTTCGTAGCAAGTCCGAACGCCTCTGCGGGGTGGTCTAGGATCAGGGAGTGAAGCCGTTCAAGCAGCTCCTGTGACTCCTTCTCCGGCAGGTAAAGGATGAGGCAGTCCGAGTTTGTCGACATGCCGAGGCTTGCGACTCCTGTTCGCCCAACCTCCTCTGCCACCCGTGCGAGGAAGACGGGAGAATCAGCTAGGGCCTTTCCAACCACTGTCGCGGCTAGCACAGGCTCCTCATAGGCCAGGTGGACGACGATCTCCTGCGGTAGCCCTCCCTTGATGATGGTACCGTCAACGTCCAACCTCGCCGCAGAGTAGTCAATGACCTTCGCATCGATGGCTGGGTCCTTGTACCGCAAGGCCTTCTTGTGTATGAACTTCACATCGGTGTCTGCGAGGCCAGCGAGCGCCTCCGCTTCGATCTCCCTGATTACCTTTGGGTTCTTTATGAGCTTCGGGTCTGCGGTCATTATCCCTTCAGCGCTCGTCACCAAGATTACTTGGTCTGCGTGGAGCGCCCTTGCAAGGATGAATGCGGTCGTGTCGCTTCCGCCTCTCCCAAGCGTCGTTATCGCCCCCTTTCGCGTCCTTCCCACGAAGCCGGGGACGACTGGGACGAAGCCTTTTCCAAGTAAGGGCAAGACATGGCGCTCAATGAGCCCTTGAGAGAACGCGAGGTTGGGCCGAGCGTTGGCAAAGGTGTCGTCGGTAACTATAGGCCAGTTGTCTTTGGCGGGGTCGAAGTACTCGGTCTTGACCCCGTCCGACCGCAGCGCTGCAGCGAAGATCCTCGCGCTTGTTCTCTCTCCCATAGAGAGCACATCGTCTGCCTCGCTGGGCGAGAGCCTATCGGCTGCTGCTGTCCGAGCCGTGCCGAGAAGGGTGTCCGTGGTTCTTCCCATGGCTGAGACGACAACAACCACCTTTGTCCCCTTCGCGAGCTCGTTCGCCACAGCCTTCACGGCGCTCTTGATCCTTTCCCCATCAGCTAGGCTAGCCCCACCGAACTTCACAACAACAGTGCGATTCTTTCCCATTCTCTACAACACCACCGAAGAGGACCAGAACAGTTGAGGTTCGACGCGTCTAGGACTGGCTGGTCCCCTTAGGGACCGAAATAGAAGTAGTACGTCTGAAACGCGCCCGTGGCCTTGAAGCCCAGGCAACCGCTGAGCATCAAACAGGTCCTCAGAACCAGCTACACTGCGAGCCGTTTTAATAAGCGTTTCCCATTACTGCTGTTGAAGCTTCGCCAATCCTCGGTCGCAATGTGCGCAAGGGTGAGATCAAGATGGCCGGCGGATACGTCGGAAAACTCCTCAACGTAGACCTAACCCGGCGAAAGGTGTTAGTCGAAGATCTTGACGAGGCAGTTGCTCGGCAGTACATCGGCGGGAGCGGCTTAGCAGCAAGGCTCATCTACGACAGGGTCAACCCAGCCGTAGACCCCTTCGCCCCCGAGAATCTGCTTGTTTTCGTGACGGGCCCCCTCACCGGGACACTATCGCCCTCAAGCGGCAGGTACGCGGCTTGTGCCAAGTCTCCTTTAACCGGCACATGGGGGGAATCCCACTCCGCCGGCTTCTGGGGACCGGAGCTCAAGTTCGCGGGCTTCGACGGCGTCCTCATAACCGGGCGTTCCGCGGACCCAGTATACCTCTGGGTACAGGACGGCATCGCTGAGCTAAGACCGGCTTCGCACCTTTGGGGAAAAGACACCTACGAGACCGAGAAGGCCTTGAAGAAGGAGCTAGACGACGATCGGGTGAAGGTCGCCAGCATCGGCCCCGCCGGCGAGAAGCTCGTACGCTTCGCATGCATAATCAACGACATGGGACGCGCAGCGGGCAGGTGCGGCATAGGAGCTGTAGCGGGCTCGAAGAGGTTGAAAGCCGTCGCGGTCCGGGGAACAAAGATGAACTCCATCGAGGCTGCCGACGAGGCCTTGCTCAAGGGGTTCCTGAAGAAGATCTACGTGACGATCAGGTCGCATCCAACCGTTCAGATCTACGCGTCGTTCGGAACCGACGGGATCATGGAGATGATGCATGAGTACGGGGACGTTCCGATCAGGTATTTCACCGTCGGTGCCTGGCCTGAGGGCATATTGAGGCTCAGCGGCGAGGCCATGTCTAGGACGATCCTGAGACGGACCTACGCGTGCTTCAGATGTCCCATAGCCTGTGGTAGGATAGTGGAAGTCAAGGAGGGCCCCTATGCGACAAGTGAGGGGATGGGACCAGAGTACGAGACCGTGGCCTCACTCGGAGCCCTCTGTCTGAACGATAATCTGGAATCAGTCGCTAAGGCGAACGAACTCTGCAACCGGCTCGGCATTGACACGATATCAACGGGCAACGCGGTCGCGTTCGCCATGGAATGCTCCGAAAGAGGGCTGATCCACGGCGAAGAACTGGAGGGGATGAAGCTGGAATGGGGTAGCCCCGAGGCTATCCTCGAGATGGTTTCCAGGATCGGAGAGAGGAGAGGGCTCGGCCGCCTGCTCGGCGAAGGCGTCAGGAGAGCTTCTGAGAGTATCGGAAGAGGAGCGGAGGCGATAGCCATGGAGGTGAAAGGATTGGAGGCTCCAATGCATGACCCCCGGGCGTTCAAGGGCCTAGGGCTGCAGTATGCGACGTCTCACAGGGGGGCATGCCACCTTAGAGGCGAGGTGTTTCTCATAGAACAGGGCGAGAGGATACCTGACCTGGGCATTCACGAGAGAGTGCACAGATTCCCCACTGAAGGGAAGGCTCCCATCGTTGCGACGATGCAGAACTGGCATGATGTCTTGGACACCTTGATCCTCTGCAAGTTCACCTACCTGCCACCCGCCTCAGTCTCAGCGCTCCTCTCCATAGTGACGGGCTGGAGGATCCACCTGCCCGAGCTTCTAGAGGTTGGTGATAGAACGTACAACCTGAAGCGCGCCTTCAGCTTGAGGTGTGGGCTCGACGGCGGCCAAGACAGGCTTCCGAAGAGGTGGCTGGAACAGCCGCTGAGCGAGGGCGGCTCGAAGGGCGAGGTCGTGAAGCTGGACGAGATGCTGCCAGAGTATTACAGAGTTAGGGGATGGGACGAGAAAGGCATCCCGACCAAGGATAGGCTCGAACGGTTAGGCCTAGGCGGGGAGGCCTCAGACCTAGACAGCGTTCGGGAGACACAGGCCGCGGACGCCTCAGCCGCTCGGACGCATCCACTTCTCAAGGCCGCCTCCTAGCCTTCGCTTGTAGCACCTCGCCACTCGGTCCATCACGGTGCAGATCCTCTCCCTTGAGAAGCCTCTCTCCTCGCAGAGAAACTCGACAAGGGCTTTCTCGTCGGGCTCCTTGAACTCCACAGGATAGTCGTCTGTCACCGAGGGCTGGAGGAACACCGCTCTGACCTCGCGGTAATCGTCAGGTAGCTTCGATCGCACTTCGCCGGGCAGATCCTCCAGGCGCCCGTGGGTGGTAAGGAGCTTCAACGCGCCTTTGGGGCCTATCCCCTTGACCCCCGCGTTGAAATCTGTCCCGATTAGAATCGCTAGATCAACGAGTTGTTCTCGGACTATGCCGTGGTGGCGGAGCAGATCTTCCAGCTCGATGATCTCAGGCTTCAAGGGCCTGGCAACGCCTTTGCTCGGTAGGAACTCTCTGCCGGATATCGTCATGTACCGCACCAGTCGCGGGGCCCCAAAGAGAAGTGAGTCGAAGTCTCGGCTGTCAGCAGCCCAGACATGCCCCCTCGCCGCCATGTGAGCTGCCTGCGCCTCAGCCTCCCCCGGGGCTTCGAAGTGGGGCACCCCCAGCAACCTGAGCAGCCTCTTTGCATCGTCAAGCATCTCCTTGGTCAAGCTGCCGCTTCTCACAGCCTTCGAGAACGCCTTGGCATAGTCACCCCGCTCCTGAGCCTCCTTCATCTCCCGCAGAGACCTCTGCCTTTGAGCTCTCCGCTTCTCAATCTCGCCCTGCTTCAGAGGCGAAGGCCTACCGTCAAAGATGAAGACTTGGCTTATGCCGTACGCTTCCATGAGATGCGTTGTTCGAAACATAAGGCCCACCAGGTGCGAGGTCACGTGTCCTTCTCCATCCATGAGTGGGGTGCCATCTGGCAAACGTATGAGCGAGAGAAACTGATGGAGAGCGTTGTTCGCATCGGTGGCGAACGTCCTGCCCTCCAGATCTCTGAGAGAGACCACAGTCTTCACGATGATAGGAGCTAGACCAACACCCAGAGTCTGCACCTCCTAGCGGGCCTCAGCACAGAGACCGGCTTCCTCGCTGGCCCGTCGCTACCACCGACACTACAGGCTGCATCACATCGCGGAAGACGTGACGACGCTCTCGACCACCTAGGGCCGAACGTCCTCTTCAGGGGCCAGTCCGCGCCGAGGACCCTCGACCGGGATCTGCCTCATATCGATGAGGATTGAATCCTTCCAGTCGAAGCCCAGACGGCCTCTCTTCGCGACTAGACCAGCGCACTTTTCGAAGACCGACGCTGCAAGTATCGGCAACCCAATCGTTGCGTCCACATACGCCACGGCTTGGCTCACCTTCGGCGGATACTTGCCCCATGAGATCGCCTCCTCGATCGTTGCCCCCGAGAGGCCTCCCCACTTCGGGTCGTCCGTCGTGATCTGGATCGCGTAGGCGTGGCCTGCGTCCTGCTTCAGGCCCAGGAACCTGACGTTGACTCCTGTCTGTTGGACGAAATTCTTCGGCACGCCTCCGCCGATGAAGAATGCGCCTGTCCGCGGCGACCGGGCCATGATCTGCGCCATCTCAAGATTGTCTCTGATCGTGTTTATCACCACCCCTCGCTTCGAGCCGCGCTCAAGCTGATGCCTGGAGAGAGCTATACCGATAGAGCTGTCAGCGATGGAGGGACAGTAAACGGGCACGTTCAACCTCGCCGATGTGGCCATAATCGAGTCCTCATCGTCAAAGTTTCTCCCCAGCTCAAAGAGGTAACGCCTCGACGAACATTCAACAGGTTCCATGCGGTTCGTCAACTCCACGATCTTCTCGTCAACTCTCCTGAAACCCTCCTCGTCCGCGAGCGTGTCATATATCCTGTCAATGGAGAGTTCTCGAAGCCGAGAATCGTCGAGATGCGGGCTTCCTATGAAGTGGTGGACACCCGAGGCCTCGGCTAGGTCATGGTAGAGATTAGCTCCTGTTGACACAACCACATCTACCATGCCTCTCTTCAACAGGTCAACGATTATCTTCCTCATGCCAGCAGGAACCATAGCCCCCGCTATGCCGAGGAAGATGGTGACGCGCTGCTCGTCGCCGAGCATGGCTTCGTAGACGCTGAGGCACCTAGCCAGGTTCCTGCTCTGATAGCTTGTCTCTGCCATCGCTTCGACAAGGTCACTTACCTTCTTCACTTCAGACAGGTCGACCTGCCGGATCCTTCGGCTCAGTAGCTGCTTCTTCGTTAACAAGGTGACCACTGCTCCGAGGTGGCTCAGTTAGTCCTGGCTTCGTCACGAGCCTCTAATAAGTCTGATGACGATGGGTGGACGCGTCAAGTGGACGACCCGGAAGGACAGATTCTCCAATCGAGCCAAGGAGGCGGGTTGTGCCTCACCAAGAGGCGGTCGCGTCTGCAAGGAGAAGAGCCTCCCCGGTGATCTTTCTTTGGCCGTGAGTGCTACCTTTTTACCTTGCACACGACGAGATGGAGAAGAGGCTGCTGACTAACAAGGGATGGTCTTGGCGAAAACCGGAGCCCGTGAGCTTGCAGTGGTCCGCATGGCTTTCGCGGAACACTATCGTGAGGCTGCAGGCTCGATTGAGCCCCCGACAGCTGTGGCCCAGAGGGAGTTCGGCTTCCTGATCTTCCCGCAAAGGGTGATGGTCAGGCATAGAGCCTTCAAGGAGGCAGGAGAGGTCAGGGACTTCATCAGAGAGACTGTGCCGAGTGACTGCTACCACTCATCTGCATACTACCTGGAGCCGACTGAGGACATGGATAGGAAGGGTTGGACCGGCGCCGACCTCGTCTTCGACATCGACGCGGATCACCTTGCCACAGACTGCAAGAAGCTCCACGATCGGTGGCTCTGCCAGGACTGTCAGGAAAAGGGGGTCGGCGGCGCACCTGATACCTGTCCCAGATGCGGCTCTCAAAGATTCAGAGAGGAGACCTGGTTTTGCGAGCAATGCCTGAACGCTGCGAAGAGAGAGACGCTCAGGCTCACAGATTTCCTAGAGAGCGATCTAGGCCTGTCCGCGGCAGAGATACAGGTCTGCTTTTCGGGTCATAGGGGCTACCATGTTCACGTCGAGAGCCCGGCTGTTAGAGAGATGGACCAGTTGGCTCGGAAAGAGATAGTTGACTATGTCTCGGGCACTGGCCTGACCCTCCTTCACCATGGACTAGCTCAGCCAAGTCAGAGAAGGATCGCGCCCACGGCCCCGACCCGGGGCGGATGGAACACTCGACTGGTGA
>Ga0315306_10001272_pt1 | contig 12088 bp, 4 predicted proteins | sample TDP1_MG_FD_203803 | JGI IMG/M metagenome (GOLD analysis project Ga0315306, IMG submission 203803) | Freshwater sediment microbial communities from Lake Towuti, South Sulawesi, Indonesia - TDP1 | ecosystem: Environmental > Aquatic > Freshwater > Lake > Sediment | place: Indonesia: South Sulawesi... | reverse complement strand
GACACATCTGAAGGCACTGCTGAGTGCCAGGTCCTGTAGTAAACTGTCCATATGCTGGTGGAGATTGAGGTTACGCCTGTGAGCGGATAGACAAACTTCCCAAAGAGTTGTCTTCCAACAGCGCCAAGAGACATCGATAGGTTGACCCCCGCGGAATCTGCGCTTTCCTTTTTCAGGAGGCGGTAGTCTGCGCCAGCTATTGTTGTGTTCTCTCCATGTGCGTAGAGTGGCTGGGACGAGGTTGCGCTTGCGTAGCTGCTAAAAATCATGTAGACTTCGTCGTTCAGCTGCAGGTCGCTTAAGGAGCCAGAGATTAGAGAGGTTAAGCCTTGGAGATTGTATCCGGAAGGATAGTACGTGTTGACAGGATCGAAAAGGGAGTCAGAATTGGTTTTGTTCTGGCTGTTCAGAATGGCAACGGGAGAAAGTTGGTCTGTTAGGGTTTTGGGCTGCGCTACTGTTGTAGCCAATATCATGAGTAAGATGGAGATGACTAGGGTTAGGCGTTTCACTATCCCTTTCTCCCTCTCTAATACTCTCTTTTTTGCCTGCTTATTTAAACAGTTCCGTAATAAACTTCTATATCCGTCCGCCTTTTATAGAGTTTATTCTAAAGTCCGGAGTACCTTTTCTTCCTTTAGGATTTTTTAGGAAATTTTCAGCAGCGATCGCCGCTTCTTTGACCAGGCTTTTGCCATGATAACCGTTGTTAATGACATGATTGTGAAGAGGAGCGGAATAATGCTTGTTGGAAATTCCGGGATTACCTCTGTGCTTTGCACTTGGATTTTACGGGTTGAGTGCCAGTATGTGAAGTATAGTGAGGTGTGGGTGGCGTTGGAGCTTTGAATCAATTTGAGTGGCGGATTTCCGTCGACGTAAACAGTGAATGATCCCCACATTAAGCTTTTGGGTATAGTTATGTTGCAGAAGCCTTTCGTGTCCTCTAGTCCGGTGGCGTTGAAACTGATTTCTCCTCCAGGAGCCAGCGTGGTGAATGTGAAGTTTGAGATCGATGAGTTGCTTACTGTCACGACATTGTAGGTGGTGGGTTCAACCGTGATTTGGTATGTGTTGGTGACTTGCTTCACTAGGTTAAATTGGGCGGTCTTGGTTGCGAGGTCTTCTCCTGGAATGTAGCCAGTAACGTAGACGTTGTAAGTTCCTAGTTTTGCCTGTACCGATTTGGGGTTTAGTTTAAAGGTTTGCTGATAAGCCCCTTTTGATAATGCTGTGGCTGAAGGAGTGCTTTGAGGCGTGGTTAGGGAGCCTCCTCCCATTTCTACGATTTGGAAGGGTGCGGCGGTTTCTGGGACGTAGGGATGTCCGTTGTACGGTGGGTATGGGTAGTCAGAACAGATTGACACGAAAGCGTTTGCGCTTCCGAGAGAAGCCCAGCTTGGGATTGGCATGGGAAACAGACTAGTGAATACGCTGTTGTTGCCCAGGAGAGGGTATCCGGATAGGCATGGGACCGCGGCTAGACTAACGGAGTTTGAATCGTAAATGGTGATGGAGATTGTCAGGTTCATCATGTTTGTGGGGTCTGGGTGAGTATTTTTTAAGGTGATGTTGAAATAGGCTACGTCAATTCCTCGGATGTAACTGTCTTTGGGGTTGCCATAAATGTCTGAGGGGTATACGTTGATGACTTTTAGGAAGCTCGGTGCGAGATTTGTTCCGGTTTGGGATGTTCGGATGATCATTGGTTCGCCGTTTGGGCTGTTTATCCATACGGCGACTAATCCTTCTGCGGGATTTCCATATGCAGTTAGATCTCCGTAAACGTTTATGTCTTCACCGGGTAGGTAGGATGACTTACCCATTGACACGGTGATAGACAACTCTGGGGATGCGTGCGCTATCGACGTTGTTATTAATAGTGCGAGGATGAGTAGGACGGGTTTTGTTCGGTTTTTCAATTTCGACTTTCACCTCGTGGTTTAAAAAAACAAAAAAGGGAAAGTGGGGGATAGGTTTGGCTTAGCCCTAAACGATCATGAAGTTTATTGTGACCTCTGGGCTGTAGGCTGTTCCGCCTAGGTGTGGATAGTTGTTGTAGACGCCCGCGTATCCTGTTCCTTCTCCAAGCTGTGCCCACGTTGGAATCATTATGCTTCCTGTCAGTGTGGTGGTGCCTGGCACGAACAGTCCTGAGAAGGACCATCTGCCAAGTAGTTGACCCCAAGAGTCGAACTCTGTTTCGGTCACAACTGCAAACACGTTCACGTTGTCGTTGTTCTTGACTTTGATTGTGAAGGTCCATAGCGAGCCTCTCGCGACGGTCGCGGCTCCTGTCTTGCTGGTGATCACCATCTTCCAGTTGAAAGCAAATGTGACCGTGTCTGTGCCCTTGTATCCCATCAACTCGGCTGTGGCGTAGACCGTGTACGTTCCGAATGGCTTGTACTGAGACAACTTGAAGGGCGCCAATTGAATCTTACCGTTTATGTCTGTTACTGGGGCTCTGTCCAAGACAACTGTTCCTGTTGGGTCTCTCACCGAGATGGCTACGGTGACGCCTGACTGTCCCACTCCCATCCAGGTTACGAGGGCCGAGATGATTATGTCCTCGCCTGGCAGGAACAGGGCGCCAGCGGTTTTCTGAGTGTAGACGTCAACCAAGAGGGTTGGTACGTTGTCGAAGAAGCTGTCGTATGTGTCGTGCGGCAGCGATTCTCCGGTGCTTGTTCCGAGTTTGGTGTCATAGAGGTCTAACGGGGTCTTTCCTGTGCCAGTTACTTTGAAGGTGATCTTGGCTAGCCTGCCAGAGCCGGTTACTCCACTGGATACGCCATATCGCGTTATGGCGAGCCATACTCTGCCTAGGTCTTCGCGTGTTTCGTTCTTGCCCACGAAGGTTCCGGAGCCTGGGGGTGAAGTTCCTTTCTTCAGGAATTCTCCTTCCTCAACCTTATCAACGTCCAGCAACAGTGTTTCGTAGCCTAGTTTGAACTCGAAGCCGAAGAGGTCTAAGGCGTCAGTGATGTTTATGTCGATTGAGAAGAACTTGCCAGGTGTCAATGCCGGATTCTTTATTGTTGCAGGCAATGCCGCAAGCGTGGCTTTTGGAACAACGTTCAAGTACTGACCAGGAACCAGTGTTATGGCTGCAGGTTTGATCGGCGCTCCGTTTTTTTCAGCGATTTTGGCGTCATATATGGTCAGCGCGCTGACGGCGGGTTTGACGTTGCCATAGAAGGTGACGTTCGCCACTTTTCCACTGCCCGAACCCTCTAGTCCTGCAGCGAGTGTGACGTTTACCATCGCGTAGCCGCCTGGGTCATTGATCGTCTTGGTGAATGTTGTGGCTCCGAAGCTTGAGAGGAAGGGTCCTTCCTTCGCGTCCGTGGCGTCTAGGACGCTAGTGTCGTAGCCGAGCTTCATCTCTATGCTGTGAACATTGTAGGCATTCGCAATCATTAGGTCAACCGTGAAGGTCACGGGAACAATTCCTGGGTACCCAACAGAGGATGGGAAAACAGAGATTGTTATTGGGCTGTGGAAGTCACCGTCTTGAGGAGTAAACGGAATTGGTGTCGCCGTCGAATCGCCGAGCTTGGTGTCAACATTTGCTGCTCCAAGATCGAGATCACTTTGCCCTGCAACTAGCACTATGAACCCGATTTGCACTAAGGTGAAGCTGCCCGTTTTTCCTGGCGGGGGATCAGTGAACGTAATTGTGAACTCCACGTACTGGTTGTATTTTGACGTGTCCAAGGGGAAATAGGCTCTACCAGCAACGACGTCTCCAGGAGTAATAGTGGTGTGATTCAGCACCATGCCTTTATTGTTGTACTTGAGCTTCACCGTGAAGCCGTAGATATCTACGACATTATCCACTTTCACAGTGACGCTAAAGGTACCGCCCGCAGCTTTGTATGATTGTGTCGGATCTACTCTGACCACTGCCAAAGCGGAGACAGGTCCAACACCTATCAATGCCATGCTCATGACAAGCAACAGAACGAGAGATATCCCTGTCACTCTACCCATTTTTCCATTCATGTGCCTTTCTCCTTTCTCTTTTCAGCAATATTAGATGACTAGATGACAAATTTAAGAGTTTCTCTAATAATTCTCTATAAAAAAATACCTTACGCATCCAATGTTATCACAAAAGCGAAAATATAAGGCAACAGAGACTCTTTCTAGACTTGCCTTCCGAAATTTATCCCAACAAGAATCAAGTCGAACACATCTATAATATCATCACTGTTCAAATCAGCGTACTCATTCCAGTTGCCCTCTCCGGGCTTTGAACCGAAGGCAATGCCAACCCTGATTAGATCGAAGACGTCGACGATGCCGTCGTCTTTCACGTCGCCCATCAGCCTCACGACCACAGTGCCATCGGTAAACGCGTTGTCAGAGGGCACAGAATCGCCTGGAAGCAAAGCCTTCGCCTCGATCGTGTAGACGGTGTGCACCGTCACACTAGTTGTGTCCCACGAGAACGTCAACACTCTTGTCTCCCCAGCCGCCAAAGAGACACTCTGTGTCCCAACAGTGTAGTTGAGGCTGTAAGTGACGTTGTAGGCATACACCGAGACATCAAAGGTTTCAACCACATTCCCCTTATTCCTCACAACAACATCAATACTGACCGTCTTGTTCTCGTAGACCCATCCCCGCAACGGCGTCACGCCCAGAACAGCCACATCATGCACCTCAGCAGGATAAACTGTCACTGTGCCATCTGTGAAATTGTTGTCAGCGGTATCCGTTTCTCCAAGCAGAGGAGGCACTTCAGCACTTATCTCGAAGGCACCCACTTGTGCAGGAACCCAAGAGGTGCTAAACGTAGTCGCAAGAACACTTGGATCCAAATCACTGACTGGAATCGCTCCGACCAGACTTAGGTTGGCAAAAACGTTGATATCGAAAGACTCAGGCACGTTGCCTTCATTCTGAACAGTCACATTAATGTCGAAAGAGCCGCCGACGTACATCCAAGGAGGCAACACCGAAACGTCTAGAACAATTATATCGTGTATAGGAGCCACAACCACCACAGGGCTGGGGTACGTGAAGGTGTTATCTGCCAAATCGGTTTCGTCGGGCACTCGGCTGGCTGCAGCCTTCACAGTATAACTACCTGGAGCCACTCCGCTTGTGTTCCAGACAAAAGTCAAAGTGGCGTTTGCATCCTTCGGCAAATCCACATGTGAGACGCCAATAAGACTGCCGTCATAGGTGGCATTAACGTCAAAGCTCTCAGCCACATCGCCGTGATTCTCAACGGTTACATTTATAGAAATGAGACCCCCAACAACCACTTGAGTTGGCGAAACCCTTACACCCAGAACAGCTACGTCGTGGATATAGGGCGGGATATAAGACACCCGAAACTCAGCCAAGTCCACTTTTACGTAGAAGCGCAAGTTAGTCAACTTGACACCTCTGACCTTAATCCACCAGTTTCCGGCACCATCGCGAAAACTAGACGGATTAGTAGTTATAGTCTGACTTTTCGTTTCATCAACATTCGCAGTCGCGTTAGAGGTATATGCGATGTAGCCGTCTCCACTGCCTGGATAACCTCCAAGCGTGTAATTGTAAAGCTGCAGAGTCACTGCCACACTCCCCACAGTCCATTGACTGTCAATCGTCCAAACCAACTGAGTCCAAGCATACGTGTTAGACGAGCCAGTAAACACAACTTCCACAGCGTGCTCAGTGTACTCGGGAATCTCAACGCTCGAGTCGGCGCTGACCGTTGTGAACGTAGCTTTAGCCGTAGACGAACCCGAAGGCGTAGCGGTCACGTGCAACCAATACTCAACGACCAAGATGTAGTTGCTCAAATCGAAATTCGAAGCCGACGCGTAACTAAAGGAAAACTTTGCTGTTTGCGCATTCAGCACATCCGTTCCCGAAGCATCCACACTGAAGAGATTCGAATAGAAAACACCAGCAGCCGTGACAGAGTAAACCCATATCTCGATATGACCAACATCGTCCCTGTTCGACGCAATAGTGAGATTGAATCTCCATGTTCCAGCTGGAACCTCCCTCCCATAGACACCATCACTGCGCCACCCATAACCCTTGTAAGCACCTGAACTTGGCGTCCCAGACGCAGTGCTTGTCGTGAACGGATCGACAAAGAAGTTTGCCACCGTGGTTCCATACCTCACAGCAGTTGCCGTATCAGCAGCACCAGCCGTACCAGAAAGCTGCCGATAGTCAGTTCCAAAACCCACAAGCGACGTACTGCCAAGGTAATAAACCGCTTTTCCAAGGACGCTGCCAAAACTCTTGAAAGTCATGTACGAACTATCATCAGACCGCAAATCACTCAAGGAACCAGAAACATAGGGCACAGAACTATACAATGAAGGATAATACGCTTGAACCACCTCAGAGAAGCCAAAAGGTATCGAAATCGTCGCTGACAAACAAGCCACAACGATCAGCGCCGACAAAAATAACCCCTTTCTCTTCCCCCTAAACAACCCTTCCCTCTCTCCAACAATTAAAAGCTAAGCACCGCAAATTTAAGGGTTCCTTGACATTCCTCTTACAAAAACCGCGAAGAACGTTGAAGAACAACAAGGAAAATTTAAGCATACATCTCAATTTCTGCTCCAAATCGAACTCAACGCGCCTTACAAGCCCTTCAAGAATGCAAAAAAGTGGAGGAAGGATTGCCTTCAGCAAGTTTTTCCGTAGTTTAATGCCGCCATTATCAAGTCGAAGATATCGATGTACTCCAGCGATGGACCCACCTGGCTCAAATCGGCTTCTGGATCGTAGTTGGGGTCTCCCGGCTTTGAGCCAAACGCAAGACCAATCAGGATTAAGTCGAAGACGTCGACCAGCCCGTCCTCGTTAACGTCTCCCATAATCTTCACCTTAACCGTGCCTACGGTTGTAAGCGAGTTGTCTCCGGTGTCGAGTTCCTTCGGAAGTATTGTAACCTCTGCCTTCACAGTGTAATGGGTGCAAGCCCTCACAAGGGTGGTGCCCCACGGGATGTCCAGCGTCATCACTTGACCAGGCGTCAGAGTAATGGGCACTGTGTCGACCAAATAGTTGAGACCAGACGTGGTGTTGTAAGCGTTAACCGTAACATCGAAGGTTTCAGTTGCTGTCCCCTCGTTCTTGACCACAACAGTAACGTTGAACGGATTGCCCTGATACACCTTGGGGCTCGACAAGTCGACGCTTAACACGGCAATATCGTGTAAATAAACGGTCACCAGTTTCCATTCAACGTCGCTCAAGCCCTCACTGTCGGCAACTGTCAGAGTCACGTTGTACGTTCCAGGCGTCATGTAGACGTGGTCCGCAACCACGCCATAGGCATCAATGACTCCGTCGGTCTCAAAGTCCCAAGCGTAGTCGGTGATAGTTCCACCGTTGGGAGTCGAAGACGACGCATCAAAGCTCACGGTTTCCGTTATACTAGGTTCGGCTGGAATATAAGTGAAATTCGCTTTTGGATAGCTAATGACTGTTACGAGTTTCCAGGTCGTATCGGTCAGGTTGTCGTTGTCGGCAACGGTCAAAGTGACGTTATAGATTCCAGTGGTTAGGAACGGATGAGAAACCGTCTCACCATAGGCGTCAACTATGCCGTCGCTCTCGAAGTCCCAAGCGTAGCCCGTGATAGTGCCGTCTGCATCGCTGCTAGCCGACGCGTCAAAGGAAACATCGTCACCCGCATTCGGTGGTGTTGGCTCAGGTCCACGCACAGAGGAGTACGTGAACGAAGCCACTGGTTCCGCGTAGACTCTTATCAACTTCCAGTCGCTGTCGCTTAACGCCTCACTGTCTGTAACGGTTAAGGTCACGTTGTAGGTTCCGTGCGCCGGAAAAGCGTGGTCCACGATCATGCCATGAGCGTCAATGAAACCGTCTGTCTCGAAATCCCAGGCGTAGTCAGTTATGGTGCCTCCGTTGGGAGTGGAAGCAGAAGCGTCAAAAGAAATCACCTCGCCTTCTAATGGATTCGGTGGAGAATAAATGAAGCTGGCTGTAGGTGGCACACCAAGTGATATCAGTTTCCACGTGCTGTCCGTGAGGCTGTCATTATCGGTCACGATTAAGGTCACGTTGTATGCCATAGGCAGGGTGAAGGTGTGCTCCACAACCATCCCGTGAATATCAATGACGCCATCGGTCTCGAAGTCCCAAGCGTAATCGGTTATAGTGCCATCAAGGTCGAGGCTTAGCGAAGCGTTGAAAGTTATTGGTTCGTTCAAAGCGGGTGGAATGGGATAATAATAAAAGTCGGCTACAGGGGGCGCATAAACTTTCACCAGCTTCCAAGCACTGTCGCTCAGCCCTTCACTGTCAGTGACAACCAAGGTCACATTATGGGATGCTGCTGTTGGGTAAGGATGCGTCACAATCACGCCGTGTGCATCAATGACTCCGTCGGTCTCGAAGTCCCAAGCGTAGTCAGTGATGGTTCCGCCGTTAGGAGTCGAAGACGACGCATCAAGAGTGACTGTTTCGTCGACCAACGGGCGTTCTGGCGTATAAGTGAAGTTGGCATCAGGCGGCGCGATCACCAGAATGGTTTTCCACGTAGCGTCAGTCAGCTCGTCGTTGTCGGTCACGGTCAAGGTGACGTTGTAGATTCCAGTGGTTGGAAACGGATGAGAAGCGATCTCACCATGGGCGTCGATGACGCCATCGGTTTCGAAGTCCCAAGCGTGGTCTGTGATGGTGCCGTCCGAGTCGCTGCTGGCTGAACCGTCAAAGGAGACTGTGTCGCCGACGTGGGGTGAAGCGGGTTCAGAGCCTCGCACTGAAGAGTACGTGAATGAGGCTACTGGAGGAACGCAGATTTTCACGGATTTCACCGTGCTGTTGGTTAAGCCAGCGTCGTCGGTGACTGTGAGGTTCACGTTGTAAGTTCCTGTAGCCGTGTACGCGTGCGTTATGTTAGAAACTGTTACGATGGTCACGTTAGCGTCACCAAAATCCCATCTGTAACTGACTACTGTTCCGTCTGGATCAGAGCTGGTCGAGGCATCGAAGTTTACGGGTTGGTCGACAAGGGGGCGGTCAGGTGCATAAGTAAATCTGGCTACTGGCGGAAGCGGACCCACCGGCGGCGCGGAAAGCTCAATGTAAGTGTAATCCTGATAGAACTCTTGAGGTTTGTTGCCACTCACTTTGTAATATACGCGCAATCTCATCTCACCGCCGCCACCAACGTAATTCGCTAGGTTCGCAGTCAAGCTGTAGATATAACTGGCATCCGAAGTGGACGAAACGCTGAACAAGCTTTCCCAAAGGAGTGTGCTATAATTATAAATATACATGACAACTGGGCGAGTTCCGTATGTGACGTGAGCTTCAGAAAAAACGTCGATCTGAGTCAGTTTGGTTGGATCCAACGTTGTTGAGAAAAACATTGACACATCGATGGCGTAGTCCTGTCCCGAGGGTTGAGAGTGGGTTGCGTTGATCTGATACCACTGGTCGTCTGAAAGATGGCTGAGTGTGTGACTCGTGACTTCTATCCCGTTAGTGACAATCGTGCTGGTAGAGTATATTCTCTCGGTAGTTGCATACGAAGGTGGAGATAAAAGCGTCAATGCGGTGAGCAAGGCAAAAGAAACAACGATTATCGTTACTGCCTTTCTATTCATGCGTATGCCCTTCTCCTCTCTCTTTTATTCTTTTTAGTCAATGGATATTAGGCTCAAAGTTTACTTAAGGATTTCTGGACAATAATTCTATGAAAAAACTCCTCTGCCCAATTCCAATTCAGACTATTATTATCTATTTTTTTCACAAAAAAAGAGGAGGGGAAAGAGTGGTTCTTAAGGGGCTGTTCTTCCGAAGTTTATTCCTGTCAGTATTAGGTCGAAGACGTCGATGATGCCATCGTTGTTCAGGTCTGCGTCTGGATTCCAGTTGCCGTCTCCGGGTTTGGAGCCGAAGGCTATGCCGATCTTGATGAGGTCGAAGACATCAACTACTCCGTCACCGTTCACGTTGCCCATCAGCTCCACGTACACGGTACCGTCGGTAAGCGTGTTGTCTGAGGGGACAGAATCATCTGGAAGTAAGGCCTTCGCCTCGATCGTGTAAACAGTGTGTAGTCTCACGATGGTTGTGTCCCACGGGAATGTCAATGTCTTTGTCTCCAAAGGCCCTAAGGTGACGCTCTGTGTTCCAACAGTGTAGTTGAGGCTGTAGGTAACGTTGTATGCATATACATAAACGTCGAAGGTTTCTGCTGCTGCTACTTTGTTCTCGACAACAACCGTGATGTTGAAGGGGTTGCCCTCATACACTTGTGTGCCTGACGGAGTGACGCTTAACACTGCGACATCGTGTTCCGTGACTTCGTTGACAGTGACCTCAACATCTTCAAAATCCTCGAGCAAACTGTCGGACACAATGATTCTTATTGTGTAGACGCCAGGACCCTGAGCCTCGGTAGGAATCCAGCTGAACACGCCCGTCGTGGCGTCAATTGACGCACCAGTGGGAGCGCCAGCGCCTAACGAGAAGGTTAAGGCTTGAGAGGGAATGTCAGTGTCCGTAGCCGAGGCAGTGAATGTCAGTAGCTCCAATTCATTAACTGATTTGGGACCAATGGGATCTAACACTGGGGGAACATTGACCTCGTTAACTGTCACCGAAACGTCTTCGTAGTCGGTTAGGCTGCCGTCTGACACGATGATTCTAATAGTGTGAACGTCTGGACCTTGAGCCTCTGAAGGTGTCCATGTGAAAACGCCCGTTGCAGCATCAATAGAAGCGCCAGCTGGGGCGCCAACACCCAGAGAGAACATCAAGGTTTGCGGAGGCAAGTCTGGGTCAGAGGCGGTTGCGGTGAAGGTCAACAGAGTTAGTTCATCGACCACTTTATCGCCGATTGGATCCAGCACAGGCGCTAGATTGACTTCGTTTACAGTGACCTCGATATCCTCATAGTCTTCAAGTGAGCCGTCGAACACAATAACCCTAATGGTGTAGACTCCTGGACCTTGAGCCTCGGTTGGAGTCCAAGTGAAGACTCCAGAGGGGGCATCAATAGAAGCGCCTTCAGGAGCACCAGCGCCAAGCGCCCACCACAGGATTTGTAGAGGCAAATCTGGGTCAGAAGCGGTAGCTGTGAAGGTCAGCAGAGTCAGTTCATCAACTATTTTGTCACCAACAGGGTCGAGCACGGGAGCCAAATTCACCTCGTTAACGGTCACAGAAACGTCCTCGTAGTCTTCGAGAGAACCATCGGATACAATCACTCTTATAGCGTAGACTCCTGGACCTTGCGCTTCTGTTGGAGTCCAAGTGAACACACCAGTGATGCTATCTATAGAAGCTCCTGTCGGAGCACCAGCACCCAAAGAGAACGTCAGAGCCTGCGCTGGAAGGTCTGGATCGGATGCGGTTGCAGTGAATGTTAACAATTCTAATTCGTTGACGGACTTTGAACCAATCGGGTCTAACACAGGTGCCAAATTGACTTCGTTGACTGTGGCGTCGATGTCCTCGTAGTCTTCGAGCGAGCCATCTGAGACAATGATTCTAATGGTGTAGAAGTTTGGACCTTGAGCCTCGGTTGGAGTCCATGTGAACAAACCAGCTGATGTGATCGACGCGCCTGGCGGAGCACCAGCACCCAAAGAGAACGACAAGGTTTGCGGTGGAAGGTCAGAGTCGCTCGCAGTTGCTGTAAAGGTGAGCAATTCCAATTCGTTGACTGATTTGGAGCCAATGAGGTCGAGCACTGGGGCGGAGTTCACTTCGCTGACGGTTACACTGATGTCCTCAAAATCCTCAAGGGCGCCGTCCGAAACAATGATTCTTATTGTGTAAACATCAGGACCTTGAGCTTCTGTAGGAGTCCAAGTGAACACTCCAGTGTTGGCATCGATGGAAGCGCCCTCAGGGGCACCAGCACCCAAAGAAAACGTTAAGGACTGAACAGGTATATCTGAATCGGACGCTGTTGCGGTGAATGTGAGCAATTGTAGTTCATCGACAGACTTTGCGCCAATTGGGTCTAACACTGGAGCGAGGTTTACCTCGTTGACGGTCACGCTGACGTCTTCGTAGTCTTCGAGTGAGCCGTCTGACACGATAACCCTGATGGTGTATCCTCCTGGTCCCT
>Ga0315306_10001271_pt1 | contig 12090 bp, 12 predicted proteins | sample TDP1_MG_FD_203803 | JGI IMG/M metagenome (GOLD analysis project Ga0315306, IMG submission 203803) | Freshwater sediment microbial communities from Lake Towuti, South Sulawesi, Indonesia - TDP1 | ecosystem: Environmental > Aquatic > Freshwater > Lake > Sediment | place: Indonesia: South Sulawesi... | reverse complement strand
AAATACTCAACCGTGCCATCGGCGTTGATGCGAGCTGTAGCTCTTCTCGCAGCCCAGCATTGAAAAGCTACTGCAACAGGATAAGAGGCTGGATGTCTATGAGCGTAGTCTACTTTCACGCCTAACACTGTGAACTTGCCGCCTAAACCCATAGGTCCAATTCCAGTGGAGTTGGCAGCCTCGTAAAGCTCGTTTTCCAGCTTTGCTAACTGAGGATCAGAGTTCGACTCGTTTAAGGGTCTGAGCAGCGATGCTTTGGCTAGTTTCATGGCTATATCTGCGCCTCCTCCGGCTGCTACGCCGACAATTGTGGGTGGGCATGGCATGGCGCCTGCTTTTATGATTGCGTCGATGGCGAATTTCTTTAAGCCGTTGACGCCTTCGCCTGGTGTTATCATGCCTATTGAGCAGACGTTTTCTGAGCCTCCGCCTTTTGGAAACGCTGTTATCTCTATTGCATCAGTTTGGTTGATTTCCCAGTTGATGTATGGGATGTAGCGTCCTGTGTTGTCGCCTGTGTTCTTCTGAGTGAATGGGTCTACCGTGTTGGGTCGAAGCGGTATCTCCTTCGTGGCTCTTCTAGTTGCGTTTTGAAGAGCGGTTTCGATCTTATCCAAGCCTTTGGCTTTGGCTCCTGCTTTGACATAGAATATGATTATGCCCGTGTCTTGACACAAAGGAGTGTTTTCTTTTTCAGCTAGCTCGATGTCTTTCAGGATAGCCTCGAACTGGACTTTTCCAGCTTCGCTCGTCTCTTCTTTGTAGGCGCGTTTCAACGCTTCTTTCACGTCGCTTGGCAGTTGGACAACAGCCAGCTTCAGCAGACTGACGGCTGTGTCCTCGATAACTTTCTCAATTGGCAGCATTCTTTTCTCCCTCATGAAGAGCATACGAGATGAGCATTCTCACCAATATAATTTGCGCTGACCGCTCTCTACACAGCTACTCGTCAACATAATTCGGATGTTCTCTTTGAATTGTCATCGTCACATCTCCTGACACAACTCGTCTGAGAGTCTGATCTTTCATTCTGACAATTAGGGCTCCATCACTGTCTATGTCAACTGCCACGCCTTCAATCTTCTCGCCGTTGCTTTCGACTCTAACGTGTGAACCCAGAAAGTTCGTCAACCTTCGCCAATCGTTTAAGACAAGTTCATACCTATGGTTTCTGAGCATTTCATAATAGGATTCAGCTTCTTCCAGCAGTCTACATAGCAGAGTCTCAAGCTCTACGTCTTTTCCCAACTGCTGCTTCAAAGTAGTCGCCGAATCTCTAAGATGAACCGGCAAAGCATCGATATTGAAGTTAGCGTTGACGCCTACGCCCAACAACACATATTTCAATAGCGTGCCCTTGATTTCGCCTTCCGTGAGTATGCCACAGACTTTTTTCTCGTCAATTAGAACATCGTTTGGCCATTTGATTTCAGTCTTCAAATCATAAAGCTTGCTGATTGTCTTCGCAACGGCAACAGAAGCCAGCAGCGTCAACCGTGTTGCTTGTCTAGCCAGCACACTTGGTCTGAGGATTATCGAGAACCACAATCCGCCCTGAGGCGATGTCCATTCTCGACCAATACGTCCCCTGCCTCTTATCTGAGTTTCAGCGAGAACAATCGTTCCTTCTCTAGCGCCTCTCGTAGCCAGCTCCTTGGCAAAATCATTTGTTGAAGTCAATTCTCGAAAATACAAAGCGGCTTGGCCAAGAATCCTTGTCTTCAAGCATTGTCTAATCTTTGAAGGCTGCATCCTCAATGTAAGCCCCAGAGATGATAGGCAGCTAACGCCTCTTAAGCAACGATTATCAACTGCCTGGATTCTGCGGGCGCAATGCCTTCTATCACCTGCTCATCAGAAGCGCGAGAAGAGGCGCTAATGCTCAACCAATTCTATTAATGCGTTTTTTGTGCTTTTTGGGTGAATAAAAGCGATTTTTCTTGCTATGGCGCCTGGTCTGGGCGTCTCATCAATCAATGTCATGCCTTTGTCTTTCAGTTCTTTAAGATGGTTTTCAATGTCTGAGACCTCAATAGCGATGTGGTGAATGCCTTCACCTCGAGAAGCCAGGAACTTCGCAACTGGGCTATCATCGCTCGTCGGTTCAATCAACTCGATTTTGGTGTCTCCAACGTAGAGCACGGCAATCTTGACCTTCAGTGGTTCAACCACTTTGACTTCTCCGACCCTTAGACTCAGCTTTCGTTCATAGATTTGAAGTGTGTCTTCGATGCTGTTCACAGCGATGGCAACGTGATCAAAACCTTTAATCAAGAAGTCTTCCACCTTGCCAATCATTTATTTGCCGTCATGAGTTAAACTTTATGCACAGCTTCAGCAGAATGCACTTATCCTGAGTGTTTCAAGGAGAAATTGACACGGTTTGAAGACTGAGATGACAAGCGTTGATGTTGCAGCCATAGTCCACGAACTTAATCAAGTTATTAGCAACGCTCGAATAGAAAACATATACCAACTCAGCCCGACAAGATTTCTGCTCCGATTACACAAAACCAGCCAGCCAACACTGCAGCTCTTGATTGAAGCAGGCAAGAGGCTTCATCTGACTGCATACGCAATGGAAAAACCTCTCAAACCTCCAGTTTTCTGCATGACCTTGAGGAAACACATCAACAATGGCATAATTGAAGACATAAGGCAACATGAGTTTGAAAGAACCATCACGTTTAGGATAAACACAAAGCAAGGAACGATGCAGCTCATTGCGGAATTGTTTGGAGAGGGAAACATCATCCTTACCAATCAGCAAGGAATGATTGTCACGGCTTTGATTTTCAAAAAGATGCGTGACCGAAGCATACTGAGAAACGTAACTTTCCAACATGCCCCTTCAAGTGGGAGAAACCCCTTTAACATAACGCGCGAGCAATTAGAGGAACTTAAGAGCTATGGTCAACTAGAGGTTGTGCGCGGTCTTGCAAGGTTTCTTAGCATAGGTGGACTATACGCAGAGGAAGTGTTGCTCCGGGCGAATGTGGACAAGAACACTTCTTGCGAAGCGTTAACACAGCAGCAACTTGACGCAGTTTTCACTCAACTCAGCGCTATATTGTCCATTTTGCGAGAAGGAAAGCTTGACCCTGTGACTGTAATTAGTGCCGAAGGAGAATTGGCTGACGCTGCACCAATCAGATTGAAGAAATTCGAACCGCTGAAGACAAGGCATTATGAATCATTCAACGAAGCCCTTGACCAATACTATGCGCAAACGTCCCATGCTGCACAAGTTTCTGAAGCCCAAAGACAATACGAAAGCGAACTGAGCAGGCAACAACGGATGCTGCAAGACCAGCAGACAACAGTGGAAGAAGCCCAGAAATCGATTGAACGAAACAAACACATAGGCAACCTCATTTACAGCCGTCTGAATGAACTGCAACTTCTGCAACTGCGGATAAATGAAGCCAAGCAAAGAGGCGAAGACTGGAAAGAGATAACCAAGGGGCTCGATGAAGAAAAACAGAGAGGGCTGTCTCCAGCCATTTATTTCGACTCGTTAAACCATAAAAACATGGTTCTCAACGTCTCTGTCAGTGACACGGTTTTTCCGATCCAAATGAACCGTTCCATTCAAGCAAACGCGGCAGACTACTATGAGAGAATGAAGAAGGCTCAGAGAAAACTTGAGGGCTCAGAAAAAGCAATGAACGAAACAAGACGAAGAATCGAAGGGCTGCAGAAACAGTGGAGTCAAAAACTCGAAGAAACTCGTGCGGAAACCCCCACAAAGCGCATGAAAAAGGCATGGTATGAGAAGTTTAGGTATTGCCATTCCTCTGACGGCTTCTTGGTCCTTGCTGGCAGAGACGCCATCACAAATGAGATCTTGATAAAGAAGCATACGGAACCCAACGACATTGTATTCCACGCTGATATTATCGGCGCCCCTTTCGTAGTCGTCAAGACAGAGGGCAAAACTCTCAGAGAAGAAGTCATTCAAGAAGCCGCTCAATTTGCTGCGTCATATTCCAGAGCGTGGCGGGAAAAACTTGCCGCAATAGACGTTTATTGGGTCCGCCCGAACCAGGTCAGCAAAACAGCTCCAAGCGGTCAGTATTTGGAGAAAGGTGCATTTGTCATTCAAGGTGCGAAAAACTACATAAGAAAAGCATCTCTACGAGTTGGCATAGGCTTGCAGAGGTCAGACGAAAAACTAAATGTGGTTGGAGGGCCGGTCAATGCAATTCGAAAACATGCGGACATGTATGTCGAAGTTGTTCCAGGAGAAGAATCGAGCGCAAAACTAGCCAGACAAATCAGGCAGCAGCTATTTGAGAGAACAAGAATAGAAGACCGCGAAAGAATATCGAGACTCCCTCTGGAAGAAATACAGCAATTCATTCCATATGGCAAAGGCACAGTCGCCACAGCCAAGTGACATCTTATTTTTCCTCAAATCTTTTAAACCGCTTAGGCGGTAACATCCACGACCCAATCAACAAACGTTTAATATGTCTGAGGCAATCACGTATTGGAGGAGAACCAACGATGTCAGAGCTAGGCTTGAGACCACGCATGCTCGTCAAAGATGTCATGACAAGCCCAGTCATAACCATCAACGAAGACGGCATAGCACACGAGCTAGCCAAACTCATGGACAAAAACGATGTGGGCTGCATAATCGTAACAGACAAAGAAGAAAAGCCAGTCGGCATAGTAACTGAACGTGACCTGATCACACGTGTCTTAGCCAAGAATCTCATAGCGAGCAAGGTGAAAGCTAAGAAGGTCATGACATCGCCTCTGCTGACTATTGACCCTGATGAACCTCTGGCTGAAGCAGCGAGAAAAATGAGCAGACTTAACGTGAGAAGACTGGGAGTCATATACAAGGGAAGCTTGGTTGGCTTAATCTCCAGCAAAGACATACTTTCAGTCACGCCTGAGCTTCTTGAAACGATTCAAGAACAGGCTAAGATCGATAAAGAACCTGTGCCTGAGGAAGCTCCCGAGCCCCGTGCCTTAGCAGGATACTGTGACCATTGTGGAAGGTGGTCAGACTCCCTAAAGGAAGTTGAAGGTCAAATACTATGCGATGAATGCCAAGTCGAACTTAAGGGTGAATACTAGACAGCAGCATGTCTTGAGGTAGGATGGTTTGCGTGTTCAGGACGTAATGAACCGGAATCATCCTTTCATCTACCCAGATGAACTTGCAACAAAAGCTCGCGCTGTCCTCCGAGACTTCAAATTAAGAATTCTACCAGTGGTAGACGATGACAAACAGCTCTTAGGCGTCATCACCAGAAACGACGTTATGACCATTTCATCGTCTGTGTCAACTGTGCGTGTCAAAGGAATAATGTCAGTGGCTCGTTTTACAGCCACACTGGACATGGACGCGGTTCAAGCCGTTCGCCAGATGATGCGTCTGGAAGAATGGTATGCTCCTGTGGTTGAGTCGAATCGTGACAGCTCTTACGCTGGAGTGCTCGGCTTAGAATACGTAATAAAAGCACTCTACGACAAGGAAGGGGCACGACTGAAAAGGCAAGTGTCCACCATTATGTCAACGGAGAAGCTTTTGATCTGCTCACCTGATGATGAGGCTGACAATGTTTGGCACAGAATGAAGGAGCGCTCATTCGCAGCTTGCCCCGTAGTATCAAAAGGCAAGACCGTAGGCATCATAACTCAGCAAAACCTTATTGAAAGTGGAGCTATGTTCCCAGCCTTCGAAGCGAAAAAAGGGAAGTTCAAATCGCCACCAAAGATTTTCTCAGTAATGAGGACTCCTGCCTTGTCGCTGAAGCCACATAACACGGTTGGTGACGCCGCGAAACTGATGTTGGAAAAGGACGTTGGACGCTTACTGATAGTTGACGATAAAAGTCGACTTGTAGGAATAGTTGATCGTGAAGATGTCTTAAAAGCGCTTATCAAATAGTAGGAATTGTGAGCAAAAATGGCTGGAGAGGCTGCAAGAAGAGAAACGTTCAGACGTGGTCTACGTGATCATGGTCCTCTTGATTTGAAGACGCATCCGCCCAAGAAACGAGAGGGCGACATACTAACCATTGCAAAGAGTCCAGTTGTGACGATGGCGCCGACAACTCCGATTTATGATGCAATCAAGATTATGGTGAAGGAAGGCTTCAGACGGATGCCTGTTGCTGAACCAGCGACAAAGAGGCTTCTGGGCATATTCACAGCGACTGATATTGTGGATTTTCTTGGAGGCGGAAACAAGTTTCAGCTGATTCAGCGCAAATACAATGGGAACTTTTTCAAGGCAATCAATGAGCCTATAAAATCTGTCATGACTCACGACGTGATCTACGTCTATACGACCTCGACGATTAGTCAAGCGTTGGAAATCATGAAGAACCATCGGATTGGCGGCTTGCCTGTTGTAGACATGGACAAGCGGGTGCACGCTATCCTTACCGAGCGCGACATAGTTTCTTTCTTTGCTGGAACACTGAGCGGAGTCAAAGTTGTAAACGTTATGAGCCTCAAGCTTGTGACCGCGACGCCAAACATGTCGATCTATGAAGCTGAGAAAACCATGGTCGAAAGAGGCTTCAGGCGCTTGCCAATAGTAGTCAACGATAAAGTCGTGGGCATGGCGACAGCGCGGACTATACTACGTTTCTTCGGAACCGGCGAGGTTTTCAAGCATTTGCGTTCTGGAACCATGGCGCAGGTGCTTCAGACATCGATTTTGGAAGCCTCCACCAAAGACGTGTATCTGGTGGGTCCAGATGCCGATGTGGGTGAAGCTGCTGAAATCATGCGCCAAAAGAATGTAGGCTCTGTCCTTGTGGCAAGAGACGGGAAGCTTGTTGGAATAGTCACGGAAAGAGACTTCTTCAAGCTCATAGTCTAATCCTAGCGGCGCAAATGATTCGCAGTGCATTCTGACTCTATCAATTCCTCTAGGTGTCATAGTAAATCCCTTATAGAACCGATTATGAACTAGCATGACTTCGTGTGGTGAAAGCAGTATGAGCGCGAGTTTCAAGAACATTCTTTACGAAAGCATGAACGGCGTGGGTAAGATCAGCATCAATCGACCGCCATTGAACATCCTGAACGTTGAGACACTTCTAGAACTGACTATGGCATTCGAAACAGCCAGAACTGACCCCACAGTTAATGTAGTGATCGTTACAGGTGTTGGTGACCGTGCCTTCAGCGCAGGCGTTGACATAAGAGATCATCTTCCAGAAAAGGTTGGCTCAACTCTCAGTGTGTTCAACAAAGTCTTCTACACGCTGCAACGCTTGGAGAAGCCAGTAATCGCCGTTGTGAACGGCGTCGCTTTAGGCGGCGGCTGCGAGTTGGCTATGGGCTGTGATATGATAATTGCATCTGAGAAGGCACAGTTCGGGCAGCCAGAAATCACAGTTGGAGCGATTCCTCCTGTTGCAGTTGTGCTTCTGCCCAGATTAGTCGGACCAGCAAGAGCCTTTGAGTTGATTATGACCGGGGATGTGATGTCTGCAGCTGAAGCCAAGCAGATAGGTTTGGTCAATAAGGTTGTACCACAAGAGAAGCTTGAGGAAGCTGCAGCGGAACTGGTGGCTAAGCTAAGGGATAAGAGTCCTGCAGTGCTCAAACTCGCTCACATGTCCCTACGCCAGGTGCTCGACGCTGACTTCAAGAAAGAACTCGAGGAAGTAACACGCATCTACCTTGATCTTCTCATGCGCACAGAAGACGCGGTTGAAGGCTTGAAAGCCTTCATAGAAAAGAGAAAACCTCAATGGAAAGGCAAGTGAACAACTCTGCAGCTGACCTGTTTCTTATGAGCCAATCGCCTCAAAAGCCAAGTAACTTCTCATGGGTAATCAAGGGAAAACTAGCGGGTAGCGCTCGTCCTGAGAACGAAGCCCAGCTTAGATGGCTTAAAGATGTGGGCATCAAAGCCATCATCTGCCTCAACAAAGAGCATCCACTGGACAATGGACAGGTTGCGAGCTTGGGGTTGGAGTATCTGCTCATTCCCGTAAGGGATTTTGCAGCGCCTAGATTGGAGGAAATAGCGGAATTCGTTAAGTTTGCAACTGAAATGATTGGACAGAATATGCCTGTAGTGGTTTGCTGCGGGGCAGGAATTGGAAGAACAGGCACCATGCTCTCTGCTTATCTGGTGAGCCAGTGCGCATCTCCTGAAGAAGCCTTAAAGCTAGTTGAGGAGAAGCGTGGCATTGGAGTGGAATCCTATGAACAAAGGGAAGCGATTTTCGAGTACGCACATCAGATGGGCAAATGCTTGAAGTAACCTATTTAGCAAGGATTCGTTCAGTTAAGTTCAGAAACGAAATGGATGCAATTCTGCGCAAGTTCAAGAAGGAGGCGATTGCCACATTAGGTGAGAACCTCGTTTGCTTATTGCATCACGGTAGCAGAGCCAAGGGAGAAGCCCATCTTGAAAGCGACTACGACGTAGTAATAGCTGTGAAAACGATCAATGAGACGACATTCAACAGCATTCTGAATATCGTCAAGCCCTACCCTCGCCTTTCAATCTACCTTCTGAGTGCACAGGAACTCGAGACATTGCCGAGAGCGCATCTACTACAACTTGTGCACGCTAAACCACTTTACGGAAAAATCAACGTTAAAAAGCCGACTCAAGATGAAGTCAGGCAACTCATGAGTCACATTCGACATGACGAGTTGGACATGGTTCGACACTACCTGCTCCATCCCCATCCCATGGAAAAGAAGGTCAAATACGTATACTACGGGTTGAAATCAGCATACCTCTACCTGTCATATCTCGTATTCAGCGAAAGCGGTCAGCTTCCCAAAACAAGAAAACAGACGATAGCTCACTTCAAAAAAGCAAAGACCTGCAAAGAGGGTGTGAGATTGCTCCAGATACTAGACAAGTGGAGCGTTCACAAGGCAAAGGTGGCAGAAAATCCCCATCCCTACATGCTCTTGTTGGAGAAATTCTTCCGAAACGCTGTTCCTTGAACACGCATCATTGAGAGTTCACAGAACGAATGGAAAGAATTAAATCTGTCGACACAAAAAAGGGATTTGGCACGTCTCGTATTTGACGTGTTATTGTATAAAGAGATGAAGGAATCTATGAGCACTCATGCTGAAGACCTGAAATTCAGGCTGATGACTATTGAGCTTCTGCGCACTGCGAAAAGGGTGCCCTACACTTATCGTGAGTTGTCAGGGAAGACAGGTTTGCCTGTCACAGTCCTCAGCCGCTACGCGAAGGGTCATGTTTTGCCTAATGCCGAACGAGCTCATCAGTTGTGGCGAACGCTGACAAAGCTTGTTGGTTTGCAGGCTGAGTTGCGGCGAAGAATTCATTTCAACAGTGACGGCTACTTCAACAACACTGAAATCATCGGAGACTTCAATATTCTGCGGCAAGCGGCTCATCATGCCTTAGCTGTTTTCGCCGGTAAAAGAGTCACTAAGGTGTTGACGGCGGCTGTTGACGGCATCCCATTAGGCACAATGGTTTCCAACTCCTTAGGCGTTAATCTTGTCATAGCGAAGTGGAACAAGGAAGTCGGGGTTCCAGCCTTTCTCGAAGAAACATACGTATTAAAGGACTCTGGCGTCACCATGACTCTCTATGTGCCGAAAGACTCCTTCAAGAAACGTGACAGCGTGCTCATAGTGGACGACATGATAAAAACAGGTGAGACTCAAGCAGCCTTAGTCAATCTGGTCAAGAGGGCAAAAGCTGACATTGCAGGCGTCTACTCCATTATCGCAGTTGGCGAAGAATGGCAGAAGAAAATCAACGTTCCAAAAGAATCAATAGAAGTTGTGACCCGAATCAGCAGTGTACAGCCCTCTTAAAGCATATTTGAATCAGCGTTCACGACTCTTCTTTCCGCGCAATTCTTTGCCGTGGCGAAGCAGGGCAGTTTCGAAGTTTACAAACGACTTATCTTTGATGACTCTTTTATTCCAAAACCTCTTCAATTCGCGTAGTGCTTCTTCTGGAGTTTCGCTTCTTATGATGCGCATGTTTCTTGCAGCTTCAATCACTAATGGTGTGGGTTTGGGATCTGCCTTGCTCCATACTTCTCTCAATTCGCGAAGAAAGATGCTCGCTGTTATGTCTCCGATGCCTTTTCCCAATTGCAACAACCTTTGCTCCAAATCTGAGGAATCAGATGCTTGTTGGTGAAGACGATTGAGGCTTCCGCCGTACCGAGAGATCAGATTAGTCATTACCAGCAGCAGTTTGTCTGCAGTCTTGTAATCGTAACGTGTGTAACTTCCCTCGTCTAATATTCTCACTAGTTTATCCCAGCCAGTTTGAACTATCCTTCTAGGCGTCAGAACTCCATGTTTTTTGAAGCAACGATAGGTCTTCATAGCAGAGGATTCAGTGATAGGAGCGCCGAACAAGATTGAAGCAAGAAACCATTTGAACACTTCGCTGTCTTTGCCGCTTTCGACTTTGATGCCTAGAGCTTCGGGGTACCGTTGGCCCATCTTCTCAACAAATTCGGCTAGACCGCGCTTTTTCAAGATAACACTTACATCCTCCGATCTGGTTAACTGACACAATTCATAAACACTCATTGAACTTAAGAGATTTCACGAAGGCTTTGGCTATGAGGACAATTGAATGGAAGGACGGCACAGTAATCACTGTGGATCAGACAAAGCTGCCCCATAGACTGGTCCACATCAAACTGAAAACCTGCAGCGATGTTGCATTCGCTGTCAAGACAATGAAGATCAGAGGTGCACCTCTAATAGGAGCGGCTGCCGCATACGGGTTGGCTCTCACAGCCTTTAACTCGAAAGCGTTAACCAAAGAAGAACTGCTGAGCGAAATGCTGAATTCCGCTCAACTCCTCAGGGAGACAAGACCTACAGGTGTAAACTTGTTTTGGGCAGTTGACCGCATACTAAACAAGATACATGAACCACGAGCTCATTCTGTGGACAGGTTGAAGCATCTGGTTGTAACCGAGGCGGGAAAAGTTGCAGACGAAGATGCGGAAGCCAACAGGAAAATCGGCGAGCATGGTTCCAAACTAATCGCAGATGGCGACACTGTCTTAACGCACTGCAATGCTGGGGCGCTGGCAACGGTTGGATATGGCACAGCCCTAGGCGTCATACGCGCAGCTTGGGATCAAGGCAAGAAAATCAGTGTGATAGCCACTGAAACTCGTCCAAAGCTTCAGGGCGCAAGATTGACAGCCTACGAGTTGAAGAGCATGGGCGTTCCGTTCACTTTGATAACCGATAACATGGTCGGCTACGTCATGTCCAAGCGTATGGTGAGCAAGGTCATCGTCGGTGCTGACCGCATCGTCAAGGACGCCATAGTCAACAAAATCGGCACGTACTCCATCGCTGTACTAGCCCATGAACACAGAACGCAATTTTATCCTGCTGCTCCCCTAACCTCCTTCGACCTGAACCACTCTGCCAAAGACGTGGTTATTGAGGAGAGAAACCCGGAAGAGGTGACGAAGATAGGTTCGATGATGGTTGCTCCTGAAGGGACAAAGGCTTTGAACCCAGCCTTTGACATAACTCCAATGAAATATGTGACAGCAATCATATGCGAGAAGGGCGTGTTCACCCCGAAGCAGCTTAAGCGCTTCGTCAGCAATATATGAAACCGGATAGACACATCTATAGTTGAATGGGATTGCGCTTCAGAAACTATAAGGGGATGTCAGGCTAGGTTTCTCTGCTGCAGTGGCGCTATTGTTATAAAAACCCATACCGTTAACAAGATTGCGGCGGGATGGGCGGGTATAGAGGGTTCGATTAGAGCCTCTACCGAAGCCTAGCCCGGATAGGGCGCAGGCCCCCTAAGCCTGTGGTCGTGGGTTCAAATCCCACCCCGCCCGCATCATCCAGTCAGCTAGTTCATCCCGCAGGCGAGTAGAAGATACTTCCAAAAATGTTTTAAACCCTGAAAGACAATACCGCAAGACCTTTGCGATTACTATATTGTGAATGGAAGGCTAGCAGAGCTGAAGAGAGAGAAAGGAGTACAAGAAGATATAGAAATCTTCTTTACCTAACCTTCCATCCACAGTACAGAATAACACAACGAATATCCTTAAAAAGCTTTTGTAATTCGCTAGAAAGCATACTGCTTGTTGT
>Ga0315306_10001270_pt1 | contig 12091 bp, 11 predicted proteins | sample TDP1_MG_FD_203803 | JGI IMG/M metagenome (GOLD analysis project Ga0315306, IMG submission 203803) | Freshwater sediment microbial communities from Lake Towuti, South Sulawesi, Indonesia - TDP1 | ecosystem: Environmental > Aquatic > Freshwater > Lake > Sediment | place: Indonesia: South Sulawesi... | reverse complement strand
GCAGAATCTGTGGAGCAAGTGGAACACTTCGGCCCCGTACTGTTGACAACGATATCCTGTAGCCAATGCGGGTACAAAGACACAGATGTATCTTCAATTCATGCAAGAGAGCCAAGCGTGATGCGTGCTCGGATCACTTCAGGTAAGGATCTGGCGATCAAGGTGATCAGGTCAAAATACGCAATCATTAGGATACCGGAGCTCGGTGTTTCAATCTCGCCACGAACCGCTGCGGAAGGATTCATAACCAACGTCGAAGGAGTTCTGGTCAAGATACAGCAGGTCCTTGAAGGAATCGCTCCGTCGCTCTCAAAGCAGAAAAGGAGACGAGCCAAAGCGACGTTGACAAAGTTGAAGAAAGCGCGAGAGGGAAAGCTTGGGTTTGTGGTAGAACTCAAGGATCCTTCTGGCGTTAGCGCGATCGTCGGAAGCGATACGACGAAGATGACGAGGCGTCTGCTAAGTAAGAAAGAGCTTGAGAACCTCAGAAAGCAATTACCGGGCCTACCTGAGGTGGGTCCTCGTCCCCGCTGATGTGTCCAATCGATTTGATCAATAGTCGACTGAGGAGAATACTCTTGATCGACATCAAGGTCGGCTGGCAAAGCGGCGTTGCAGTCTCCGCCAAGGAGGCTAAGGTCATCCTTGACCCAACCAGTGGCAGACGGGTAGGAAAGAATGCCTATGTACTCGTGAGTCATGCGCACGCTGATCATACATATGGCCTTGGAACCAAGGCGAGAAAATACGCTGCACCTGAGACGATTGCCATCTATGAGGAAGTAAGCCGGAAGCGACTCGGCGACGTCGTACCTGTCAAGTTAGGCCAGCGTATCAGGGCAGGAGACATCAACATCATCCCGCTCAATGCAGGTCACATGCTGGGCTCAACACAATTTCTGCTTGAAACTCCAGAGAAGACGATCCTCTACACAGGAGACATCAACTGCGTCGACACGTTGACAACAGAATCGGCTCACCAGGGCAAGTGTGACGAGCTGATCATGGAGGCGACCTATGGCGATCCATTCTATGTCTTTCCGAACCGTCAAAAGGTCTATGCCAGAATTGTAGAGTGGGCTGCTGCCCAAGCTAGAAACGGCAAGGCGCCGATCTTTCAGGTATATGCCGCAGGCAAGGCTCAGGAGATTGTTAGACTTTTCAATCTCTACACCACTCTGCCGGTCATAGCGAGTCCGTCCGTGTCGAGAGTCAACGAGGCTCATACACGGTTCGGTATCAAGCTGAAGTATGATGATGCCTCAGGCAGAGAAGGCTCGGAACTGGTCAGAGGTGTTCATGTCTTCGTCACAACCTACAGAGATGCCATGACCTTTTCCGGTAAGTCATCGCGGGCTGTGGCCACAGGTTGGGCTCTGAGAATGCCGTCAAGAAACTTCGCTGCCTTCCCATTGAGCAGCCACGCAGATTTTCGACAGCTCGCATCCTACGTGAAAGCCACAGGAGCCAGAAAGATCTACGTCTACACAGGTTATGCCGACGTCTTCTCAGAATATCTCAGGAAACAACTCAGTGTAGACGCAAGACCTCTGCCAGCACTAGCACAGACTGAACTGTCCGACTTCCAGATCTCCTAAGCCGACTGACAATTATCCTAGGACGCTTCTCCGTACGGTAGCGTGAGAGTCTGTTATCACCCAGAAGAAACAAACAAATTGGATCATGAGGTCTTAGAGAAGTAACTGTCTCGTTGCGCTATGTTTTGAATGTGTAGAGAATGAATATGCTGGCCGCGATCAGTCCCACTACCATAACCATTACTACTTCTGGGCGCAGTTTGATTCCTGGTGTTTCCTCCTCAAAGAATCGGAGCAGTCCTGCGCTGGCTGCAGGCATAGGCGCTTCATCGCTTCTTCTCCTTTCCCGGCTCAATTGCGTTCACTCGAGGGTTGAGATCTGATCGGCCGCCTAAAAGTCTTGTTTGATAGGGGATTTCCATGACGCTGCTTGGCGTACGCTGTCAGGTTGCTTTAGGGCCAGGATCGCGCTCCTCTGCGGTTTACCGAACCTTAACGTATTCGTAAGCGTCGCGCGCTGTGTCAAATGCAAAGTGGATCTTCTGGAAATCCTTTCGAAATTCGGCGACGTCTCCTCTTACCTTTTCGGGAGGTTCTCCTTTGACGACTATTCGCGCCATAAGTTCGGCGACCTCCTTCATATCGTTCTCTTTCATCCCAAGTCTCGTACACTCCAAGGTCCCACATCTGATTCCTCCTGGCGCTTCGAAATGCCTTCCGAACTTCAAGTCGTAGGGTAGCAAGTTCCGGTTGAGGATTATGTTCGCCTGTTCAAGTTTCTTTTCGATAGTTCTGCCGTCTCCGTAGCTCGTGATGTCCATTATGAGGACATGCGATTGACTGAAACCTTTCTTCTCACCCAGGACCTTGAATCCCCTCTCGAAGAGTGCTTGGCCGAGAGCTTTCGTGTTCTTGACTATTTGCTCAGCATATTGCTTTCCAAACGTAAGCATCTCGGCGAATGCGACAGCTTTGCCAGCGACGCTGTGAAGGTGATGGTTGCTCACACAGCCGGGAAACGTTGCTTTCTTGATCTTGTCCGAGAATTTTTCCCATGAAAGGACCATGCCCCCTTGGGGTCCTGGCAATGTCTTATGTGTGCTTGCCGTGACTGCATCAGCACCTTCTCTAAGCGGATCTTGGAATTGTCCACCTGCGATAAGGCCGCTGACATGGGCTGAGTCGTAGCATACGGTCGCTCCAACATTGTGAAATGTCTCTACGAGCTCTTTGACCGGATGCGGAAAAGGAAACACCGATGCTCCAAACATGGCGATCTTCGGCGCGTTACCTTCCTGCTTAGTCATCTTCTCGACTTTCGCCTTAGTCTTGTCGACATCAATGTTCATCTCTTCGACATTGAACGGAAAGTACTCTACCTTCAGACCTCGAACTGCCCCTGCGGTCCCCCCCAGCTCCAATTTGCCTGTACTTATGTGGCCGCCGTTTGGTATGGCGAGCGACATCATCCTGTCCCCTGGGCTAGCGAACGCACTATAAACCGCAAGGTTGGCGCAGACTCCTGAAACTGGACGCACATCAACAAACTCTGCTCGAAACAGCCTCTTGGCGAGATCTATGCAAAGAAGCTCAACTTGGTCGATGTAGACGCAACCTGCGTATACCCGTTCTCCAGGCCATCCCTCAGCGTAGCGGTTCCCAAAATCACTGATGAGTGCCTCTCGAACCGCAGCGCTTGGGACGTTTTCGCTCGCTATGAGAGGTACGCTTTCAGAGAACCACTTGTGATGCTGTTCCAGAAGCTGAAAGACCTTATCATAGGCGTCTTTTGGACTGGACACAATGGATCACATCGAAGAACAGAACGTACATCAGTCTTTAATGTCTTTTGAGCATCACCGTCGAGACTTCCTCATCGCCCAGTTGCGAACACAATGTAGATGAGTGGCATCAATAGCATTGAGGATCAGCTTGTATCTGAAATCTTCTGGTGCGCAAGACTTGAATTCATCCGAACATTAGCCATCAAAAAATGAGCACCTAGCCTAATGAGGACGGATTGAGATAATTGGCGGATTGGAGATCTCTACTGAAGGCAGATCCAACCGATTGGCTTCTTGAAGAGAGCAACCCATCCGTCAGATATTTCACTTTGAGGGACATCCTTCAATATCCTGAAGAGCATTTCGAAGTCGCTAGGTCGAAGAAGGCTATTAAGTCCTCTAAGATCGTCGCGAAGATCTTTTCGAAGCAAATTGACCTTGGAAGCTGGGAATCTCCAGCAAACCTGTACATTCCAAAATACAAGGCGACGTATTGGCAATTGATGATCCTTGGATATCTTGGTCTAAGTAAGGAGGATCAGAGAGTAAGACGGACGTGCAACCTCATCTTCCGACATCAACTGAGGGATGGAGGTTTCTCGTCACATGCTGGCGGGAGAGTTGAGGAGGAGTATCGTGCTCTCAAAGGGAAGGGCACCGAGCCCGTCGATTTCAAGGAGTGGGCGGCGAAGACGATGCGAGAGCACGAGTACTCATGTCTGACCGGTAACGTCGCTAGCGCCCTTCTGAGGTTGGGTTACATACAAGATTCACGGGTGGACCGAGCTCTGAACTGGTTAGTCTCGATCCAGAACAAGGATGGAGGGTGGCTATGCCCGTACTGGAGGGCACATATCAAGGATGTGCATAGCTGCTTCTACGGAACGATCTGCGCTCTCGAAGCCTTCTCCGAAGTGAAGATGCCAAACGATGCCATGAGGAACGCCGTCGGCAGGGCAGCAGAGTTCTTGTTGATGCATCGGCTATTCAAAGCCGACCATCATGACTTTCGAATTATCAGCCCCCGATGGCTGAGACTATCGTTCCCCAGCTTCTATGGCTACGACATACTAAGAGGCCTAAGGGTCTTGGGCAGGCTCGGCTATGGGCGTGATAAGAGGTGTGACGAGGCGGTCTCTCTTCTTTTATCCAAACAGAATAGTCGTGGTCGGTGGATCCTAGAGAGCACTCCGTCAGGCAGGATGCAAACGAACCTAGAGACGAAGGGTGAAGAGAGCAAGTGGATAACTCTGGACGCTCTCAGAGCCCTGAAATGGATCCACTCTCAACGTTGAGAAGATGAGGTTGGCTCAGTCTCTCGCCTCAAGTTCCACGTTTCAGTCGAATATTTCTCTTGACGGAGCTTGGATGAAAGTTCCATTTCGTACTGTGAAAGGGGTTGCTCAGCCAACTTCATTCGAAATGCCCCTTCGAACCCAAGTCTGAGGAAACCCTCTACTTCGCCAAATGACACAGATCTCGCAAGCGCACGCCTTAGAGTTGTGACTCTTGCCTCCAACGTCTCTAGTGGCATCGACGCAGTTGGACGCCCCATCTTCAGTACTCTCCTCATTGTTTCTAAGTCTGAGTCAAGGAGCATCGTCCCATGCTGAAGCAAAGCACCCTTTCTCTGAGTTTGGGCGCTGCCGGAAATCTTCTTTCCGTTAACGACTACGTTTGGACACTGCCTCCCCCTCTCATCGAAACTGAGTTCTGCACCGAGGCCAAGTTTCCTGCATGCCAAAACGATTCCATAGCAGAGAAAACGGTACAACGAGATCACGTCCGAAGGAATCCTGTCAGAGCTGGTAACGATGCTGTAGGTCAGTTCCCCGTTTGAGTCATGGTACACGGAACCGCCTCCTGTTGGCCTCCTAACAACATCGACACCTAGTTGCTCACAGGCCTCAAGTTCGACCTCTCTCTCAACCTGCTGTGAGAAGCCTAGTGAGACGGCGGATGGCCTCCACCGGTAGAACCGGATCGTGTTCGGAACCCTATTGTCTATTCTGGAGATCAGGATCGCCTCGTCAATAGCCATGTTTGTGTATGCGTCGTTGAATTCAGACTTGATCAGTCTCCACTCTTCAGTCACGACAGGCGCCCTCTACGATCCGATGAACCTCCATGAGTTCTGATGGCGTGAGAGGTCGTGGGAAATTGTACATTGGGCCACTTGGCTTCTCGTTGTAGAAGGGCCTGTTACAGTCTGGACAGCCACATGTCAAATATGGAAGGCCGGATCCGATCACACGACTCAATTTCCTCCGGGGCACTCCGAAACTCACGAGCGCTCCAGACGCATCGAACCTCATATCTTTGAATGCGGCAAGCCTGTTGACTAGTAGAAAGCGCGCCGTTTGTAGCAGTCTATATCGCGAAAGTGAAGGAGGTGCCTTCTTGTCAAGTGTGGTCCCGGGAATGGGGGTGAAGGCAAACAGGGCTGGACATACTCCTAGGTCGACCATGTCCCGAATAAATCTCAGCAAGCTGTAGTCCGTTTCGCCGAGCCCCACGATCACATGTGTGGTCACTCGACCTGCGCCGAACACAGAAATCGCTTCACGAAGCGCCTGCGTGTGCCGCTCCCACGTGTATGGTCCGCCAACCAGGTGCCCTTTCAGTGCGGAGAAAAGTTCTGGAGTAGCAGCGTCGATTGGAATGCCAATTCGATCTGTTCCAACATCGTGGAGCTCGCGGAGGGAATCAAGATCCGCTGGCTGACATGAAACAGATACGTCAATGTCAATTCTTGCAAGGATTTGGGACACAGTTGTCACTAGATCCGTGGTGACATTAGGGTAGTTCATGGCTTGAATGCAAACCCTCTTCACCGTCTCCTTCCTCCTTACGAGGGCATCAAGAACTTCCTCCAGAGGAAACACTGGCCAGCTTACCCTTGAGAGCAGATCTCTCCTGCTTCGGCTCATCTTAGCCTGAGGACAGAAGAGACAGTTGGCTGAACATCTTTCCGGGTAGTATGTCAGAAGGTAAGCCGTCGATGGTTTCACATCCGAAACGCCGTCTGCAAGCCCAAGGGTCATTGCCGACCCTGTAGAAACTCGAACGAGTCTCTCTTGCCTTTTATCTTCGACTTGCAGCACGTCGTGAACGGTCTCCTTGAAACGAGCACGTTTCCGCCGTCAAAAATAAAAGGGTTGCCCGCCTTGACTGGGCGGAATCCCGATATCTTTTGTATCTAGCCGGAGAGGGTTAAGAAATCGATGAAACACCCAACAAAGACGAGTGGAAGCGCTTCCGACAGGGCAAGAAGCTTGAAAGGGTTTGCGCTCGGTTTGGGGGTGGACGTATTTGGAATAGGCGACCTGAAACACTTTCGGCCGTACGCGGGCCTTGATCTCTCCCTATTGGATTTCTCGAATGCTATCTCAATCGGAATGAGGCTCTCCAACTCGATTGTAAATCGCATAACCATTGACGACCCTACACCCGAGTATGCCCACCATTACAAAGCAGTAAATGCTTTCTTGGATGATGTAGCGCTGAGAATCGCCAATCGCATACAGGCAGAAGGATACGCCGCCATGCCGATACCTGCGTCTCAGATCACCAGGCCAGATCTTCATCAAGGAGCCGTGTCCCACAAGGCCATTGCTGCACTCGCTGGTCTCGGATGGATTGGAAAGAGCCAACTGCTCATCAATCCTCGGCTTGGACCGAGACTTCGTTTTGCGACAATTCTGACAACTATGCCCCTAAAAGCCGGAAAGCCTCTCAAGAACCGATGTGGCGCATGTGATATCTGCGTGAGAGGCTGTCCGGCACATGCAATCAAGCCAACTGCGCGTCATGAACAAAGATGGGCCCGAGAAGATGTTTTCGACCCAGAGAGCTGCTATCAGCGATTGATCAAATTCAGGGACGATTCTCGGTACGGCGTAAGTATCTGTGGTATCTGCGTTAAGGCCTGCCCTGTGGGCGCCAAGAAAAGCAGCACATATATGTCTACTCAGTTCTGACCGCGATTTGCACTAAGGCGGTACATTTCTCAACTAGCTTTTTCAACTCTTTCTTTGACTTGGCTTCGCAATAGACTCTGATCTTCGGCTCTGTTCCAGATGGCCTGAGAAGAGCGTAGCTGCCATCCTCATAGTTGACTCGTATTCCGTCATAGGTCCACACATCCGTAGCATCTTTCTCTGCTGTGAGCTTCGCTTTGATGGTGTGCATTGCCTTGTCCTTGACTTGGTGGGGACATGGAAAAGCCAGCCTACTCTGAGGGTAATCCGGTATGTCTTCAAGCAGTCTCGAGAGCGACTGTTCTGAGTCCGAGAGTTGTGCTACAAGTTTGCAGGCGGCGTAGACTGCGTCTCCCCAGTAGCCCCAGTGAACATCGATTATTTTCCATGGTTCACAGCAGAGAATTGGTTTCTCCTGATCTGTGGTGAGTGCCTCATGGGTTTTGCCCAGCCTGGTCCTCTCAACACGGCCACCGTATCTTGCAGCTACTTCATCTATTCGCGGAGAAGTGTCCACGGATGTGACTATTCTGCCGGGCCCGTGCTGTTTGAGGAGGATCTTCGCGAACAAAGCTAGTAGCCTGTCGTTTGTCACGTAGCGCCCCTCTTCGTCTAGGACTGACAGTCGGTCAGCGTCAGAGTCATGTGCTATTCCTAGGTCTGCCTCCATCTCTGAGATCAGCCTAGAAGAGTCGCCCAGTGTTTCAGGAGTGGGCTCGGGAGGTCTACTCGGGAAGGCTCCATCGATGTTGGCGTTGATCGCAGTTACTTTGCATCCAAGTCTTGAGAGCAGCCTAGGCGTCACGTTCGATCCTACCCCGTTACCACAGTCAACTACGACGTGAAGCGGCTTCGCCACAGGTTTGATATCAGATAGAACTGCTCTAACATAATCGTCTAATACCTCTTGTCGCGGGATAGAAGATCCCACCTTGTTCCAAGCGACGGGTCTGTACGAGCTGTTGAGAATGACTTCCTCGAGGATCGCCTCCTCTTCTCCTGTGTACTCTCGTCCCTCAAAGTTGTAGCATTTGAGCCCATTATCAGTCGGAGGATTGTGGGATCCTGTTATCATGATTCCTGCATTCAGTTTGTTCTCTCTTGTTCCGAAACCTAGAACGGGAGTAGGAATCATCCCGAACTGAATTGCCTTGCAGCCCCCCGCCATCAAGCCTGAGGAGACCGCATATCTAAGGTATGGGGACGAGGTTCTTGCGTCGTGGGCTACTGCGATGTCGCCATGGTTGTTGAGTGATGTGGCGACAGCGAGTCCAAGCTTCATAGCCAGCTCGGGTGATATCAGATCCAGGTTGCCGCGTATCCCTGATGTACCGAACAGTTTCGGCAATGGCCAATCCTCAGAAACTGAGGCTAGGATACCAATACTCCTTTTTCCTTTGTTGCCGATCCTTGTCCCACTTGCCTAGAATTCGAACGGCCTCAACAGCCGTTCTGCAGGCTTCGTCCTCACCTGCGATGCGGAACTCGTCTGTAAGCCGGTTGGCATAGATTGCGCAGACGCAGCCAGCTCTAAGGCCATAGATCCCTGAGAGCGTGAAGATGGTTGATGCCTCCATTTCGAAGCTCAGAACTCGAACAGATGCAAGAGAACGAACTATCTCTTCGTTTTCTATAGGGAGGTATTGATTGAATCCGGGTCTACCCTGACCGACATAGAAGCTGTCCGCAGACGCGGTGTACCCCAAGTGATATCGGAAGCCAAGCTTCTCAGCGGCTTCAACCAACGCCAGAGTGACCTCACAGCTCGGAACAGCCGGATACTCAACTCTCACGTATTGCCTGCTCGTTCCATCTAGCCTGACGGCGCCAGTCGCGATCGCTAGATCTCCAGGCTTGGCTTCCCGACGAAGCGCACCACAAGATCCGACCCTGATGAACGTGTCTGCTCCAACAGCAGCGAGCTCCTCTAAGGCTATCGCAGTTGCGGGGCAGCCTATACCGGTTGAACATGCTGAAACCTTCAGGCCGTGAAGATCTCCTGACCAGACGCGATACTCTCGGTGCATTGATACTTCTTGGGCGTGGTCCCATAGCCGTCCGATCTTGGGTACTCGATCAGGATCTCCAGGCAGAAACACGTATCTGCCAACGTCTCCGGGCTTACAGCGAATGTGATACTGCATACCCCCTCCAACGGCTGGGTGAACAGCTGAGGTCGGTCTTCGTTTCAACTAGGGTCCTCCTAAATCAGCTAAATCCAAGTTCATCTGCAACTAGAGGAAGGCAGCTAGATAAGCCAGATGGGTTCTCCCTTTCGATAGGTAAATTCTGAGTCAGGTTTGTAAGACCGAACCTCTAGTCAACTTTCTCAGCGAAGACCAACGCGAATCTTCTTGTTACTTGAACTTCTGATCCTTCTATCCACTCATTGAGAAGCTTTCTCCACTGACCCTGAGTAAGCTGTCTCTCCTTGTACTGGGCACCTGTGGATGAGAGATACAGTTGATCGATGAAATTCTGAAATTCAATTCTTAGTGGATGTTGTACTTCACCTGCGGTCTGCACTCTAAATCCTGCTTCCTCGACTTCGCGTTTGAGGACATCTGCGTCTGGACGGAACATGCCGCGATCCTTTCCTAGGACAGTTCTCTGCAGATTGTCTAGGAGATTGTTGAAATCATCATTCGAAGAGTAATCCGCCAGAACAAGCTTACCGTTTGGCCGTAGGACGCGCCGTAATTCATTGAGAAGCGGAGTCCTGGTGGCGTAGTCGGAGAGCAGGAAGTAGCAGGTGGATGCAGGGACAGAGCCGCTCCGCAATGGAAGGTGATCCGCGCTGGCTCTCAAGAATTCTGCTGAAGGAAGATTGAGTCTTGCCCGCTGTAGCATAGTCGTGGCGAAGTCTACTCCTACGACGTGATAGTGTCGGACTAGGGTCGCGGTTGGAATTCCGTCACCGCAGCCAACATCGAGGACTGGACCTTCAGAGGCGCCGAGGAAGCGAAGGGACTCTGTCATGATGTCTCGAAGAGCTTCGCCACGCCGAAGGAGATCACTTCTTCTCCCAAACGTTTCTCCCCTCCTTTGCCATAACTGCATCAGATTTCTCAGGCTCATAATTCATCATTGCTTCGCAGAATACTCTTCGAACTTACCTTTGGTTCACTCTGCTCTAGAATGAAAACACCTCCGGAGAGACTAGCGCTCTGCATCTTAGACAATGGCTAGGGCATGTTACGGCTTAAACCTCGGCAATGTCCTCTGCAACGTTCGTGTCAGAACGACAGCTAGTATGATCGAGACGCCAGCCTGTCCTAAGATGTCTCTCACATATGATACGATCGCTAGCGCCCAGCCTTTGATGAAAATGTTCACATAAAAATAGACTGAAGCCATCACTATGCCGCCAATAGCGCAGAAGAGAATCTGGATCGGAAAACTTCTGCGCTTTCCTAACCCCGCAATCAAACCTTCAAGCCCATGTGCAGGGATCGAGACGAACCATCTCGGATATCCCACCCACAGGTCCGCTGCCACCGACCCTATGACGCCGGTTATGGCACCGACTTTCGAGCCGAATAGAAGTGAGGCGATGAATATGATCGTGTCCCCGATATGTGTGAACCCACCAGTCGGCGACGGCACGAAGGCTATTCCTGTGAGAATCGCTGTTAGGGCGGAGAGTACTGCGGAGTTCGCTATCTCCAGAGTGGACAGGAAGGGGCCCTTCAAGGGTGGTGCTGGAGTTTTGAGCCCGAGAATCGCACCGAGAAGGCTCATGATCGCCCCAGCCATTATGACAATGGTGGCTAGAGGCTCAATACCAACTGCGAACAATGGGCCTGTAAGCAAAGTCGCAACTGCAGAGACTGATGCAAAGATCCCAAGCCACCCCGCCTGCGTCCTCCTCCCCTTCAAGATCATGAAGAGAGCCAGCCCAGAGAGCCCAAGGCTCATGGAGGCGCCAGTTAAGTAGAGGCTTATGAAGACCTTCATTGCGTCGCTGATCTTGATGTTTGTGAAGACACTTTCGAACCCTAACGACTTCAGAATCACGGCAGCTCCAAATGTCGCTCCTCCAGCGATGAGGGCGATTGCCAGGCTCATACTGGTAGCTGAGAGCTTGGCGCTCCTCAATTGAGACAATGTTTCATCCTGGAATCGCAAAGGAAGAGAAGCACTATATCAAGAAATCGCTACACGCAAAACCAACTTTTTCTACTCCCAAACCAAAGCGAGATTTTTGGTCTATCATCATGGCTAGATATCAGGTGTAAGCGAAGCAAGCGATCAGGTCAGTTGGCGTCCGCGGTCGGATTTGAGCTCCATGTGCAGAAGCTGCCATAAGGGAGAGTCGCACGTTGAAGGTATTCAGCAACACGCGAATGCTGTTGGACTTATGTGAACGTTCGAGTTGAGGTAAGGAAGATGAAAGTGTGTAGTCCCGGTTTGTGCAAGATTTTAAGCGTACCCTGCCTGTCAGGATAGTGAGACACTCTATGGTTGACCGGATTAGAGCAGGCATAATCGGGGCTACAGGCTACACTGGGGCTGCCCTTCTGGAGGTCCTCGTTAGGCATCCATACGTGAAACTTCAGTTCGCTACAACACGTCAAGCAGACCTAGTAGGGAAGTATGTCCATCAGGAACATCCGAACCTCCTTGGCCTTACAGACCTGAAGTTTAGCCTGTACGAGCCCTCTAGTGGAGCGTTCGTTGAAGCGAATGAGGCTGTCCTCAAACAATCACGGGACAGCGACGTGACATTCCTATGCGTGCCGTCTGGAGTCAGCGCCAACATCACGAAAGATCTTGTTGGCTACAATAC
>Ga0315306_10001268_pt1 | contig 12096 bp, 12 predicted proteins | sample TDP1_MG_FD_203803 | JGI IMG/M metagenome (GOLD analysis project Ga0315306, IMG submission 203803) | Freshwater sediment microbial communities from Lake Towuti, South Sulawesi, Indonesia - TDP1 | ecosystem: Environmental > Aquatic > Freshwater > Lake > Sediment | place: Indonesia: South Sulawesi... | reverse complement strand
GCCCTAGCTTCAAGCGACCTCGTCCTCTCTGCCTGCGGAACAGCCACCCTGGAAACAGCCCTCCTGGAAACTCCTCTCATTTCATTCTATCGCATCTCTCCCCTCACCTATTTCTTTGGATACAAGCTTGCAAGATTAGCCAAGATTGAAAACTTCAGCATCGTCAACATCCTTGTTGGAAAGAAAATCATCCCGGAACTCATCCAGAACAGCTTTTCAGCTGAGAATATTCTTGCCGAAGCGAAAAAGATATTGAATTACCAAGAGGCGAGGTCAGAGATGAAGGCCCATTTCAGGCAGATAAAAGCTCTCCTCGGCGAAAAGGTTGCCTCTCAAAACGCTGCCTGGGAGCTGGAAAGTTTGTTAAAAAAGAAAACAAATAATCTTTAAGAGATTGTTTCTTTCCGCATTGCCGAATGCATCAGCTTTAAAAACACGGGCCATCAATAGTCTTCAGCTCTATATTGAAAAAATGTGAAAATTAATAAGAAGTTGACAGCTCGCACTTTTACCCTTTTGTTTCGCAACAGATTTCTTATTAGAAAGAAAATACAAAAAAGGGGACTGTCTTTTCCTAAAGGACCTTGAGAACCTCTAAGGCCAGCTCATACTTTCCCAGAGGTGGGCTGATCTGGACGCCTTCCACCATGTCTTTTATTGAAGCCAGAGCCTCCTGGGCAATGGCCACCCCTTCCTCTCTTGCCCTTTCTGCACCAATCTCTTGGGCATTCCTCATTCTCTTCATCACTTCTTCCGGGACTGATGCTCCAGGAACTTCATTGTGCATGAATTCCGCGTTTCTGAGGCTCGAAAGCGGCCAAAGGCCGGCGAGGATGGGAATGCGGCAATAGGCTATTCTCTTCAAGAAATTCTCCAGGATTCTAACATCGAAAACAGGCTGGGTGATGGCAAACTCAGCGCCGGCATTGACCTTGCGCTCGAAGCGGGAGATTTCGTAATCAAGGTTCGCAGCTCCGGGATTGACTCCGACGCCGATATGAAATCCAGTCGGTTCAGGCAACCTCCTTCCTCCGATATCGATAGCTCTGTTCAAAGAGCTGATGACATTCGCCAGACCGATCGAATCGACATCAAAAACAGCAGTGGCATCAGGATAGTCCCCAAGCTTGGGCGGGTCTCCGGTTATGACCAGGATATTCCTTATCCCTTGAGCATAGATGCCAAGAAGGTCGGATTGCATGCCCAAGAGATTCCTGTCCCGGCAGGTGTAGTGGAGGATGGGCTCAATTTTCACTTTAGAGCTGAGGATGAAAGCTATGGCCATAGCGCTCATCCGAGCACTGGCCCGCGGACCATCAGGGATGTTGACGCAGTCAATCCCTTGCCGCTCGAGCCTGATGGCGATTTCAACAGTCTTTGATGGGTCATGTCCCCGCGGAGGGAGTATCTCGACGCTCTTCACAAACTCTTTATTTGCCAGCTTCCGAGCCATTCTCGATTTATCACTCAACCTGATTCTCTTCTCCTCTTCCTTCTCCACCGAAGGAAGAACGACTTGAATCATCTCTCTTCTCGGCGGCTGCAAAGCTCTTATAGCGTTCCTGATAGCCTTTATATGGGCTGGTGTCGTTCCACAGCATCCGCCGACAACTTTAACTCCGCTTAGAATAAAGCGCTTGGCATACTCTGCCATGTACTCTGGAGAGCAGAGATATATATTCCTTCCTTCCACTTCCCTGGGAATGCCCGCATTGGGCATGGCTGAGAGAGGGGCTGAGGTCACCTGAGCCATCTTCTCAATGCATTGAAGCATATGGGCTGGCCCCACGCTGCAGTTGACGCCGATGACTGGAGCTTTCCATTCTTCGAGCTTTTTGGTGAAGACCTCCGGAGTTGTTCCGTAGAGGCTGTTTCCGCTCTCTTCAATAGTCATCTGGGCAATAAAGGGCAGCCCCTTGCCAAGGCTCTGGACTGCTTTTATGGCCTGACAGATCTCATTGAGGTCAGAAAAGGTCTCCAGAATGAATAAATCGACTCCGCCTTCCAGCAGAGCCTGTGCCTGTTCTCGAAAGGCCTCTTCTGCCTCGTTAGCCGAAATAGGTCCCCAAGGTTCAATCTTCGACCCCAAAGGTCCGATAGAGCCAGCCACAAAAATTTCCTTTCCCGCCTCTTCTCTGGCAATCGTGGCTCCGCCGCGGTTTATTTCCCGAACTTTGCTTTCCAGGCCAAACTTCTTCAATTTATAAAGGTTGGCGCCAAAGGTGTTGGTCTCGATGATATCCACACCACTCTGGATGTATTCCCTGTGAACTTCTTTCACAATCTCAGGGTTGGTGAGGTTAAGCTCGTCAAAGCAAAGGTTAAGATAAATTCCTTTGTTGTAGAGCATGGTTCCCATGGCACCATCGCCAAGGAGCACTTTCTCTTGCAATAGCTCTAAAAATTCTTTTTCGATGGCGAACCTCCGTCCTTCTCGGCGATGAACTTGGCCAAGATTATCATCACCCTCCCTCTCTAAAGTCAAATCCCAGGAGATAGCTTTGTTCGTTATTGATTCTTCTCAGGAAGGATAAACTCAAGTCTATCATATAATCTCAAATTATTCTTGTCCGAACTCCCGGCTTTTAGCTCCAAGACATACATGGCTGGAATCGGCGGCGAATAGGATGGACAGGGAAGATTCTTGCAAGGCGGGACATTTCTCTCGATATGCACAATCCTCTTTTCTCTGTCCAGCCAGAGCATATCAATCGAAAACTTCATGTTTTTCATCCAGAAAGAGTACCTGTCTTCTTCCTCAAAAATGAAGAGCATCCCTTGGTCCGAATCAATCTTCTCTCTATGCATCAAACCCAGCTGCCTTTCTTCGTCAGTCACAGCCAGCTCAGCAGTGAGAGAGACTCCATTGGGAAGAAAGACCTTGACAAATTTTTTGCTGCAGGCAACAAAGGTGAGAGCAAAGATAAAAATTGAGAGGAAAGAGAATAAAAGCCTTTTTAAATTATGAAAATTTCTCAATTTTAAAACCATTCCACGCCTCATTGTAAACATTTCTTTCTCCTTTATAAAGGATAAGTCGTTGATCATTTTTTATATCCGGCTAGGACTGAGTGGTTCGAAAACCGTTTGAATAGCTCAGGCAGAGTGGTTCATCAGCACGCCGCTTTTGCCCCAGCGAGGCAAAAGCGGCTCGGTTTCAGGCTTCGCTCTCCTCTCCCTAAGGAAGAGATTGCTTCGTCGCTTCGCTCCTCGCAATGCCCGCTCAGCCTTTCACACGGCTTGCGAACCACTCTGCCCTCGCTTGGCAATGCAAGAGCAGCGTGTTTTCGAACCACTCAGTCTGAGCCTTCAATGTGTCGAAATCAAAGGGACAAACCGGACGGGGAGAAGGTTTTTTTCCTTGAATTTTTTTTTCTCTCTTATGACCAGGACCAATTCCTGAAATGTTGAGCCTACAGGGATGACCATCCTCCCTGTAACTTTTAACTGCTCCTTCAAAGCCTGTGGCACCTTGTCCGGGGCCGCGGTGACGATGATCACATCGTAGGGAGCATGCTCTTTCCAACCCAAAGTGCCATCTCCGACTTTAAAATATATATTCTTATACCCCAGACTCGATAACACTTTCTGGGCATTGAGAGAGAGTGCTTCCACAATATCAATGGTGAAAACTTCCTTGACAATACTGGCCAAGATGGCCGCTTGGTAGCCTGAACCTGTTCCCACTTCCAAAGCCCTCTCATCTCCCTTTAGGCAGAGAACTTCTGTCATGTAGGCCACAATGTATGGCTGAGAGATTGTCTGCCCCTCACCGATAGGAAGAGGCTCGTCCTGATAGGCGTAGGCCCTCATATTCTCTGGAACAAAAAGGTGGCGGGGAACCTCTCGCATAGCTTTGAGCACCTTTTCATCCTTCACTCCTCTAGCTTCAATCTGGGCTTGAACCATCCTCTCCCTTTCTTGCTCAGAATTCTCTTTCATCTTAATTCTTTTTTTTATGGCTTTACCCCAAAAGAACTTCAATCAAAAACAATCCTAAAAAATCAATAGGCTCTGGCGAAAACAGCTATTGTTTCCGCTGCCTTCTGGCAGAGCACACACTTTCCTTTGCTGTTTTTCTTATCCTGTCCGAGAGGGATAACCCGGATGGTGGCCATTGTCTCCTCTTTTATTTTTTCTTCGCAATCGCTGCTTCCACACCAGAAGGCCCTTATGAATCCTCTCTTTTGCTCCATGACAGCTTTGAAATCAGCAAAGCTGCGGACATCATGCGTATTTTCCTGCTGAAACTTTAGAGCCTGCTCAAAAATATTCTTCTGGACCTCATCAAGGAGTTCAGGCAACCTTGTGCTCAAGGAGGGAAGAGATATCGACTCCTTATTTCCTGTATCGCGACGGACGGCAATCACCTGCTTCTTCTCTATATCTTTTGGGCCAATCTCAATCCTCAATGGGACTCCTCTCATCTCCCATTCAGAAAATTTCCACCCCGGAGTGTACTCTTCTCTTGGGTCCAATTTAATCCTTAATCCTTTTTCCTTTAATTCAACTTCTATTTTCTTTGCTGTCGGCAGAACATTTTCTTTCCATTTCCCGATTGAGATAGGGATAATGACGGCCTGGATGGGGGCAACCCGCGGAGGAAGTCTTAGGCCGGAATTGTCGCCATGGGCCATAACCAAGGCTCCAATCAGGCGAGTGGATACGCCCCAAGAGGTCTGCCAAACATATTGAAGATTCTGATTCTGATCCTCAAACCTGATGTTGAAGACCTTAGAAAAATTCTGGCCAAGATTATGGGACGTTCCCATCTGCAGGGCTTTTCCGTCTGACATTAAGCCCTCGACAGCGTAGGTTTCCAAAGCTCCAGCAAATCTTTCCCTTTCTGATTTTCTTCCCGATAAGACCGGGATGGCCAGGTCTGTTTCCATAGATTCTTTATAGAGCGAGAGAATCATCAGCGTCTCTTTCTGAGCTTCTTCGAGTGTCTCATGAGCCGTGTGGCCTTCTTGCCATAAGAATTCCGTCGTTCTTAAAAAGGGCCTCGTCACTTTCTCCCAGCGAACAATATTGGCCCACTGGTTGATCAACAGCGGCAGGTCTCTCCACGACTTGATCCATTTGGCATACATGTTGCCGATGATGGCTTCTGAAGTGGGACGCACGGCCAGTCTTTCCTCTAACTCCTCCTTGCCGCCATGTGTGACCCAGGCCACTTCAGGAGCAAATCCTTCCAGATGCTCTGCTTCTTTTCGAAGAAAACTTTCTGGGATGAAGAGCGGAAAATAGGCATTCGAATGACCTGTTTCTTTTATCCTCTTGTCGATCAAGCTCTGGATATTCTCCCAAATGGCAAATCCATAGGGCCTGATGACCATCATCCCCTTGATGGGGGCGTAGTCAGCCAACTCCGCCTTTTGAATAATCTCCACATACCATCCGGAGAAGTCCTCACTCTTTGGAGTGATTTGCTTCACGAAACGCTCATCCTTGTTCAATTCTTTCTCCGCTCGTTAAGTTCTCGGTCATTCTATCCACAGCCTTTTTTTTTGTCAAGAAAAGTGGAATGGTGAACCGAGTTTGCCAACGCCCAGTTTGCTTTTATTTCTCAAAGCAAAAATTTTTTAGAATTCTGAGCATTTTTCACTCTCTGAGTCGTCAAAAAGGGTGATGAAATCTTCAGCCTTGTTCACTTCCCATTCGTCTCTCAAATCCAAAGCAAGGGCAGCTCTTGATCCGGGCTATATATATAATTTCAATAAAATCAGAAAGATAGACATCTTACAGAGCTCTCCTCTAGCCTCGGCTCAAGGGCAAAAAAACCGAAAAACAATTAGCCACGGGCATAACCTCTTTCGATGATAAAAAACAAAAAAAAATCACCCAACAAATCATCCTTAAGAGCGATTGATAGATTCCAAAGCCTGTGGCAACATTTTAACATCAAAAATGAACAGTACAAGATTAGACGATAAGTCCTCCTTCCAAGGCGCTCCAAGAGTTGAGAAGAGGGAGCGAAGGTTTGAGCTCCCTCTTCCAATTCTGGTCGCCGGCCAAGACGCCTCAGGAAAGGAAATCAGAGAATATACGCAGCTTGTCTCCATCAGCTCTCAGGAAGCCACCTTCCAGCTCAATTCGAAAGTGATGATTGGTTCAAGATTGAGCCTTCTTGTGGATATTCCCAAAACTTATTTTCTGGAAAATAATCTAAAGCTTGAAACGTCGGGAAAGGTGACTTTCATCAAGGCCGAAGAAGACAGCAAGAAGAAACAGCTTGTATTTCTACGCTTAGACAAAAGCTATCGAATCCGTCCCCTTCCTCCAAAGTCCGTTTAAGTATCGCCTCCTCAGCGCCTTCTCCTTCCAACGGTTGTTTCGCTCCCTGGCGTTCTCTTCTCGGACCTTCACCAAAGCCCTGTAACCAAGGAAGCCTACCCACTTGGAACTCCCTTCCATCATTCTTCTTGACAACGACCTATTGATTTAATAACATACATTTAAAAAATATGAAAAAATCCAAGACTGCAAAAAAAACCCCAAAAAAAGAGCCCGCTCCTGTCAAAGTCGCTCATCCTCCAGAAGCGAAAAAAACAAGCGTCCTTGTCTATTGCACCTCTGATTTAATTCTTCACGGAATCTTGAAAACTTTAGAGAGCGCTTCAGAGTTAGACATCGTCAATATCGAGAAGAGCACAATCGATTCCTTCTTGGAATCAATAAAGAATCTCAAACCCAATGTCATCCTTTTCACAAACTCCGAACCCCTGCCTAACCTCCGGGAAATCTGCAAGGCCATCATCGAAATTTCAAGTGCCCAAGCCAAATCCAGGCTGTTGCTGCTGGGAAATATCCCCTCCCATGAAGAAGTGGTCAGCTTGATGAACGCAGGTGTGAGAGGCTATTTTGACTTGAATGATCCTTCCGAACAACTCACAGATGCGGTGAGAATAGTTCATAAAGGAGAAATCTGGCTTCCGCGCGACAAGATGAGCAGTATCATGGACAGAATTATTTCTGTTGTCGGAAGGGATCTTAAGGAAAAGACACTTGATCAGCTCACCCCGACAGAATTTCAAGTCCTGAGGCTAATCGGCCAAGGCAAAAGCAATGACGAAATTGCTGGAGCTCTATTCATCAGCAAGAATACGGTCCGCTCTCATATCAAAAGCATCTACGCCAAGCTCAACACCCATAGCCGGCTTCAGCTCGCGCTGTATGCAATAAATTCTGCTCTGTTCTAACTCATTGGGGATAACAATCGAGAGGTCATCCATGATAAAAAAAATAGCGTCAAAGCGAACGCTTCCAAAAAAAACATCAGGAAAAGAGGCCAGCCCCTCCGATCCCAAAGTCAATCGCCGGAGGGAGTGGCGTCTTGAGCTGCCGCTTCCGGTTAAAATCGAGGGAAAGCTTCCTGATGGAAGAAAATTCCATGAGGAAACGACCATCGAAAATATTAGCGCCAAAGGGGTTTATTTCTGTCTCGACTCAGGGGTTATCATCGGCTCCAAGCTCAATCTGGCGATTGATCTGCCTAGCGAGCTGGGCGGCAACAAAAAATTAAAGCTCTGCATCGGGGGGCTAACCGTCCGTCTCGAGGAGAAGGATAAAAAAGGCAAAAAACAGGGAGTGGCGCTGCGCTTCCACAGGAAATTTAAGATCATTCCTTCAGAGAAAGAAAAAAAATAAAATTCAAATCTCTGAACCCAATCCAAAATCAGAGCCAGAGCAAGATACATTCCTCGGTTCATAATAAGCCATCAGCCATTGCTCCCTTTGAATGCTTTTTTGCTTTTCTATAAAATAGGTTGGAACGCGATGCTGGTCGTAGCCTTAACTGGAGGAATTGCCACCGGGAAATCCGTAGTGGCTAAAGTTCTGGAAGAACTGGGTTGCTACATTCAACATGCCGATAAAATAGCCCGGAAGCTCATGGAGCCGGGAAAGCCGACCTGGAAAAAAATTGTTGCCCATTTCGGCTCAAGAATCCTCAACGAGGACAAAACCATAAATCGCTCTCGGCTGGGAGAGATCATTTTTGCCGATAAAAAAGAAAGAACTTATCTCAACAGCCTCATCCACCCTCTCGTCCTCGAAAAGAAAAAAGAGGCCGTCAATCTTCTTGAAAAACAAGGGCGCTACAAAATCTTTGTCTCCGAGGCCGCCCTGACCATCGAAGCCGGCTTTGTCGATTTCTTTGACAAGGTCATCGTCGTTTTCTGCAAAAAAGAAACCCAAATCAAAAGACTGATGGAAAGGGATAAAATCAGCCGAAAAGAAGCCCTAAAAAAAATTAAAAGCCAAATGGGGCCCGAAAAAAAGCTGAAATATGCAGATTATGCCATCGACTCCTCCGGCTCGGTTCAGAGCACTGTGGAGCAAACAGAGCGGGTCTATAGGAGTTTGATGCTGGACTGCGAAATCAAGTGCGCAGAAAGAGCTTCGGCAAAGAAAAAAAGTTCAGCTCCCAAGCTCGATTGACTTCAAGGATGCTGCCAGAAGCGGAACCATCAGCTCATGATGGCCGATAAAATAGAATCCTTTCCCTTTCTTCCCGTGAGGCCTCTTGACCACATTCTGATAGGGACGGTAATGGTGGATGAAATCAAAAACGGCAGTAGTAAAATCCTCCAGGCGTCGCCCTTTATTCCTTATGAAAGATAAAGCCTTGATAAAAATTTCAGGCAAGATAACTGCAGACCCGACATTGACAAAAACCCCTCCGCCCTCAAGTTTCTCCAGGAGAGCACAGAAGAGAAAAAAATCTTTGAGAGAAGCCTTTCCCCATGCCTCCCCTTTTGCCTTGGGATGAAAATGAATTGTATCTGTGCCGACAGCCACATGGACTGTGAGCGGAATGTTCAGCCTGTAGGCCGCGCAGAGAAGGCTCGCCTCTTTATAGGGGAAATCAGAACTGGCTATCATCCTGGCCACAGCCTGACCCAAGCCCAGGCCCTCCTTCTCGCTGGAGCTTATGGCCTCATTCACCATCTCGCCTGTTTCCTGGGCCATGCCAAACTGGCCCTTTTTAACTTGAAGCCCTACATCTTCTGAAGTTTTTCCCGCAAAGGCAATCTCAAAATCATGAATGACGCCAGCTCCATTAAGGGCCAGGCCTGTTATCCATCCTTCCTTCATAAGGTCGATGATGACAGGACTGAGTCCAACCTTGACCACGTGAGCTCCCAGAGCAAAGAGGATTGCCTTTCTCTTCTTTTTTGCCTCAGCCATTGCAGAAAGAAAATCTTTGAAATCTCTGCCGGCTAAGATTTCAGGCAGGCTTCTCAGCCAGCGCCTAAAAGATTCTTCAGCAGGAAAGGGCCGAGCAAAGTCTTTGATAGCCACTTTGCTCTTTCTGGAGAAGAGGGAATAGGTCTTCAGGCCTTCAGGAGAAAGGGGTTTGACCTTATACTTGCTCATTTTCTGATTGACTCTATTAGAAAAAGAGGACGTGATTTCTTTAGCCCCTGGCTGAACTCACATCAATTGTATATTCTTCAATTCCTGTCCGGGTCTGAATTTTATCCTTTTTCCTTCTTTTATTTTAATCTGCCTCTTCCTTCGAATATCCCTTCCAAATCCTGTCTTTTTATTAACGACTTTAAGGCTAGCAAATCCTCTGATTTCAATCTTCTCATTTCTTTTAAGGGCTTCCTTCAAAGAATCAAGAATACGGTCAACGATTAACAATGATTTTGCCCTGTTGAATTCTGATTTCTTTTCGATAGCAAGGGCGATATCATTCTTAATCATTTGAGTCTCCTTTAATCTAATGGATTAATTATAAATAGTTTATTAATAATAAAAAGTCAAGCCAAATATTGACTTGTCTTCGGTGAGTACCTATAATGAATCCACAGTGAAAAAAAGTTTTCTTATCTTTTCTCTCGCCTTTATCCTCCCTCTGACAAGCGCTGCTTCCGTCTTTAAAATCAAGGTTGACGCTCCGATTCATCCCATCACTTCAGAATATATCCGCAAGGCTATTGACAGGGCAGAAAAAGAAAATGCAGCCTTACTCATCATCAACTTCAACACCCCGGGCGGCCTTGACACATCGATGAGAGAAATTATTGAAAGAATCCTCAGCTCCAAGACTCCAGTCGCAGCCTATGTCACTCCCAGCGGTGCCCGGGCAGCCTCGGCTGGTTTTGTCATAGCCATCGCTTGCGATATCTTCGCCATGTCTCCGGGAACAAGCACTGGCGCGGCCCATCCTGTCGGCATATCCATAACCGGACAGCCCATGGAGAAGACAATGGAGGATAAAGTCACTAATGACGCAGTCGCTTATATCAAAACGCTCGCTGAAAAGAGGGGAAGGAATATGCAGCTGGCCGAAGATGCCGTCAGGAAGAGCTTTTCTTATACGGAAAGAGAAGCTCTGAAGGGAAAAGTGATCGACCTCATCGCCAATAATGAGCAGGAAATCATCGACCATTTTGATGGTAAAGAAATCAAAAGATTCGATGGAAGAGAGGAATTGCTACAACTCAAAGGCTCGCCGATCGTAGAGATTCCGATGACAGCCAGGCAGAAGTTTCTGCTGACCATCTCCAACCCCAACCTGGCCTATATCCTCCTCATGCTTGGCCTGCTCGGTCTCTATTTTGAATTCTCGACGCCGGGCGCTATCCTTCCCGGCGTATTGGGCGGAATCTGCCTTCTTTTAGCCATTTTTTCCTTTCAGATATTGCCCATTAATTATGTCGGCTTGCTCTTGATCTTGCTGGCCATCGCCTTATTTATCCTTGAAATCAAAGTCCAAAGCTATGGAATCTTATCTGCTGGAGGAATCATCGCTATGCTTATCGGCTCAATCATGCTCATCAACGCGCCTATTCCAGAATTGCGGCCCAGTCTGAAGTTCATCATCCCTGTGGCTGTTGGCCTTTCTCTGATTTTCATCTTCTTAATCGTTATCACCATAAGAGCTCACATGAGAAAGGCCTTTACCGGAAAAGAAGGCCTGGTGGGTGAAATCGGAGTGGCGCAGAGCGACCTCAAACCTGAAGGCAAGGTTTTCGTCCACGGGGAATTATGGGATGCCGAGTCCACCGAGGGCATTCCCAAGGGCTCTAAAGTCAAAGTTCTGGAAGTCATGAAGAACTTGAGAATAAAGGTGACAAAAACCTGAAAAAGGTTTGTTGATAGATATTAACTTTTAATAAAGGAGGTAAGAAGAATGACTTTCACCATTGTCATCATTGCCATTGTCGCCATTTACCTGTTGAACTCGATAAAAATTTTAAGAGAATACGAAAGAGGAGTGATCTTCCGCCTGGGCCGGGTTCTCCCCAAACCCAAAGGGCCGGGCATAATCCTTGTCTTCGCTCCAATCGACCGTATGGTCAGGGTCAGCCTGAGAATAGTCGTCATGGACATCCCTCCTCAGGATGTCATCACCAGAGACAACGTCTCAGTCAAAGTCAATGCTGTTGTCTATTTCCGGGTCATGGACCCGCAGAGAGCCATCATCGAAGTCCAGGATTTCCTCTACGCCACTTCCCAGCTTGCTCAGACAAATCTGCGAAGCGTGCTGGGAGAGGTTGAGCTGGATGAGCTTCTCTCAGAAAGGGAAAAGCTCAACACCCGACTGCAGGAAATCATCGACAAGCACACTGATCCCTGGGGAATCAAAGTCCAGCTGGTGGAAATGAAGCATGTTGACTTGCCAGAAAACATGGTCAGAGCCATTGCCAAGCAGGCCGAAGCCGAAAGAGAAAAAAGAGCCAAAATCATCCATGCTGACGGTGAATACATGGCTGCGGACAAGCTGACCAAGGCCGCTGATATCATCTCCACCAATCCCCAAGCCCTTCAGCTCAGATTCTTGGGAACTTTGACCGAGATCGCCACTGAAAAGAATTCAACCATAATCTTCCCTCTTCCTCTTGAATTGATCAAGGCTTTCGAGTTCAAAAAATTAGGAAAGTCAGAAGCTAAAACCGAAAAAAGTGAAAGACAGAAATTATAGAGAAGTCCAATTCTCCAGCACACACCTTGTCTTAATTTTTGCCGGAATCCTGATCCTGGGAGTTGTCATCTTTCTCTTGGGGGTATCAGTCGGGAAGAAGCAAGCTCAAATCATCAAGAAAACAGAGATATCCGCTCCAGCTGTTGTCGAACAGCCAA
>Ga0315306_10001267_pt1 | contig 12099 bp, 8 predicted proteins | sample TDP1_MG_FD_203803 | JGI IMG/M metagenome (GOLD analysis project Ga0315306, IMG submission 203803) | Freshwater sediment microbial communities from Lake Towuti, South Sulawesi, Indonesia - TDP1 | ecosystem: Environmental > Aquatic > Freshwater > Lake > Sediment | place: Indonesia: South Sulawesi... | reverse complement strand
AACCAATTCACTACGCTAATCATTCTGCTGTCCCCTCCTTACCATCGACACATCAGACCTCAACATCTCCCACAGACATGCCAGCCACAACAATCTCCAAAGCCACAACACACCCAGAAACCCCCCCGACTCGTATCCCACAAAAAACCGCTAACACACGATTGTGCCACAGAAAAATCTATAATCAAGCTTTTAAATGGAAACCCCAAAAACCCTTGAAACAAGGTGCGCGTGCAAGCGGCGCAAGCCAATCAGCAGGCACAACTGCGTCCTACTTGATGAAACACCTCGATGAAAGATCGATGAAGATCAAGTAATCTGATAAATGTAGAAAGCTCCGAGCAAACCGGATGCACGCGACCTCTTTTTCATCGACTACGCCTCAACAAGTTGTTTTCTAGTAAACTGAAACTTTAGCCACGCCCTTTATTTTAAGAAACTCTGGGATCAGTTCTCCTGGAATTTTCTTCTCAACAATCAGGGATAGCTTTGGCTCTGGAGAGAGCTCTGGGTCATCAACAATTGCTTGCCTTATGCTGAGACCCCTTTTTGCCAGAAGCATAGCAGAGTTCGCCAGAATGCCAGGCATCCTCGCATCAACTGGTGTAATCTCAACCACCCCGAGGCCTAGATGCCTAGCAATCTCCTTCAACGAATGCCCAGCAGACCTTAACCCCTCAAATATCCCATGAAGCTCATGGTTTGCCTTGATAGCTGCCAGTGTCTCGTTTACTGTTCGCCTATCCACTCCAGCAACCCTAGCTACACGCACTGGCGGAACCTCAATCTCATTGATGTAGATCCTTCCGCTTCTTACACTCAGCCCATTTTCCACGAGGACACGGGCAACTTTGAGGCGTTCTGGGTACGGTTCCAAATACTTTCTGATATTGTCCCACATATTGCGGTTCCCTCATGTACATTTCTGTGCAATAAAGTATAAATATGTTCCCCGTACATTAAGTATGTTAATGTACTCAAACGTACGAAAACGTACAGGACAGAAACGAGATGACTAGCAAGAACGGAAACAACCAGCACTCTGTAACATTAAGCGCTGACGAAATGCCAACATCATGGTATAACATTCAAGCAGACCTTCCAGAACCACTCTTGCCCCCATTAGATCCAACGACGTTGAAGCCGATAAGCCCAGAACTCCTTGAAAGAATATTCGCAAAAGAACTCATAATACAAGAAGTCTCCACCGAACGCTACGTCAAAATACCAGAAGAAGTGATCGACGCATATCTAAGACTTCCAAGACCAACACCTCTCTACAGAGCAGGAAGACTTGAAAAATACCTAAAGACCCCAGCCAAGATCTATTTCAAATGCGAAAACTTCAGCCCAACAGGCAGTCACAAAACCAACACTGCCATCGCACAAGCCTACTACAACAAAGAACAAGGAATCAAGAGACTAGTTACTGAAACTGGAGCTGGGCAATGGGGCACAGCTCTGGCCTTAGCGTGCACACTTTTCCACTTGAAGTGCCGAATATACATGGTTCGAGCAAGCTATCAACAAAAACCTGGAAGAAGAATAATAGCACAAACCTACGGCGCCGAGATGTTTCCATCCCCCAGCGACCAAACAGACTTCGGCAGGAAACTGCTTAAAGAAAACCCCAACAACCCCGGAGCATTAGGCATAGCCATCAGCGAAGCCATAGAAGACACAGTGACCCATGAAGACACACGATATTCTCTAGGCTCTGTGCTAAGCCACGTTCTAATGCACCAAACAATAGTAGGCCTAGAAGCAAAGAAGCAATTTGAACTCATAGACACTTATCCCGACCTAGTTTGCGGCTGCATAGGCGGAGGCTCTAACTACGCCGGTTTCGGCTACCCATTCATGATGGACAGGCTCAAAGGCAAAACAAGCACCGAATTCGTTGCCTGCGAATCAAAAGCTGTACCCCACACCACAAAAGGCATTTACACATACGATTACGGAGACACCGGCGAAATGACACCGCTGCTCAAGATGCTAACAATCGGACACAGATATGCATGTCCACCCATCCATGCAGGCGGCCTGAGATACCACGGAATGGCTCCCTCAATATCATACCTAATCAGTAAAGGACACATTAAATCAGTTGCCTACGGTCAAACCGAAATCTTCGAAGCAGCCAGAACACTAGCACAAACAGAAGGCTTGATAATAGCCCCAGAAACCGCTCACAGCCTAAAATACGTATTAGACGAAGCCTTGAAATGCAAGAAAACGGGCGAAATGAAAGTAATCGCGATGAACTACAGTGGCCACGGCTTACTCGACCTAACAGCATACGAACAATTCCTCGCCGGAAAACTAGTAGATTACGAACCCGAAAAAATCGACGTTCAAACATTCACTCACTAGCGGTGCACAAGACTGACTCTCACCATCACAAGCGAAAAACCAAATCCGAAAATAGTTTTATCTCCAATCGATAGGCTTAAACCCCACGAGAAAGGCTCGCCACTTTATCTGGAGATGCTAAAGCAAGAAATTCTCAGAGACGGCATGCTGAAATATCCAATAATAGCAGATGAAAAAACACATATAATCCTGGACGGAATGCACCGTTGGCTTGTATTAAGAAGCCTTGGCTACACGCTCATGCCAGTTATACTAGTTGACGCCTTTCACAATCCAAAAGTACGGGTTGGAAGAAGAAGAATCCACCGCTACATAAGCGACTCAGATGTAGAAATATCCATTGAAAAAGTCATCTCAGCAGGGCTCAGTGGGCATCTGATGAAATCACGATCAACCAGACACTTCTTTCAATTCTCAAAATTCCAACAAATCAACTGCCCACTACATCTACTGGAGAAACGTGCCCCACAGGACGTCTCGAGATACATGGCTAGAATGACAGAGGAAGAGGGCAGACTCACCATAAAAGAGTGGTTGGAAGAGATATATGAAGAACTGGAATTCCTGACAAAAAGAAAGGAAGAAGTAGAAAAAGAAATGGAAGAATTCCAAAAGCGAACAAAGAATGCGAGCAACGGCTCTCCAAGAAACCCAACGCCCCATATTCCTCCAGCACAGAACAGTCAAACATGAAAGTCGCCTGACCGCGCCAAAAAATCGAAGAAACAGAATTCCAACAACAACCAGCATCTAAGAACAAGCTTGATGATGACAATAAGATCCTACAAACCAATCATCAACATGAAGACAGCTCTCTAGCCACAAGGAAGAAGAAGACACTAAACAGATACTCCCTTCTTCTTCTGAGATTTCTCTTCCTGCAAAACCCCTCAACATACTCAAACACCACGCATGCCAACATTAAACGTCACGCATAACAACATAGAACGTCACGCAAAAACAGCGAAAACAGCCTCAGAAACACGATACAGAACAGAAACAGCGCTCGGGATACAAACAAAGAACTCCTGAATAATGAATCGCTCTCATTTTCCTCTTAAACACGACCACCGTCACGACGCCAATTCCAGCAAGAACAACGGACGCAGTGAGATTTTTATGCGTTAACCCACTAGAAAAGCAATGATGATCTAAGAAGCAGCGCTCCAGCTAAAACGACACGATTGTTGAAGATTAACGAAGAAGATTGATGTATCAAAACCTCGGGCGTCGGCACTGCGAAATAGTCACCTGCGCTATTTTCTATTGAATCTCAAACAGAAATATTGCATGTTGGTGCTTTTTGTTGATGATGGGCCATCAGTATCTTTTTTGGCATAGGAACAAGATAGCGATTCTCACTAGCGTCTTGACACATATAAGAGTTGAAACGTTTCGGGACGAAAGGACTAGAATAGTCGGCCCACTTTTTATGTTGACGAGCATCAAACGATTTTCATCACACCTCGCTTACTTTCGCTTTGACAGGCGGTAAATGGATGACACGTATCTATCGAAAAAGTCTCGAATGCCCATACAGTTTGGAGACATTATTGATCCAGTCTTTTCGTATGCCTCAATCGTGCAACCGCCTCCACACAATGTCAGGTAGCGACAAGTTCTGCATGTAGGCATGCTTAGGACGTTTCTTTGAATCCAGGCTCTATACCTTGCATCAAAACGAAGAGCAGGAAGAAATCTTCCTACGGCCTGTTCTCCTTTACCAACAGCCTTCCAGCATGTATAAATGTCGCCATGACTATCATAGAAAAACTGATTGCAGTTTGCGTCACAATAGAAAAACTTGGGAAGCCATTCACCTGTCATGAATAGAGTGCCGATTGGATTGGACTTTATCACACTCTTAATGAGAAAGTGAAGACTTTCGTTTTGGCTCAGTATATTAATGATGTTGATTACACCTTCTTCCCATGGGATTGAAGGCGAGTAGTCAAAATGGGAATTCTTGAAAACGTTTGCTAGATGTGTCATAATGCGCTTGTCTTGATTCCAGCCTTTATCGATAACAAAATTAACCAAATCATTTATCTTGTCCACATTCTCTCGGTCGACCATTAATCTTAATGATATTGTTTCAAACCCTACTTTTCTTGCTTCTTCTATGCTTTGCACTATTTCGTCGAATGTTCCAGTTCCGTCTGCTTTGAATCTGCGTTTGTCGTGGACCTCTCTGAGCCCGTCAAGAGTAATCTGTACCCCATCCAATCCTTCCTTTTTAAGTTCTGATGCGTAGTCTTTAAGGCTGACCCCGTTGGTCACGGCAAAGAAACGGTATCCACGCTTCATTCCCTTCCGCATTAGATACTTTACAATCTCAATGTTTTGCGGGAGAAAAGGTTCACCGCCGTAAAGGGTAATCATTCTATACTTCATATCACAGTTTGAATCAAGATAAGAGACTGCATCAAACAATAAATCTATTTCATTTTCTGTCAGTGTTTTTCTCAGCCATGGAAGACTACGCTTTCGTAAGTGCATTTCATAGCAATATTTGCATCTAAGATCACAGTCATAGGTTACTATGATCCTATGTAGCTTGCATCGTTGCGTGGCTTTAAAGCTTCTTTGGAACAGCTCTTCAAGGGTGTTGATTTCGTCTTCTATAGATATATCAGTTACATAGCCCCTAGTTATGAGAGTTTTTAAAGCACTTTTATCTGATTCACTAAGGGGAATTCCTCCTCGCTTGGCTATTTCTTCCAGCAAAGTTATTACATCCTGGTCAACCAAGTCAACAGCACCGGTATACGTATTCACGACTATGAACTCATGTGACGATACCGGGACCGACACAACTCCGCTACTGACCCTCACCTTGAACCCTCATGCAATTGAACCGATCTACTCCGATTTGAATTGAAGCGTTATGTCGCCATTCACATTCGAAGATTAGTCCATCTGCTCTAAACCATCCATTGGTCCCTTCTTCTGTGGATTGGATTTATGTTTTTCCTCAAGAGAAGGCTCAGTTTTGATAGATAGGTCGGTTCACCCTTCAGATTTCTTCATTATTATCAGAGTAAGCACCAACTCGAATGCGGTCGCTGGCATACCATCAGAACCATGATAGAGTTCCATCCATTCTAACTTTTCGAAGACAAAGACAGAAAAGTAGGTAGCCAGCGCACAATGTCAAGGCACACATTAAAGCAAGTGTAAGGATATAAGGCCAAACCGTAGGCCATGATCTTCCAGTTAAGGCAAGCCTGATAGCGGTGAAGAAGTAATAATGTGGCAACACATAAGAAATCGTAGAGAGATAGGATGGCATGACCTGTGGAGGGAAAAATACGTTCCCAAAAAGTGATATTAAAGATCCCATAAGCCATGTAACTGGATCCCCTCGCTTGATAATGAGTTGCACCCCGGCCCCAATCATACTGATTCCAAAGAATGTTCCCACGCCTAGAGCTAGCACTAATAGTGTTTCAAAAAGGTTGATAGCGAGTTGCATCTTGAATGCCAGCAAACCAACGCACAGATAAACGAATACATTGGATGCACTAAGAATGTAACCCCAAGCAGAGCTTCCTATGATATACGTGGAAAGCCGAGTCGGCGATACCAATATTTCTTCTAATGTCCAAGGATTAATGGCTTGATGAACAGAAATCAGGCTTTGTCCTATAAACGTGCTAAACGCCACCCCAGTGATAAGATAAGTAACCAGAGGCATTTTGTATTCGTCTAACACAATCTGCATGGTCGCATTTTCTCCTAGGTATGAGTACGAGAGTGCACCAAAAAAAGAGCCCAACATCATGAGCAGCAAATTAGTTTTGTATGTCGAAAACGAAAGCGCATCCCTCTTAATGAAGTTGTAGATTTTTGCCGCCTCCAAAAACATCATAGGTCCTCCTTGCTTTCAGTCAACTGCAAAAATGCATCCTCTAAACTCGGCTCCACTTGTCTCAGTGCAGTCAGCTCAGTTTTCTCATTAAGAATACAACTCAAAACCTGTGCGAATTCTTCCATCCGGGAGATTTCAAAGTTCAGCTTGAATAGACTTTGACTGCTGTCTTCGAGGTTGACTTCCAGGTTTGAGATGAAAGCCAGTCTCTCAAGATTTCTAATCTGTGTGTGTGACAGATTTCGTACTTTCAGTTCAATAATCCTGTTTCTTTGCACCATTTTTCTCACTTGTTCTGGCGTCCCGCAAGCAACGACCTTTCCATGATTAATTATGCCCACTCTATGGCATACTTGACCCGCTTCTTCAATGAAATGTGTTGTGTAAAGTACTGTCTTGTCTTGTTTCTTGCTGAGGTCATCTCGTATGAAAGTTCTTAAGGCCCTTGAGGATTGAGGGTCAAGTTGTAAGGTCGGCTCGTCTAGTAGAAGAACAGGTGGATCAGGGAGCAGGGCGCGTGCCAGAGCGAGTTTTCTCTTCATTCCACCCGAAAGCTCTTGAAAACGACAGGTGGAAAATCTTTCGAGTCCAACCCTTGCCAATACTTGCTCTATTCTTTCTTTTCTTTCTCTCCTTGGGATTTTGTAGGTTGCCGCATAAAATTCCAGATTCCTGAAAGCACTGAGTCGCCAGTAAAAGCCTCTCTCTCCTAAACTGAAAAGTGTTCCAATCGATTCTTTTACCTTGGCCGATTCTTTTCTTACATCAAAGTTGTTCACAAACGCGCTTCCATAGTCAGGTATTAGCAGTGTACAGAGTAGTTTAATCAGAGTTGTTTTTCCAGCACCGTTTGGACCAAGTAGGCCAAATACCTCGCCTTTCCTTATCCGGAGATTTACCCTGTCCACGGCTTTTATGACTCTATTCTTTCTTTCTTGACTTCCTCTAATTCTTAAGATACTTGGCCTTGACTGAAAGATCTTAGTAAGATCTGTTGTTAGTATTGAATCCTCTGCCATACTTTGAGCCTACTAATGAACATTCCTGCACTAGTGTGTTCCATAGGAAGCTTATAAGCTCACCAACTAAACGTTTGTGACTGCAAGACCAGACATCACCCGTGGACACCTAATTGAGTCGTGAGTATCGGCTGAACAGCCCTACTTTCATATATGACAACCCTGAAGTATCAAGTGACATAGAAAAACGAGGAAGCCTCTCTCACATTTGATCTTGCCAACGTTGACACTTGGGTCAAACTCATAGCTCCTTGGCTTGATTTAGAGTATTCTTGCCTGACTGTTTCAGAAGAAATAAATGCTTGTTTAAGGCTATTTATTTACTTGACGAGTCTCTTCCTCTGTCAAGCAATCAACATCGCCTTACTGATAATGGAGATAAATAAAAGTGGTAGTGAAAGCGGCATTTGGAATAATACTAATCTCTTCTAGCATTTTATTGTTTGCATTTAACATCCAGTCAGTTACTTCAGAGCCCACAACTTGGATTGTAGATGACGATGGACCTGCGGATTTCCGCACAATACAAGAAGCCATAAACGCAGCAAGCCCTGGAGATACAATCCAGGTGACAGATGGAAGATACTATGAGCATGTTGTGGTCAACAAGACTGTATCTCTTATTGGAGAAGACAAAAACACAACAATTATTGACGGTAGGAGTGTTGGGACAGTCGTAAGCATCGTGACAAGCAATGTTGTCATCCGTAACTTCACCATTCTAAACAGCGCAAAAGACTCTGGATTCTTTGGCGTCGCCATATACTACGAGAATAATGCGACGATTGAGAATAACAACATTAGGAACAACAATATTGGAATTATGGTTAGAAGTTCCAGAGATACTAGAGTTGACGGAAATGAGGTTTCCGACGGTTATGGAGGCATCATCATAAACTATTCTGAAAATATCACTGTCAAAGGGAATCATGTTTCAAACAATAGCTGGGGAGTTTCATTTTACGCCTCTCGAAACTGCAACTTTGAAAATAACGCGATGCATGACAATGTATACAATCTCGGTATTAATGGAGAGAACATCACGCATTTCACGAATTCTATAAGTTCTTCAAATACTGTCAACGGCAATCTTGTGTATTACTTGACCAACAAGAGAAATTTGGACATCAACCCTTCAACTTATCCAAATCTCGGATACTTGGCACTGATAAATTCGTCGGACGCAGTCATTCATGACTTGAATGTGACACAAAATTTTAGCGGCGTTCTTCTCGCAAACGCTACTCACACGAAAGTAAGCAATGTTTACTCCGCAAGGAACTACGTGGGCATAATTGTTTATTTATCTTCTAACATCACCGTGGAAACAAGCAACATCCTAAACAATACTGAAAGCGGCATAGCCGTAAGTTACTCGGAGAACTCTAAAATAGCATCTAACACCATAGCAAACCAAACCCTTCAAGAATTGTCCAATGGCATAGAGCTCTACTATTCCAAAAAGATTACAATAAAAGCAAACAGCATTTTCAACAACAAGTACGGCATGTTTCTAGGTATCTCAAATGAGAATTCTATCTATTGGAACAACTTAGTTGACAACACCTATCAAGTGGGGGATTTATATGGTCCGTCATACAACAATGTCTGGGACTATGGCTATCCTTCTGGCGGCAACTATTGGAGTGACTATAAAGGACAGGATCTAGACCGGGACGGAATAGGTGATACGGTATACGTCATTGATGGAAACAATCAGGACCATTATCCTCTGATGAATCCATGGATTTTGGACACAACTCCCCCTGTGTCTGAAATTAGCATATGTGGTATTTCGGGAGACGATTTTTGGTTTACTTCAAGCGTCAATGTAACTCTATCCGCTGAAGATGTTTCAGGGATTAGCAAGATTGAATACAGTTTTGACAACGCCTCATGGGTTGCCTATGCAACGCCGTTAACTATTACTAATGAAGGAAGCACAATCATATACTACAAGTCGACTGACAAGGCAAGACCACCCAACGTAGAACGGATAAAATCAGAAAATATAAGAATTGACACCCTTGCTCCGCTTGCCTCGATAACTTCTCCTCTGAACGCTTCTGAAATGAGATCATCTACTGTGATAGTCGTATGGCTTGGGGCAGATTCTACATCGAATATTAGCCACTATAAGGTCAGATTGGATGGCGGCTTATGGATTAATGTTGGAACAAATACTACTTGCACCTTCACGGAGTTAGGCGAAGGAACCCACACCATAGAGGTAGAGGCTAGGGACAATGCAGGGCTGTCCAGACGAACCCTAGTCACTTTCGTTGTCAACACAAGTCTGCTTCTCGGTCCAGGTTATATCGAAGAAGTCGCGATCGTTGTAGCGATTATCATAGCCCTTCTAGGATTTGCAGTATATCTGATCAAAATCAGAAGAAGAAGGCAAGGGAACCAAAGCACTCCGTTCTCTCCAAACTTACGATCCGCGATGGGCATATCCTTTCATAGAATGCGCACCTTTCTTAACAATAGAATCTGGCTTGCATTCTTTCCGCAAGATATGAGATGTATTGGGTAAAAGGCAGCTTAAAGGACGTACAATCGGCGTTCATAATTGATCCAGTTCTTAAGTACGCGTTGAGTGCGCACCCTCCTCCACAAATCAAGGCGTTTGGGCACTCTTTGCAAGGAACAAGATTAAGCACATTGCGATTCTTCCATTGTGTGTATTTTTCGTTGAACTGCAAAGTTGGCACATATCTTCCAACTCTCATTTCAAACATCCTTAAAGATTCAAGGCAGACGTATACGTCGCCATATGGATCATAGAACAACTGAGAGAATGCCTTGCAATGATAAAATCGTGGGGTCCAAATTTGATCTCCGAAGAGCTTATTGCTGAAAGACGATCCTTTGTCGAAAAGCTCAATCATTCTTTTGTCAGCAAGATGCGCAAATTCAGCCGAGGTAATATCACTAGGAAAAACAGGAGAGCAAATAGCTCGTTGTCGTCTTGTTGGAGACAAATATGCATCTGTGAATGGATTTCCTAGGATTTGCTCCTTAGTCAGATAATCCAAGATTTCTGGTATTTCTTTCACATTTGATTTGTCAAAGTTTATCCTTATTACAGTTTTTATGTGGTTGTTTATTGCGGTTTTTATTCCCTTAATTATCTTCTCAAATGACCCTTCTCCTTTAAGAGTTGGACGACGAATATCGTGAATTCTCCCTTTACCGTCTAGAGTAAGCTGTATGCAATCCAGCTTATATCTTCGGAGGAGTGGAACAAATTCTTGGAGGTAGAAACCGTTTGTTAGGATAACGAACCTATAGTTGAGAGAGTGCCCCTTCGAAAAAACCTCTTCGAGGACGCCTCGGTTTTCTGGCAAGAGAGGCTCACCTCCATAGAGATGGATAGGCTTCTTTGTCTTGTCACGTAACTCCTGATCCACCTTGGTGATTGCGTCATAGATCTTGTCTGTATATTCTGACGTTAATTCTTGTCCAAAGGTTTTTGTTTCGCCTTTTTTCATGTATTTTTGATAACAATAAATGCAGTTGAAATTACATCGGTAGGTCACAACAATTATGTGCAAGGGCGTCACGCCCTTTATATAGTTCTCCATCATCCTTCGGGTTCTGTAGAGTTCTTCCTCAGCATCTCCAATAACCAAATGTCCTCTTTCGATTAGACTCTCTAAAACTGAACTCTTTGGTACTTTGGCGTGAACTTCCTTTTTCATGCTCTGCAACAACTGCGCGACGTTTGAATCAACAAGATCCACACAGCCAGTGATTCCGTTGATCAAGATGAAGGCATCTTCTGTGTTTAATTTCGTAATACTAGTGAAACGACTAATGCGCATAGGGTTCGCCCCGAATTTTCTAGGATGCCACTCTCAAACTCATAGAGAAAGCTTTGGCAATAGCCCGCACTTTGAACGACAAAACGTTATAGTATGCATCGAATTCTGTTGCCTAGTTTTGACGCGTCTCGCTTTCCAGACCATGGCTAAGGAATCGCTTCTTTTCTTTTCGTCAGAGTATTACCATCGGAAGGAGGGGCAAGGTACGTCGACAGGACACCATGAGATAGAGCACGTGTAGCAGCCACCCCCACAGCCTTCCATCAACGGGTTCGGATCGCAGAAATTGATGCAAGCCGTGTAGATCTTCCGCTTTTTCATTTCCTCGATGCTTAGTAGTTCGCCCCACAGTTTCTTATTGAGACTGGTTATTCTCATAATCCACCGTTTTATATCAAGGCTGAGTTTTTCTTTTTAAGGTTTTCGCTTAGAAAAAGATAAATTCCCTCCAGAAAAGAATAGAGTAGCGAAGGTATGAAAACTTAGCGGGACCATTATTGAATGTAAGTGACGGAATAATCACAATCCCGATTTCTAAGGATGAATATATCTTAGTGAACACCTACACGGGTGCTGTAGATTCTGTTGACGGTGACGTTGTAAGGGTTCTTGGAGAAATCCGCAGGGAGGGAACACTCAGATCAACGAAAATCAGTAAGAACATCATTGATAGGTTTGTTCAGAGAGGCTACCTCACTGAACACACCTTCGAAGAGGATATGAGCGCTTTAGAAGAGCTTTTTAGGGCTAATTATGACCATCAACAGAAATGCAAGAACCATAGGGTTGTTGTGACCTATGATTGCAATCTGCGGTGTAAGTACTGCTATGAAGCGCGTCTGAAAGATCATGGGTCTAGGTGGCTACAAAGAGTGTTTACCGAAGACCAAGTTGTAGCATTGTTTGATGCAGTCTCTTATCTTGATTCAAACTGTGATATGAAGTATAGAATGATTACCCTTTACGGCGGTGAACCTTTTCTCCCGCAAAACATTGAGATTGTAAAGTA